>Ga0137409_10001378_pt1 | contig 26329 bp, 18 predicted proteins | sample CZODoug1_16funga_FD_122059 | JGI IMG/M metagenome (GOLD analysis project Ga0137409, IMG submission 122059) | Vadose zone soil fungal communities from Angelo Coast Range Reserve, California, USA - CZODoug1_16fungal (Hybrid Assembly) | ecosystem: Environmental > Terrestrial > Soil > Vadose zone...
CTTGGCCTGGTGATCACCTCTCGGGCAGCGGTTCCCAGGGCGCAGATCGAGGCGACATTGCGAGCCCGCGGCATCGAGCCGGTCGCGATCGTCGAGGCGCAGGCCCCGGGGATCCTCGACACATCGGTCCTTCCTTCCGCGCTCTGCGAGCTGGATCAGCTGATCCAGGACATGCAAGATTCGTATCCAGAATCAAGGTCGCTCGCCGTGTTCGTCGCACGCCCCGCGACGCTTGCGTATCTCGCAGGGCGGGCACTCGAACCCAACATCTTCTCGGACATCCACTTCTATGAAGATCGCGATGAGCGGTACCAGCTCGCGTTCGAGACCCGACCCAGGCAAAAACTCCTGGTGCTGGCCGCAAACCCGGCCAGGATGACGCAGCTGGACCTCGGTGACGAAGTCCAGCTGATCCAGCGAGAGCTGGAGCGCAGTGGGCGCGGCGACCGGTTCGAGATCCTCCCGGTCTGGGCCGCGCAACGAACGGACTTGCTTCGTGAACTGCGGAGGTACCGGCCTACCCTGCTTCACTTCGCGTGCCACGGAGGCACCGAGGGCTTGTACCTGGAGGGCGAAGACGGATCACCGCGTGCGCTGTCTGCCGACGTTCTTCGCGAGGTCATCGACGCAGTCGGGATTCGCATTCAGCTGATCGTACTCAATGCGTGCAACAGTATCGATCTGGCGGCATCGCTGTCGCGCCACGTTCCCGCAGCAGTCGGCATGACCGGCGCGATCCGCGACGTGGCCGCGAGGAGCTTCGCGGCAGGGTTCTATGGAGCGCTCGGGGACGGAGAACCTCTATCCGCGGCGTTTCACCAGGGCCGTGTCGCGATCCGGCTGGGTGACGCCGCCGGCGCGATGCTCAACCCACGCGACGTCAACGCACCACAAGGTGCAGCCACCGCAGTCCCGGACCATGAACGTCCGCAGCTGACGGTGCGCTCCGACATCGAGCCCGACCAGCTCTTTCTCGTTCCGCGGCTCCGCCGCTGACGGCCGTGACCGATCTCCTGTCGTGATCCCGCCGCTCGCGGCGCCCGTGGCGATCGACGCCGGCCCCACGATCGGTGCGGCCCACTGGCCCGACGGCGATACTTCCGGCGGCGGCCAAGGCCAGGACGTGATGGGTCTGTCGTGCGGAAACATGGTCGAGAGTTACCACGTCCACGCACACCTCTCGATCATCTTGAACGGCGACGCTCTCGCGATTCCGTCGCACATCGGCATCGTCGACACCTCGCCCACGAGCGACTGCTTCTATTCGCTGCACACGCACGACCGCAGCGGCAAGATCCACGTCGAGGCTCCGGAGCAGCGCAGGTTCACGCTCGGACAGCTCTTCGCGATCTGGGGGCAGCCCCTCGGGCGCGACAACGTCGGCGGGATGCCGGGCCTACCGATCAGGGTCTACGTCGTCGAGAACGGCGTCGCGTACGAGTACGCGGGCGACCTCGCGGCGCTCGAGATCTCGTCGCACAGCGATATCACGATCCAGATCGGCACGACGATCGCAGCGATCCCGACGTTTACGTGGTTCGGGGACTGAGCGCACGGCGCGCGGCGTCGAATCCACGCCACGGATCGCGCGCTCGCTCGCGGACGATCCTCGGTACGTCGCGCACACCGAAGCGCGGCACGCGCCGCGCCTTCGGGTCGAGCTCGTCCCATTCGATCGGCAATGCCACCGGCGCGCCTGCCCGCGCGCGCGGCGAGTACGACGCGACCGCGGTCGCCTCTCGATCGTTGCGAAGGTAATCGACGAAGATCTTGCCGCCGCGCTGGTCCTTCGCGAGCGACGCCGTGAATCGTTTCGGCGCGTCGCGGACGAGGTCGTCGACGAGCGCCCGGGCGAAGCGCTTCACCGCGGGCCACGCGGGCCCCGGCTTCATGGGCACGACGACGTGCAGACCCTTCCCGCCCGTGAGGCGCACGAACGCCGCGAGGCCGAGCGCCTCGAGCCGCTGCCTGAGCTCGAGCGCGGCGCTCGCGACGGCACCCCAGCGAAGACCCTCGTCCGGATCCAGGTCGAGCACGACGACGTCGGGCCGGTCGAGACGCTCCGCGCGCGAGCCCCAAGCGTGCAGCTCGAGCACGCCGATCTGCACGAGCGCCACGAGCGCGGGCAGCCCGTCGACCATCGCGTACGGTTGCTCGCCGTCGCGCACACGTACCCGCGGCACGGCGTCGGACACGCCGGCGCCGACGTGCTTCTGAAAGAAGCACTGCGCGCCGACGCCGCCCGGGCAGCGGAACAGCGTGAGGGGCCGCCCCTCGAGGTGCGGCAGCGCGACAGACGCGACCTGCTCCCAGTAGTCCGCGAGCTCGCGCTTCGTGATCCCGACGTCGGGGAACAGCACCTTGTCGGGATGCGTGAGCGTCACCGCGCGCGGCGTCTTCGGCCGCGCCGCACGCCGCACCGCACGACCCCGCTTGGCGCCCGCACCACGCTCCGCGTCACTCCGCTCGCTCACGAGTGGCCTCCCTCCGTTCGACCGACCCCAACGATCGCAAATTGCAACTTCCGTTCCAAGAATCAGGGCGCGTCAACCGCGCGATAGCGCGTCATTCTTGGCAGCGCGATGCGCTGAACGGCTGCGGCCGCACCTCGAACGCGTGCTCCGCCGCGGCGGTAGCGACGAGCCGAGCCACAGCGCCGAGAGCCGCGGAGCCCGGGCGCGCAGCGCCCGGGGGCGAGCCGCAGGCGAGCATCCAGAACGCGGCGGCACACCGCCTCTACATGCGCAACAACCAAGCGACCGCCCCTTTGGATATCAAAGGGGGACCCCGGCGAACGCGCCGTGGCGAGGGAACCGGCCCGAAGGGCCGGCGAAGTCGCGTGCCGCAGCGGAGCACGCGTTCGAGGTGCGGCCGCAGCCACCGCAACGCTAAGCGGAGAGATGCCCCGCCCCGCAAGGCGTTCGCTGTAACCTTTGGGCGCCGACCGGAGTAATTGATCAGGAAGCCGCCGAAAGCGGCCGGGGCCGAAGTGACGGAAACGAGCGATTCGGAGCTCATGCTGCAGGTTCGCGGCGGGCGCAGCGGCGCCCTCGCCACCCTGTTCGAGCGGCATCACGCCCGCCTCTACCGTTACTGCCTGCGGATGACCGGCAACCGGGCGGCCTCGGAGGACCTCGTGCAGGACTGTTTCATGCGAATGCTGAAGTACAAGGCCACGTTCAAAGACGACAGCGCTTTCGTGCCGTGGATGTTCGGCATCGCCCGCAACGCCTGCGTCGCGCACCTGCGCCGCGCCGCGATCGACCACGTCCCCGAGGAGCAAATCGACCGCGAGCCGCTGGAGCCCCCCGTCGAGGCCTCCGCCGACGGCCATGACGTCGACCTCGTGCGTCGGGCGTTGCTCGCGCTGCCGGTGGAGCGGCGCGAGGTGCTGGTTCTGAGCCGCTATGAGTTCAAGACCTACGAGGAAATCGCGCGCGCGCTCGGCTGCTCCGTCGGCGCCGTGAAGGTGCGCGCGCACCGCGCGATCAAGCAACTGCGGGAGATCTACCTCGATCTCGCCGAGGAGGCATCGGCATGAGCTGCGAAGACATCTCCGGGCTGCTCGCGGACCGTCTCAAGGGACTGTCGTCGGCCGAAGACGAGCGCCGGCTCGAAGATCACCTCGCCACGTGCGCGACTTGCCGCGAGGAGGCCCGCTCGATGGCGGCGTTGTGGGAAGACCTGGGCGCGATCGACGCGGTGGTCCCGCACGAGCGCATGCGCGCGCGCTTCCATGCGGCGCTCGCGGCCTACGAGGAACGCTCGGCGGGCAACGCCTTCGAGCAATGGATCGAGCGCTGGTGGCCGCGCCGCCCGCTGCTGCAGGCGGGGCTCGTGGCCGCGACGCTGGTCGTGGGCGTGCTCGTGGGCGAGCGGCTGGCGCAGCCGCGCAGCGGCGAGATCGCGGCGCTGCGCGACGACATGCGCGTGGTCGGCCTCGCGCTGCTCGACCATCAGTCGGCTTCGGAACGGCTCGTCGGCATCGAGTGGGCGCAGCGCGTGTCGTCGGCGCCACAGGTGGTGCAGGCGTTGCTCGAGCGCGTGAGCTACGACCCGAGCTCGAACGTGCGCCTCGCCGCGGTCGAAGCGCTGCGCCCGCGGCTCGACGAGCCGCCGGTCGCTGCCGGCCTCGCCGCCGCGCTCGAGCACCAGGACACGCCGCTGCTGCAAGTCACGCTCGCGGACGCGCTACTCGAGCACGGCGCCGCCGACGGGGTCGCCGCCGTACGCCGCCTGCTCGATCGCGAAGACCTCGAGCCATCGGTGCGCAACTACCTGACCACGGCCTTGACGCAACCCGGCGCGACACCCGCGCTGCAACCCGACGTTTGAAGCTTTCGAGGAGAGCAACGACGATGAGAGTCACCACTATGAAGTCCGCCGCGCTGATCGGCGCAGCGCTCTTCTGCGCCCACGGTGCCGCGGCCGCCGACTTGACGGCGACCCGGACGATCGAGGACAGCGTGCCGGTCGGCGGCGAGCGCGAGCTCGTCGTGATCGTCGACAACATGTTCGGTGCGATACACGTGACCGCCCACGACCGCGACACGATCGAGCTCAAGGCCGTGGAGACGGTCCGCGGCAAGCTCCAAGCGGACCTCGACCGCGCGCGCGCGGAAGTCGGCCTGCGCACCGAGCGCGAGCCCGGCCGCGTCGCGTTCCGTGTGCGGCGCCTCGACGACAAAGGCTGCACCGACTGCAACTGGGGGCGTAACCGTTGGGACGGCTACTCCGTCGCGTACGACATCGAGCTCAAGATCCCGCGCAACGCGGCCGTCGACTTGAACAACGTCAACGGCGACACCGTCGTCGACGGCGTGCACGGCGACTTCGAGATCCACAACGTGAACGGCGGCATGCGGCTCACGGGTCTCGAGGGCTCGGGCAGGCTCGCGACGGTGAACGGCCGCATCGACGCGGCCTTCGCGCGCGCGCCGAAGTCGGCGACGTCGTTCGAGACGGTGAACGGCAAGGTCGACGTCACGTTCCCGCCAGACCTCAAAGCGGACCTCGCCTTCGAGACGATGCACGGCGACATGTTCACCGACTTCGAGACCCAGCCGATCGCGGCGGCCGCGCAAAGCAACGAGCCCGTGCGCAACGGCGGCAAGTTCTTGATTCGCTCGGGCCGTCCGTCGTCCGTGCGTGTGGGCACGGGCGGACCGATGTATTCCTTCAAAACATTGAACGGCGAAATCTTCGTTCGCAAGGGTGCACGATGAGGATTCAAACGCAACGATTGTTCTCTTTCACTTTGGCTGCGCTGCTCGGCGCCGCGGGCTCGGCTGCGCAAGCGCAGATCAAGGTCCCGCTCAGCAACCCGTCGCGACCAGTGACGCTCGAGGTGAAAATCGGCATGGGCGACGTCCACGTCAAGGCGTACGACGGCAAGGAGGTTCTCGTCGCCGCCGGCGACGACGACAACGGCTTCAACCGCGACAACGACGACGACCGCAACGGCCACGAGCGCGAAGGCCTGCACCGGATCCCGAACACGTCGGCCGGGCTCACGGTCGAGGAAAACGACAACGTCGTCACCGTGTCGACGGACTTCTCGCGTCACCATTCGGATCTGACGATCTCCGTGCCGCGCCAGACGTCGGTGCACGCCAAGACGATGGGCGGCAACGGCGACTTGACGGTCACCGGCGTAACCGGCGAGCACGAGCTGTCGAACATCAACGGCGACGTGAGGGCAACCGATATCTCGGGCACGATCGTGGCCGCCACGAACAACGGCGATATCGACGTGTCGATGACGGCGATCACCGCCGGCAAGGCCCTGTCGTTTTCCTCGTTCAACGGCGACATCGAGGTCACGTTGCCTGCGACCGTGAAGGCGGACGTGGTCGTAACCAGCTCGCAGGGCGACGTCTGGACCGACTTCGACGTCACCATGCAGTCGCAGCCGCCCGTCGTCGAGAACGAAAACGGCGGCGGCGGCCGCTATCGGGTGAGGATGCAACGCGAGATGCGCGGCACGATCGGCGGCGGCGGGCCCGAGCTGCGCTTCAAGACGTTCAACGGCGACATCACGCTGCGCAAGCGCAAGTGATCCGGCGCGGAGCTACTCGTGGCGCAGCACGTCGGCGGGCTTGAGCCGCGCGGCGCGCCACGTTTGGCTCCCGACCGCGAGCCAGGCGATCGCGACGGTCACCACGAGCGAGGCGACGAACGGCAGCGGCGTGATGGGAATCGGGTTCAGGAACTGTTTGAGATACACGCGCGCCGCGACGAACCCAAGCGGCCAAGCGAGCAGGTTCGCAATGATCACGGGCTTCGAGAAGCTCGTCAGCAAGAGCCGGAGCACCTGCGGCGTGCTCGCCCCGAGCGTCTTGCGAAGACCGATCTCGGGGCGGCGGCGGGCCGTGACGAGCGCGGCCATGCCGAATAGACCCGCCACCGAGATCGCGAACGCCATCAGCGCGAGCAAACCGAACAGCCTGTTGGTCCTCACGAACTGCGAGTACGCCTGATTGAAAATGTCGTCCATGAACCGCCGGCTGAATGCGACGTTCGGCGCGAGCCGCCGCCAGAGCGCGTCGATCTCGGCGAGCGCTCCGGAGACGTTGCTCCTCGAGATCCGTGCGACGGTGTACGGTGCCGTAGGATTCAGCTGGTAGACAGCCGCTCTCGCATCGGCGAAGCCCCAATAACTGAACGCGCGATCCTCGACGACACCCACGATCCGCCAAGTCACCGGCTCCTTCGGGGGATCATTCGACCCCGGCGGTAAGTTCTGGAGCTGGTAAACGGCGTTGCCGACGGCCGCCTCGGGCGTCGCGTAACCGAGCTCGCCTGCGAATGCGCGGTCGACGACGACCTTCGTCTCGGAGCCCGGCGTCGGAGCGACCGGCGCGCCGGGCGGCGGCAGATCCGTCGCGTCGAACAGCCGACCGGCGAGCCGGTCGATGCCGAAAACGTCGGAGAAGTCGAGACCGACCCTGCGCATGAGGATGCGATGCTGCGGGCTCGTGGGATCGGTCGAGCCGTTCACCATCGACACCATCGTCATTTCCCACGGCACGAACGCGACTTCGGTAACGCCCGTCACGCCGGGCACGCGCGCGAGCTCGGCGCGCAAGGTCGCCGCCTCGACCTTGGTGACGGTGGGGTTCTCGATCACCATCAACGGGTCCTCCGCCACGCCGAGACCGCTGCGCGCGAGCTCCCTGTTCTGTAGCGTCACGAACGTGACGACGAGCAGCAACAGGCTCGCGATCGCAAATTGCGTACCGACCAGCACGAGCGAGAAGAGCTTCGAGCCGAGCGCCACGTTCGCCGCCGCGATCGCGTTCGCGGGACGCACGCGCGACAACACGAACGCCGGATAGGCGCCCGCGGCGACCGTGACCGCGACGACTACGCCCAAGAGGAACGGCCACGCGCGCCAGCTCGCGAACAACGTGGGCGCGAGGTTGATGTCGAGCAACGCGCGCATGACCGGCCCGCCGAGCAGGAACGCCGCGACGGCGAGGACGAGCGCACCCGCGGTCAACAGACCGGCCTCTATCAGGCTTTGGAGCAACACCTGCTTCGGCGCGGCCCCGATCGCCTTGCGCACGCCGATCTCGCGGGCGCGGCGGCTCGCGCGCGCCGTGGCGAGGTTCGCATAGTTCACGCACGCAACCGCGAGCACCAACGTGCCGAGCACGAGCAGCAGGCCGCCGAACGACAGGCCCGTGCCGTACATATCGCCTTGAGTCAGGAGCTCGTGCAGCGGCATGACGCCGAACGAGTATTCGGCGGCGCCTTGCAGGCGGTCGGGCGGAACATGCCGCTGCACGAAGCCGCCGAGCTGCGACCGCAAGGCCTGCGCCGAAAGACCGCGCTCCGGCAGCACGACGTAAGTCGTCGCGTTGGAGCTGAACCAACTCTCGGCCTGGAGTTTGCGCTGCTGCGGCTGCATCGTCGTCGCGAGCACGGCCTCGCGCACGTCCAAGGACACGAGCGCATCGAACTTGAGTCTCGCGGACGGCGTCTCATGGCCCATGTGCGACGGGTTGGGCAGCGGCGCCAGCACGCCCGTCACCGTCGCCTCGACGGCGTTCTGCAAGACCACATGCTGGCCTAGCGGATTCTTTTCGTCGAACAGCTTGCGCGCGTATTCCTGCGTGAGGACTACGCTGCCCGGCGACCGCAGCGCGCTTGCCGCGTCGCCCGCGACGAAGCGCAGCGGGAAGATTTCGAAAAACTCCGGATCGACGCCGACGGCCGTGAACTGCTCGGCGTGCTCGCCGCTCGCGATCATCATCTTGGTGAAGAACTGGATCGACAGCGCGCGGGCGATCTTCTCGATCGCCGGGAAGTCTTCCCGCAAGTAAGCCGCAGCTTGCTCAGGGACCGATACGTTGACGCCGGCAGAGATGCCCGGGAACGGGTTGTCCTTCAGCGTGTAGCTCATCGTCAAGAGATGGATGCGGTCGGCGTTCGGGAACTGCGTATCGGCGCGGTCGAGGTACGCGACGTAGGCATACGCCGTAACGATCGCGACGAGGCCGATCGCGAGCGTGAGCATGTTGAGCGCGGCGGTACCGGGGGCGCGCCGCAGATTCCGCAACGCGATCGCGACGTAGTGTCCCAGCATGCTGTTGGATCCCCCGGGGATTCGCGACCCGACACTCGTCGCGTCTCGAATCTACTGGATGCCGGCGCGATCGCAAGGGTCGCGCGGGTGTGGCGCGTGGGGCGGTAGGCGGGCCTTCCCCCCTTTCAATTAGGGTCAGACCCCAATTCGCGTGGGGTCGTCGCTACGACGTCGGCGGCAGCAGGCGAATTGGGGTCAGACCCTTAGCAGGTAGCCGGCCGCGAGCAAGGCCGCGAACGACAACGCCATCAGCGCGAGGCCGCTGCGGTCGATCAGGGTGCGATGCGCAGCGGGCCCCAAAAGCCACGCCGAGCCGTCGAGGCTCTCGGTGTACGCCTGAACCTTGTCCGGCCATTTGCGGAAGACCACTCCCGCAACGTACGAGCAGAACGAAATCGCGACTAGAGCAACGACGGCGCCGATGTCCGGCGACCCCCCGATCTCGACCATGGTGTTGAAACCTCGCGTGGAAGGAAGCTGAAGTTTTCTCCGACCGGCATGCTGCCGGACGTGACTTTGTTTTGAGCCTGTAAGATCGCCCTTTTCTGCTATAAGTGCCGTGATGCAAGCCGCGAAAAGACTGCTTCTCGGGATCGCCGGTGCCGCCGTTGCGGTGGGCGCCGTCACGGGCGGGTGGCAGTATCGCACCAAGCTCGCAGCGAAGCACGCCGAGCAGAACTGGGCGAGCTTGAAGAGCTACTGCACGGACTGCCACGACGCGGCCGAGGCCGCGGGCAACGTGGTGTTCGAGGGCGTCGCCGCCGGGTCCGTGCCCGCCAAAGCCAAGACCTTCGAGGCCGCTATCCGCAAGCTGCGCGGTGGGTTGATGCCGCCGCCCGGCAACCCGCGACCCGCGCAGCAAGACATCGACCGGTTCATCGCCTGGGCCGAGCACGCGATCGACGAGAGCGGCCGCGCCTCTCCGGCCGGCCACGTGCCGATCCAGCGGCTCAACCGGGCGCAGTACGCGGCGACCGTCGCCGACCTGCTCGGCGTCGACATCGACGCGACCCAGTACCTGCCGACCGAGGTCGAGGTCGACGGGTTCACCAACATCGCGGCCGCGCTGAGCGTCTCGCCCACGTTCCTCGACCAATACATCGGCCTCGCGCGCACCGTGGCCCACCGCGCGGTCGGTGAGCCGAATCCGAAGCTCGCGAGCGTGTACTTCCAGCCGCCCACCGACGACCAGGACGCGTACAAAGACGGCCTGCCGCCCGGCACGCGCGGCGGCATGAGCCTCACGCACACGTTCCCGGCCGACGGCGAGTACCGGCTCACGATCAGCGATCTCCTCGAGGGCGGTCTCTACCCGGGGCGCACCCTCGAAACCGAGAACACGCTCGTCGTGCTGCTCGACCGCAACGAGGTATTCCGCGCGAAGCTCGGCGGCGAGGAAGACCTCGCGCTCGTGGACCACGACGGCGCGCCCGGGCGCGCCGAGATCATGAGACGGTTCGCTGGGATCCCCGTGAAGGTCGCGGCCGGCGTCCACGAGGTCGTCGTCACGTTCATCGAGCGCGGACGGCCCGGCACCGACGAGGCGATCTTCGGCTTCCAGCCCTACGGCGGCTTCAACTTCCGGGGTCAGATGCGCGTGCCGCGCCTCATCAGCGGTATCGAGATGAAGGGGCCGTTCAATCCCACCGGCGTGTCGCGTACCACGAGCCGCGACAAGATCTTCGTCTGCACGCCGGAGACCGCGGAGCAGGAGCGGCCGTGCGCCGAGCGCATCACGGCGAGCCTCGCGCAACGCGCATTCCGCCGCCCCGTGGACCGGAGCGACGTCGACCGCTTGATGCCGTTCTACGAGTCGGGCCGGGCGGGCCACGGCTTCGACGCCGGCATCGAGCAGATGGTCACCGCCGTGCTTGCGAGCCCGGACTTCCTGTATCGCGCGATCGAGCCGCCGCAAACCGGGGCCCCGGGGGGCGGCAAGATTGACGCATTTGCGCTCAGCGACGTCGAGCTCGCGTCGCGCCTGTCCTTCTTTCTATGGAGCCAGGGGCCGGACGACGAGCTGCTCGATCTCGCGGCGAAGGGCAAGCTCCACGACGACGCGACGCTCGCGAAGCAGGTCGCGCGCATGCTCGCCGACCCGCGCGCGGGCACGCTCGTCACGAACTTCGCGCTCAAGTGGCTGAACTTGGACGAGCTCGACGCGGTTGACCCCGACAACCGCCTGTTCCCCGAGTTCAGCGACGAGCTGCGCGACGACTTCGCCACCGAGATCGACGAGTTCGTGCGCAGCGTGCTGCTCGAGCCGAAGGACGTGCGCGCGCTCCTGACGGCCGACTACACGTTCTTGAACGAGCGGCTCGCGCGCCACTACGGCATCACGTCGGTTCGCGGCCCGCAGTTCCGGCGCGTGACGCTGAAAGACCCGGCGCGTTTCGGCCTGCTCGGCAAGGGCGCGGTGCTGTTGCGCACGTCGTACGGCGACCGCACGTCGCCGGTGCTGCGCGGCGCGTGGGTGCTCGACAAGCTCATGGGCACGCCGCCGACGCCGCCGCCGCCGAACGTCGTCACCGACTTGACCACGCCCGCCGGCGAGAAGCCGAAGACGCTGCGCGCGCGGCTCGAAAGCCATCGCGCGGCGCCGAATTGCAAGGCGTGCCACGGCGTCATCGACCCGTACGGGCTCGCGCTCGAGAACTACACCGTCACCGGCCAGTGGCGCGACGTCGACAGGCTCGCCGACGCCCCGATCGACGCGCGCACCGAGCTGTCTAACGGCGCGGCAGTGAACGGCCCCGTCGAGCTCCGGCAGGCGCTGCTCGCACGCCCCGACCAGTTCGTGCAGGCGCTGACGATCAAGCTCACGATGTACGCGCTCGGCCGCGAGCTCGAGTACCAAGACATGCCGCAGGTGCGCGGGATCGTGCACGCCGCCGCGAAACGTGATTATCGTTTCGCGGCGCTCGTCGAAGGCATCGTGCAGAGCGACGCGTTCCGCATGCAGGCCCCGCCGAGCGAGAAGGCCCCCACCGCCACCGTCGCCTCCGCCGAAAAATAGGGACATGTTGGATTTTTCGGCCGTGATCCCGGCGAAGCCACAGACGTCGCTGCTGCCGAAAAATCCAACATGTCCCTATTTTTCGGCGCGCCGGGGCAGCGAGCGGAAAAAGTAACCTGTCCCTATCTTCGCCAGGAGGAGCAGCGCGAGCTCGAGGCCGATCGCCCCTCCTCCGCCACCCTCCGCCGTCTGCTCCGCTTGCACGCGCACGGTGCGCGTCGCCGGCGTCGCCGCGTTGCCCGACAAGTCGGTCGCGTTGTACGTGACCGTGTAGGTGCCGATGACCGCGGTATCCACGGGGTTCGTGACCTTGATGCGCGACGTGACGTCGCCGTCGACGGTGTCTGTGGCCGTCGCGCCGGCATCGGTGTATGCCGCCCCGACCTTGAGAGTGACGGCGGCTTCGCCGACCAACGCGATCGTCGGGCCCGTGGTGTCGCCCGAGCCGAAGTTGCCGGAGCCGTCGTTGTAGAACACCGCGATGCCGCCGCCGGCGACCACCGCGACGTCGTCGCGGTCGTCGGCGTTGAGCCTGCCGGTAACCGCCGACGTCGCGCCGGTGGTGTCGAGCTGCTGCGCACGCAGCGCGAACGTGCCGCTGCCGCTGTTCGCAAAGACCTCGACGCCGTCACCGTTGACCGCGAGCACGTCGGCATCGCGGTCGACGTCGACGTCGACCACCGTCACACCGGCGGTGGCGGCGGCGCCGAGCTGGTCGCTCAGGAACAGCTCGCCGCGCGCGCCCGACGTGTTGAGCCACACGAGGTTCGACGAACGCGCGCCCGGCGTCGCGCCGGCGCTGCGGCCGAACACGAGGTCGACGCTGCGGTCGCCGTTGAAGTCGGCCGCGCCGACCGAGGTCGCCGGGCCCGTCGCGAGGGCGAGCTCGAGAGCGAACGCGCCGCCGGTGTTGCGGAAGACTTGCGCGTCGCCGTCGGCGTTGGCGACGACGAGCTCAGGTAGCGCGTCGCCGAACAGGTCGACGAGCGCCACGTCTTGCGCCGCGCGGCTACCAACAGAGGCGCCCGCGGTGAACACGCCGCCCGAGCCGGTGTTCAGGAATACTCTGCTGCCGTTCGGGCCGGCAAACACGATGTCCAAGAACCCGTCGCCGTTCACGTCGCCGACGGCGACCGCGCGGCTGCCCGCGGCGGCGTTCGCGAGCGGCGTGGAGACATAGCCGCCGGCCGTGGCGCGGAACACGCGATTCGACGCACCCGCGCCGGCCGCGACCACGATGTCGAGGTCGCCATCGCCGTCGAGATCCGCGATCGCGACGTCGTTGCCCAAGGCTTCGCCGCCCAGCACTTGCGGCGCGGTCGACAAGAGCCGCTTGCCCGCGTTCGACGGATCGGCGACGTTCGCGAGCACGAGCAAGCCTTGCGCGGAGCCGGTCGCGACCGCGAGGTCGTCGAAGCCGTCGCCGTCGAGATCGGCGGCCGCGGCCGCGCGCGCGCTCAATCCCGGAATCGACTGACCCGGAGCTGCCACGATTTGCTGCGCCACGCTCAAGGAGCCCGTTGCACGATTGTTCGCCGTGGTCTCGTCCACCGGCACAATGCCGTTGACGGCGACGGTCGCGCTCGCGAACACGTCCCCCGCGAGGTTGCCGCTGCCCGAGATCGTCACCGACGTCGCTGCGCCGCCCGCGAGCGGGCCGAGCGTGCACGCGAGCCGCGTCTCGCTGCCGGTGGTGCTCGCCGCGCAGGCGGGCGTCGACGGCGCATCGAACCGGAATGGCACGTCGCCGCCGAACACCACGTCGAGAGCGAAGCTCGGTACGTCGACGAGCGGCGATTGGTTCGTGACCGTGAGCGTCCAGGTCGCGGCCGCGCCGACAGCCACCGGATTCGGCGCGGCGCTCACGGCCACCGCGAGGTCGGCGCGGCCCGCGCGCAGGACGGTGAGCACGAACTGCCCGCGGACCGCCGGCGGCGTGCCATCGGTTGCCGTGAACGCGACCGTGAGCGGCACGTTGCCCACCGGCAGCAGCGGCACGCCGGACAGCACGCCGGCGGGCGTCAACGTGAGACCGGCCGGCAGCCCGCCGGCGGCCGCGTACACGATCGACTGAGCAAGCGTGTCGGTGTCGGTGACGAACTGCGTAAGATTCAACGCAAACGGCACGCCTTCCGTCGCCGTCTGGTCGGGGATCGCGGCGATCACCGGCTGATCGTCGACGGCCTGCACCGTGATCCGGAACGGACGCGCGACCGGCGCGCCGACGCCGTCCGACACCGTGACGACCACGTCGTGCGCGCCCGCATTGGCTTGCGTGGGTGTGCCCGAGATCGTCGCCGGAGGGGTGAACGCGAGCCACGCCGGCAACGTGGGCGCCGCGAACACGAGCACGCTGCCGTCCGGGTCGCTCGCGGTCATCGCGTACGTGTAGGTGACGCCTTCGGTCGCCGCCGTGGACGGCGCGTTGGTGAAGAACGGTGCGTCGTTGACCGGCGTGACGGTGATCGTCACCGTGGCCGCCGCGCTGGTGAGCGCCCCGTCGCGCGCGCTGTAGGTGAATGTGGCCGTGCCGCTGAAATTCGGCGCCGGCGTATAGGTGAACGACCCGTTTGCGGCAAGTGCGAGCGTGCCGTTCGTGACCGCGCTCCCGAGCACTGCCGTGAGCGTCGTGCCCGCGTCGGGATCCGTGTCGTTCGCGAGCACGCCCTGCGCGGGCGCGATCGTCAGCGCCGTGTCCTCGGCGGTGGTGTACGCGTTGGGCGCAGCTGTCGGTGCATGGTTGACGGACGTAACGTTGATCGCCACCGTCGCTGCGGCGCTCGATGCGGTGCCGTCGCTCGCGCGATAGGTAAATGCGACTTGGCCGGCGAAGCCCGCAGCCGGCGTGAACGCAAACGAGCCGTCGCCATTCAATACGAGAGTGCCCGACGCCACGTTCGTGACGAGCGCGGCCGTGAGCACGTTGCCGTCCGCGTCGGTGTCGTTCGCGAGCACGCCGGTAGCGGCGGGCACCGTGAGCGCCGTGCTTTCGTTCACCGTGTAGCTGTCCGCGACCGCGACCGGTGCGTCGTTCACCGACGACACCGCGATCGTGACCGTCGCCGTGTTACTCGCCGCGGCGCCGTCGTTCGCCTGATAGGTGAAAGTCGCAGCGCCGCTGAAGCCCACGGCCGGCGTGAATGTGAACGAGCCGTCGGCGCTCAGGAGCAGCGTGCCCGACGTCACGTTCGCGACCAGCGCCGCCGTGAGGGGATCGCCTTCGAGATCTGTGTCGTTCGCGAGAATGCCGGCGGCCGCGTTGACCGTGAGCGGCGTGTTCTCGGCCGTCGAGTAGCTGTCGTTCGCCGCCGCGGGCGGGTCGTTGCCCGTGCTCACGTTGATCGTCACGGTGGCGGTGTTGCCCGCCGCCGTGCCGTCGTTCGCGTGGTAGGTGAACGTGTCGGGGCCGTTGAAGTTGGCGCCAGGCATGTAGATGAACGAGCCGTTGGCGTTCAGCGCGAGCGTGCCGTGCGCGACGTTGGCCACGAGCTCGGCCGTGAGCGCGTCGCCATCCGCGTCGGTGTCGTTGACGAGAACGCCGTTTGCCTGCGCGATCGTGAGCTGCGTGTCCTCGGCCGTCGCGTACGCGTCGTTTGCGGCCACGGGCGCGTCGTTCGCGTCGTCGACCGTGATCGTGACGGTGGCGGGATCGCTCGACGACGCGCCGCGCACCGCGCGATAAGTGAACGAGTCCGCGCCGACGTAGCCCGCGGCCGGCGTGTACGTGAACGCGCCGTCCGGCTGGAGCGCGAGCGTCCCGTGCGCGACGCCGGTATCGAGAACGGCCGTCATGGGACCGCTCGGACCCGGACCGCCGCCGGACCCGTCGTCGTTCGCCAGCACGCCGTTGTTGGCGTCGACGACGAGCGCCACGTCCTGCGGCGTGGAATACGCGTCGTCCGCGGCAACCGGCGTGTCGTCGGCGGCGACCGTGATCGTGAACGCTTGCTGCACCGCGTTGACTCCGTCGGAGGCGGAGAGCGTAACGGCGTGATCGCCGACGTCGGGCGGGCCTGGTACGCCCGCGAGCGTGGCCGTGCGATTGCCGTTGTCGGTGAGCGTGAGCCACGGCGGGAGCGGCACCGGAGCGGTGATGGTGATGACGTCGAGCACGTCGACGTCGGCGACCGTGATCGAATACGAATACGCCGTGCCCTGCACGGCCGCCGTCACCGGCGTGCTCGAGAACGTGGGAGCGAACAGCTGCTGCGCCGAGGCGTCACTCCAGATCGACAACGCGATCACCGCGGCGACCAGTGCCGCACCGAACCTCCTGGCGTGAGCTGCGCTGCGCAGCATCGCAACGTCGACCTCTCCCTTGGCCTGAGCGGCTTGAATGCACGAAGCGTGCCTGGTTCGTCGTCTCACGTTGGCCGCTGGCGTCGAGGTGGCTGCGGCCGCACCTCGCGCGGAGCTTCCCGAGACACGCCTCGCAGGCCAACGTGAGACAGCTGGTCGCAGGCGCGCGCGTGCAGGTTTTGATTCGCGTTTCACAAGAGCGCAGAACGCTCCGCCCGCCCGATATAATCCTGCCGGCAACCCATCTCCGCGAGGTCAGACCATGAAGCCGCGCTCCGTCGCATCCGCCGCTTTCGCCGTCGCGCTGGTCGTGCTTTCGGGGCGCGCGTCCGCGCAGCACGGCGCGCCGAACGGCGAATGGCCCACCTACGGCGGCGACCTCGGCAACACGCGTTATTCCCCGCTCGACCGGATCGACGCGTCGAACTTCAAGAGTCTCGAGGTGGCATGGCGCTTCAAGGCCGACAACCTGGGGCCGACGCGCGAGTACAACTTCCAATCGACGCCGCTCATGGTCGACGGCGTGGTGTACTCCACCGCGGGATCGCGGCGCGCGGTCGTCGCGCTCGACGCCGGCACCGGCGAGCTCCTGTGGGTGAGCCGGCTCGACGAGGGTGAGCGCGGCAAGGCGGCGCCGCGGCAGCTCTCCGGCCGCGGGCTCGCGTACTGGAAGAGCGGCGACGATGCGCGGATTCTCTACGTGACGCCGGGCTATCAGCTGATCGCGCTCGACGCGCGCACCGGCAACCGCGTGAAGGGCTTCGGCAAGGACGGCATCGTCGACCTCAAGCAGAACGACGACCAGGACATCGACCCGTTGAACGGCGAGATCGGCCTGCACGCCACGCCGATCGTTGCAAAGAACGTGGTGATCGTCGGCGCGGCACATCGCACCGGCGCAACCCCGAAGAGCATGCGCAACGTGAAGGGTTACGTGCGCGCGTTCGACGTCCGCACCGGCGAGCGGCTCTGGATCTTCCACACGATCCCGCTGCCGGGCGAGTTCGGCACCGAGAGCTGGCTCAAGGGGAGCGCCGAGTACACGGGCAACACCGGTGTCTGGGCGCAGATCTCCGTGGACCTCGACCTCGAGACCGTCTATCTGCCCGTCGAGCAGCCCACCGGCGACTACCTCGGCGCGAATCGCCCGGGTGACGGCCTGTTCGGCGAGACGCTGCTCGCGGTCGACTTGAACACCGGCAAGCGCAAGTGGCACTACCAGCTCGTCCACCACGGCATCTGGGACAACGACATCCCGTGCGCGCCGATCCTGCTCGACGTCGTCGTCGACGGCAAACCCGTGAAGGCGGTCGCGCAGCCGACCAAGCAGGCGTTCCTCTACGTCTTCGATCGCGTCACCGGCAAGCCGCTCTGGCCGATCGAGGAACGGCCCGTGCCGAAAGGCGACGTGCCCGGCGAGTGGTATTCGGCGACGCAGCCGTTCCCGACCAAGCCGCCCGCGTACGACCGCCAGGGCGTTACGGAGAACGACCTCATCGACTTCACGCCGGCGCTGCGCAAGGAGGCGCTCGAGGTCGCGTCGTGGCACAAGCTCGGCCCGCTGTTCACGCCGCCCGTGGTGAGCAAGATCGACGGGCCGCTCGGCACGCTGATGGCGCCGAGCCAAGACGGCGGCTCGAACTGGCCCGGCGGGTCGTTCGATCCCGAGACGAACATTCTCTATGTCGCGAGCGGCGGCTCCGTGGTGAGCAAGGGGCTCGTGGCGCCCTACGCCGGTCAATCCGACATGGCGTACGTCGAGGGCAACGCCGTGACCGGCCCCCGCACGTCGGGCGGCGCGGGCTCGGCCTCCGGCGGCGGGCGCTCGGAGTTCCAGGGCACGCCGCAGCAAGCCGCACCGGCGGCGAATTCGACGCACGGCCCGCCGCGCGCCGCGCTCAACGTGCAAGGCCTACCGTTGCTCAAGCCTCCGTACGGAAGCATCGCGGCGATCGACATGAGCCGCGGCACGATCCTCTGGCGAATCGCGCACGGCGAGACGCCCGACGACATCAAGAATCATCCGCTGTTGAAAGGCCTCGACATCCCGCGCACGGGTCAAACGGGCCAGCCCGGCACCCTCGTGACGAAAACGCTGCTGATCGCCGGCGAGCGGTTGTACACGACCACGCCGAGCGGCGAGCTCGGCGCGATGCTGCGCGCCTACGACAAGAAGACCGGCCGCGAGGTCGGCGCCGTGTACATGCCCGCGCCGCAGAGCGGCTCGCCGATGACCTACCTGTATCGCGGCGAGCAGTACCTCGTCGTCGCGATCAGCGGCGCGCAATACTCCGCCGAGCTCCTAGCCTTCAAGCTCCCCGGAAAATAGGGACATGTTGGATTTTCGGCGACCCGCCTGCCAAACCCGAGGCGGGTCATCGAAAATCCAACATGTCCCTATTTTCCGCTACGGCAGCATCGCGGTGATGTTGCGCTTCGGGACCTGGCCGACTTTGATGCGCGTGATCTCGCGCAATCCCGTCATGTCGACGGCCGACACGTCGTTCGAGCCCGCGTTCGCCACGTAGGCCGTCTTGCCGTCGGGCGTGAGCGTGACCCAGTCGGGCGCCACGCCGACGTCGACCGCGCCGAGCAGCTTCAAGTCCGGCAGCGAGTACACGTAGACCGCGCTGTTCAAGCGGCTGTTCACGATCAGCTTCGAGTTGTCGGCGGTCACCGCCATGCCGTGCGACGTGTTACCACCCTCGAGCACCGGCTGCTTGCCGGCCTTGATCTTCGGCAGCTCGATGCGCTTGACCTCCTTGTGCGTGGCGAAGTCGACGACGGCGAAGCCGTTGTAGTCGGTGAGCTGCACGAACATGCGCTTCGTCGAGCCGTCCTTGCCGGTCTCGAACGCCAGCGGCCGCACGCCCAAGTCGAACGTCATCGTCCAGACGGGCTGCTCGGTCTTCTGGTCGATCACGGTAACGGTCTTGCCGGCCACCGAGCCCGCGACGACGTAGCGCCCGTCGGGCGTGACGTAGGTGTTGTGGCCCGCGCCCTCGATCGGGATGCTCTTCGCGCGCACGAGCCCCACCGTGTCGATCACGTCCACCGCGCCCTGCGTCTCGCGAATCGCGACGTAGACGCGCTTGCCGTCGTGGCTGATCGAGATGTTGTTCGGATGCCCCGACAGCGGAATGTGCGACGTCACGCGCAGCGTGCGTGCGTCGACGACGTCGAGCGTGCTCGCCGCCTCGTTGCTGACGTAGAGCCAATGGCCGTCGGGCGACGCCGCGACGCCGTGACCCACCTCGATGCCGGCGATGTGACCGACGATCTTGTTGGTCGCCGGGTCGATGATGTGCACGTCGTCGCCCGCACTGTTGGTCTGGACGATGCGCGTCTTCAGCATGAGCGCTCTCCCCGAGCTCGCGAGCGTCTCGCCGCGCGCCCACCCCGCGAGCGTCTGCCACTCGGGGTCGCTCTTCGACGTCCAGTGCTTGCCGCCGTCGTGATGCGGGTCTCCGCCTGCCTCTTCGGCGAGCGGATGAGTGAGCAGACGGCTGTGATCGGGGTCGCCCGGCACGATGCGCGCGCTCATGAGCTCGAAGTTCTTGCGGGCGTCCGCGTCGCTCCAGGTCGCGACGCCGTCGGGCAGCGGCTGCAGCCGCATCGGGGTGCCCGAGCCGTGACACGAGATGCAGCGGGCGTTGCCGTCGCGCTTGGTGGTCAAGATCGGCAGCACGCGCGCCTTGAAGTAGTCGTAGTCGAGCTTCGGCGGTCCGCCGCTCGGCTGCGCCGCGACGGGCGCCGCGGCGGCCAGGACCATGGCCGCGACCAACAGGCTGTGGACACGCATGGCGATTCCCCCCTCTCGTTGTGCGGCCGAGTATGCGCCGGCCGCCGACGCCTGAGAATCCTTGACCTCCGCCCGGGGCGCGGCACAACCGATTCTGCTATAAATGCGCGATCTGACGGTTGGCTCGCGCGCCTCGAGGCCGCGACCGGGTGGGCGGCGATGTACCTGACCAAGAAGCACCTTTCTCGCAGGACCGTGCTCAAGGGCGCGGGCGTCTCTCTGGCACTGCCATTGCTCGACGCGATGATCCCCGCCGCCACGGCGCTCGCGCAGACCGCGGCCGCTCCGAAGCTGCGCGCCGGGTTCTTCTATATCCCGCACGGCGCGATCCTCTGGAACACGTCGTTCGGCAAGGAGATGGACCACTGGACGCCGAGCGGCTCGGGCGCCGACTTCAAGTTGAGCCCGATCATGGAGCCGCTCGAGAAGTTCAAGCGCTACGTCGCGTCGTTCGGCAACCTCGAGAACAAGGCGAACCAGAACTCCGTGCATTCGCTCGTCCCGGCGACATGGCTCTCGGGCGTGCGGCCGGACGGATCGGCCACCGGCGCGAGCATGGCCACCACGATCGACCAACTGATCGCGGCCAAGATCGGCCAGGAGACGCCGTTGCCCTCCCTCGAGGTGGCGTCGGAGACCACGACGCAGGTCGCCGCATGCCCGTCGGGCGGCGGCTGCTACTACTCGACGACACTGTCGTTCCGTAACGCCACGTCGCCGCTGCCGATGGAGTTCAACCCGCGCAAGGTGTTCACACAGCTCTTCGGCGAAGGCGACACTCCCGAGGAGCGGGCGGCGATCACGCAGCAGACCAAGAGCATCCTCGACCTGATCAACGAACGCACCGCCGCGCTTTCGACCAAGCTCTCGGCGAGCGACCGGGTGGTGCTCGGCGAGTACCTCGACACCGTGCGCGAGATCGAGCGCCGCGTCGCGAAGGCCGAGCAGAAGGACTTGAGCGGCGTCACGCTGCCCGAGGCGCCGATCGGCGAGCTCGACAAGTTCGACGAGCAAGTGAAGCTCATGTTCGACCTCGTGGCGCTCGCCTATCAAGCGAACCTCACGCGCGTCGCCTCTTACATCATGGTGGCCGAAGGCACGAACCGCACGTACAACCACATCGGCGTGTCGGACGCGTTCCATCCGCTGTCGCATCATGCGAACAAACAAGAGTCGCTGCTCAAGCTCGTGAAGATCCAGCGCTATCACATGGAGCGGTTCGCCGACTTCGTGGCGAAGATCGCGGCGATCCCCGACGGCGACGGCACGCTGCTCGACCATTCGCTGTTCATGTACGGGTCGAACATGAGCAACAGCGACCGGCACAACAACTACCCGCTGCCGAACATCCTGGTCGGCGGCGCGTGCGGCGCGCTCAAGGGCGGCCAGCACATCGACCTGCCCGAGCACACCACGCTCACCAATCTACACCTCACCGTGCTCAACAAGGCCGGCATCGAGCTCACGAAATTCTCCGACAGCACCGGCGCAATCGCGGGCGTATGACGACGCGCCGCACGGTGCTCGAGACCGCGCTCGGCGGTATCGCCGGCTTGACGCTGCCGCGCACGATGTTCGCCGCCGACGCGCCCACCGTCACTCGCATGAGCGACAAGCTCGCTTTGATCTCCGGCGCCGGCGACAACGTGCTCGCGCTCTCCACGAGCGACGGGCTCGTCGTCGTCGACAGCGGCAGCGTCAACGCGGGCGCCGCGCTGCTCGCGGCGCTCGGCGCGCTGCCGAACGGCGCGCGCGTGCACACGCTGTTCAACACGCACTGGCATCGCGCCCAAATCGGCGCGAACGAGGCGCTCGGCAAGGCCGGCGCGCGCATCGTCGCGCACGAGAAGACCCGGCAACGGCTCGCCTACGGTTACTACCTGCCCGCCGACGACCGCTACGAGAAGCCCGTGGCGAAAGCAGCGATCCCGACCGAGAGTTTCTACACCACCGGCGAAGCAACCGTCGGCGGCGAGAAGATCGAGTACGGCTACTTGCTCGAGGCGCACACCGACGGCGACATCTACGTGCACTATCGCAACGCGAACGTCATCGCCGTCGGCGACGCGGTCTCGCCTGCGCGCGACCCGGAGCTCGACTGGTTCGGCGGCGGCTGGCTCGGCGGCCGCTGCGACTCGCTCAAGCTGCTCCTCTCGCTCGGCAACGCGACGACCAAGTTCGTGCCTGCATACGGCCCGCCCGTCGCCCGCGCCGACGTGCAGAAGGAGTACGACATGATGCTCAAGCTCTTCGAGCGTTTCGTCGAGCTCGTGCGCAAGGGCGACAGCTCGAAGGACATCGTCGCGGCGGGCGTCATGGCCGAGACCGGCCGCGAGTGGAAAGACCCGCAGAAGTTCGCGTACGACGCGCACAAGAGTATGTGGGCGCATCACAATACGTTGATGCCGGACATCGTGTAGCCACAGCGCTTCGAGCCTAGGCCGCGGAGGCGTGAGGCGAGTCCATGAGCCTGGTCGCAACTATCGTGGTTGTCGCGTTTGGCCTCGTCCTGATCGCCTTCACGGGCGTGGTTTTCGCGAAACCGGCGATTGCCGAGCGATTCTTGAGGCGTTTCGCGAGCTCCGCGCGAACGCACTACATAGAGCAGGTCTTTCGGTTGCTGGTCGGGACGGCGCTCGTCGTGCTATCGCCGGCTATGTGGCAACCCAAGATGTTCTGGCTCGTCGGGTGGGCCATCGTCGTTAGCTCCGCAGCACTGGTGTGCGTTCCGTGGCAGTGGCACCATCGGTTCGGCGAACGGGTGGGACCGATATTTTTTCGACACCTCAGGCTGTACGCCGCGGGGTCATTCGCATTCGGTTCGCTTCTACTCTATGGGGTTTTCGCTGGTGGCGGAGCCGCATAGCAAGCAGTTGCAGCGGACGGTGATACGGTATCGCGGGGACGCCGCGAGTGCGTCATTTCATAGTGCATGCGGCGCGCTGGATAGCGGAGCGCGCGGCCGCTGAACGGCGGCGTTTAGGCCGCACAGGAGGATAGTGCCATGCTCACCGGCTCATGCCACTGCGGGGCAGTGCAGATCCAAGTCGCGCGGAAACCACGGCGCCTCACCAGCTGCAACTGCTCGATCTGTCGCCGGCACGCGGGGCTATGGGGCTACTACGAACCAAGCAAGGTGAAGATCACTGCTCGTAAAGGAGACATCGACCGTTACGCGTGGGGTGACAAGTGCCTTTGGCTGTGTAGATGCGCAACGTGTGGTTGCGTAACCCACTGGCAGCTAATCGCGCGGGGTGGGAACCGGATGGGAGTAAACTTCCGCAACTTTGATCCGTCGGTCATTGAGACAACTCGGGTTCGTAGACTAGATGGCGCCAAAACCTGGAAGTTCTTGGACTAAATGGCGCTGCGTAGCGGGCGGCAGCGCGTGCGTACTACGCCTCGAAACCTTGTAGCGCTCGGCCAACTTCCGGGTGCCGGACCGTGACGGATAGAGTGCCACGGCACTTGCTTCGGTGCGCGGTCCGACGCGCGTCGTGGCATGGTTTCACTCTCGCGGCGGTGCTCCCGCTGCTGTCGCTCTCGGTCGCTTGCACTTCAGACACTGCAACGGACTCGGCGCCGCTCATCGGCGCCTGGCGGTCGAGGATCGAAGTCGAAACCGGAGCGTTTGCGGAGATCGCCGATCTCGAGTTTATGTATGTGTTCAATGCGGGCGGCACGCTGACTGAATCCTCAAACTACGATGGTGCGCCGCCCGTTCCACCCGCGTATGGCGTGTGGCGCAGGATCGCCCCGAACGAGTTCGAGGCAAGATTCGAGTTCTTCTCGACCGCGCCGTCGGGGGTCGAAGCGTTCATAAAGGGGGCAGGCTGGCCGCCGTCGGGTCGTGGCGTGTTCACTGAACGCATCGAGGTTTCAGCCGATGCACGGACCTTCACGTCGACGATTCGGTACGAGATGTTCGGCTTGCGCGACGAACCACTCGAGGGAAGCGGTACGGCCAGCGGAGCGGGCGTGCGCATTGGATTTTGAATCGCGGTGGGCGACCGGATGAACAAGAAAGCTCGTGCCGATCGCCTAACAATCGGTTTCAACGGACGGGATAGTTCCCACGGGCGCGCCGCAAGCGCGTCATTTCACTATGCGCTCGCGGCGCGCTACACACGGCGGCGCGCCGCCGCTGAACTGCGGCGTTAGGAGCACCTTCGTATGGCGCATCTTCATCGCTCCGTTGCCACGCTGCGTATTGCCGGCGACGATCTCGATCCTAACGAGATCAGCAACTTCCTGGGTTGCACGCCGACGGCTAGCCAACGCAAAGGCGATGTGTTCACTAACCAGACGTCTGGCCGATCGCGTACGGCAAGGTCTGGAGTTTGGCGTTTAGAGGCATCAGATCGTGAGCCGGAGAACTTCGACGCGCAGATAGAGGAGATCCTCAGCAAACTATCACCGGCGATCGATGTTTGGAGATCGATTGCCGAGCGCTAGAAGGTGGATTTGTTTTGTGGACTCTTCATGCACGAATCAAACGAAGGTGCGGAAATCTCTCCCGCGTCTTTGACCGCGCTGGGCGACCGCGGAGTGAAGCTAAGCCTAGATATATACTCACCGACGATAGAAGAACTACAAGCTCAGCGGACGTATTGGGAGGTCCGCAGCACGCTAGAACCGATTGCGGAATTGCTCACTCAGCACAACGAAGCGTCGCCCGGATTGGGGGGTGTTCGATTCGACGACGAAGAAACGTTGTGGGCCTATCTGGTGTCTGACGAACTTTGGGGAGGCGCGGGCTCAGTAGCCGACCAAGCACTCATTCGAACGCCGGAAGCGCGGAAGCAGCGAGAACAATTGCTGATCCGACTCGGACGAGAGCAAATGAGCGTTGGGCGAGCCAACGTTCGCACCGAGATGTGGGTCGCCGCGTTCGACAAGTGGCAGACAGAAGGTCTTCCTAAGTGAGTTCATCGCAAGCCCCTAACAAGCAGTTTTGCAGCGGACGGTGCCAAGGTATCGCAGGTGCGCCGCAAGTGCGTAATTTCATCGCGCACATGCGCCGCACTGGTGGGCGCGGCGTGCCGCGGCTGAACTGCGGTGTTATGCGCACATTTGCGCATGGCGCTCGATTGGGCCGGGTGCCTATAATCCACAGCCATGAGTGCCAACCTCAAAGTACCACCCGAGTTTGACAATGCTCCCAAGGAACAGCGGATTGCCTTCGTTCAGGAGCTGTGGGATCGCATCGCGCTGGATCCAGACCGTGTGCCGATCCCGCCAGAGCATCAACAACTGCTGGATGAGCGGTTAAAAGAATACCGAGCCAACCCGAAACCGGGTCGGCCGTGGAGCGAAGTGCGAGAACAACTCCTAGCGAAGTTCCGCAGGGCTTGATCCGCGTCAACGTTCAGCCGCGTGCGGAGGCTGAAGCCGACGAGGCAGCGGCATGGTACGAGGCGCAACAGCCGGGATTGGGAATCGAGTTTCTCTTGGAGCTCGATGCAGCGATAGAAAAGGCAGCGGAAGCTCCGCTCGCCTACCGCACGATCTTTCGGGAAGTACGCCGCGTTCTCCTGCGTCGCTTTCCGTATTCCGTCTACTTTCTTTTCGAGCGCGAGCTCATAGAAGTATTCGCGGTGTTGCACCAGCAACGCGCTCCTTCGCGGTGGCAATCGAGAGCGCATCGCTAGCGCACAACAAGCAGTTGCAGCGGACCGTGACACCGCAACGCGGGCGCGGCGCAAGCGCCTCATTGCATTGTGCGCTCGCGCCGCCCTGGTTGGCGCAGCGCGCGGCCGCTGAACTGCGGCGTTAGGCGCTCTTGCGTTCCGCTTGAGGGAGCCTGGTAACATCGGCGTATCGAGAGCATCACGAGCAACGCTATGTCCGTCTCAATCAAATCGCTGGGCATCGACCGCCTTGGAGTTGAGGATCGGCTGAGCCTTGTAGAACAGATTTGGGACAGCATCGCTGCGGACAGCGCGGCGGTCCCTCTAACCGACGCTCAGCGCACCGAACTCGACAGACGCATCGCAGATCACGAAGCGAATCCAAACGATGTCGTCTCTTGGGAGGAAGCGAAAGCATCGATCGCCGACCGCCTCAAGCGATGATTCGTGCGGTCGTCCTTCGGCGCGTAGCGCGCCGCGAGTTCGACGACGCCGCGTTGTGGTACGAGGAGCGTCGCGTCGGCCTCGGCGCAGAGTTTGTCGCGGAGATAGAGCGTGCCATTGGCTTGGTTGCCTAGAACCCAGAGCGCTTTCCGATCATGCACAGGGATATTCGGTGCGTTCGGGCGCGTCGCTTCCCATACTCCGTTTTCTTCCGCGTTGAAGCCACGCGAATCGTGTTGCTCGCGGTCTTTGACGCCCGTAGAGATCCCATCATCTGGCAGGGCCGCGCATAACAACCGGTTGCAGCGGACGGTGATGGATAAAGTCGAAGGCACAGGCGGCAGCGCGCGGCCGCTGAACTGCGGCGTCATGCGCCAAATCGGCGGTTGCCGCGCGTCACGTGACGCGTTACAATCCTTTCGGTGATCAAGACGTTTGCGGATCGCCGAACCCAGGAGCTCTACGCTACGGGCAAGACCAAGCGGTTTCCTCCCGACGTCGCGAAGCGTGCATCGCGCAAGCTCGAGTATTTGGACTTGGCCGCTGGC
>Ga0137409_10001379_pt1 | contig 26327 bp, 25 predicted proteins | sample CZODoug1_16funga_FD_122059 | JGI IMG/M metagenome (GOLD analysis project Ga0137409, IMG submission 122059) | Vadose zone soil fungal communities from Angelo Coast Range Reserve, California, USA - CZODoug1_16fungal (Hybrid Assembly) | ecosystem: Environmental > Terrestrial > Soil > Vadose zone...
TATGGTGCAACGGTTAGCACGTGGCCCTTTCAAGGCCAAAATGCGGGTTCGATTCCCGCTAGCGCTACCAAAGTCGGCTGCGGGCTCTACTTTTACGCTGAACGCTTCGAGTGATGCGTGGAGTCCACCTGAGAATTAGCCCTCAGGCTGATTTTTTCGTCCACGCACCCAGAATGGCGCCCATCAAGCACAGTCCAACCAGAGGAAAGAACTCATTGATCGCGAAAAGCTCCCTTGGCCGCATCTCGTACATATAGGTCGTGTACGTAATGGGCGCGACGATGCCAACCCAAAGCAACACGCCGATCGCGGCGCCTCGTCCAAGGGTGTTGGCGTTGCGCCAGGAACATAACTGAGCGAGTACATATGCGATTAGTAAATTAAGAAGGAATGTGATGATGTAAGGCAGCGCGGAACTCATGCTCCGGCCTTGCTCGACCGTCATGTTTTCGAGCGCCATCCAGCGCCGGCCGAACAGCAAGCCATACCAGACCCCTCCGAGCAGCCAATACACCACAGCACAGACCACGACTGCGAGGTAATTGGTTTTCATCGTTGCCTCCTCACACGTGCAGCATTTCTTTGGTCGAATTTACCGCAGGCGGGAGACCTACTTGCAGGTTTGATCTGTCTGAAATCCGCTGCGGCTTCGGCGGGAGTCTGCTTTCGCCCGCCCAGGAAGTCAAGTGCAAACCTTCCCGGGCCGGGTTTTGCGGGCTAGGACTTCCTTAACTAATACTTCTTCCAGGTAAAAGATTCGAGCATCCAGGGGCCTGGAACGAAGTCCTCATACTGCAACCTTCGGTCATAGTGAATCCCCGCGCCGCCCATGTCCGTCAAAGTGCCGCCAATGAGCGCGCCGTACCAGTCGGCGCCGCCGCCGATGGAGTAGGCGGCGTTTGGAGCGTACATGACGCCGATTGAGGAGCCGCCGCCTTTGAGCTTGATGGTGCCCGTTCCCGCGTAAATGATCTGCAAGCTCATCGGATTATATGCTGGACTCACGCTGTTGATCATTCCACCGCCAGTGATATCAAACGGGGTGCTCTGACCGGAGCCGGCAATACTGAGAGTGACTGGTCCGGAATCGATGTAGAGCTTCCCTTGGCCGTTTTCCGTAAAGCTGTTGATGTTGTAGCAGCCCGCCTGGAGGTGTACGTCGCCCTTAACGGTGATGTTATCATACACCCCAGGACCACCCGTGGCCGGGGGACAGGTTCCGGGCGCTAAACAGAAGGCATTCGAAGCACAGCCGCCGGAAGAGTCATAGGTACAGCCGGTGATACCCCCGCAGTCCGTAGCCTTGTTATTGAGAGTTGTGTTGGAGGTTCCCGGCGCAGGAATCACCGCGGGGGGGGCGGGGTAGGTCACGGCTTGCGGCAATTCCACAATGCTTCCGTTCACAGTTCCCGAAGTATCCGTCCAGGCCGTAACATTGTTGGAGGTGCAGACGCCTACCCCCGCCCGCGGAGTAGACAGGTTGCCATTGATGGTCGTGGGGGAGCCGCTGGTGGAAAGATTCCCATTGGTGCCGATATTGCCGCCGGAGGCCGCGGCGGTAGGCGTCCCGCTTATATAGGTGGCTGAATTGTAACTATCGGTGTAGCCGCCGCCGCCGAACTGGAGAGCGCTACAACCGTTGTTGGTAGCGAAGGCCGCGTAACCGAAAGTCGGCACGACGGTCTCTTCCAGGATCGCGGAAACCTCTACTGTTGCGGCGCGCACACCCGAGATCGTGCCGTCGGATGTGATTTCCCAGGTTTGAACCGTCGCGGAGGAGCCTGAAATAGTGGAGTTCAGCTTCGTCATGCTCAGCAGGCGGGCGTAGGTGGCGTAATTGATGGTCGTGTTTCCCGCTGAAAAGCTTCCCTTGCCGACCCCGCTGGCATTGAATGCAGTTTGAGCCGCAGAGTAAGGGTAGTTGGAAGGCTGCTTAGAAGTGTTCGCCGAGAGATAAACATCGTTGCCGGTTGTCGCTGTGGATGGCGACTGCACTGGCCAGACGGACGTATACTTATATCCGCTGAGGGGGTCGCTGACCGTTCCGGCGGGGGTGTAAGTGGTGGGGGAAGTCAAGAAATTCGCCGCTGAGTGGACTCCGGCCTCCGCACCATCGCGCGCTTGCGACATCAGGCGGTAATTCAGGCTGGACCAGGTCTCCGACTGCGAGAGGAACGTAAGGGAGACAGCCATAACTGATATGACCAGGACCAGAATCAATGTAAGGATTAAGGCAATGCCTTTTTCGTTTGTTTTGCTCATGATGAATTCCTCGATCTCCACACCTTAGGGTTGGGACAAGATCGCAACGCTCGCCGGCATCTGCTGAATGCGTGTGGTCACCGCGCCGCCGCCCAGCAGCCAGGCATCGAAAACGTTCCGCGGCGCAACGTTTAAGAGCGCCTTCGTCTCCTTTTGTAACTGCCTGGTCTGGGGATCCACGTTCTGGGTTTGCACGGTCAGCGTGACGGACACGTCGGTGACGTAAGTGTCGGTTCCGATCGTTTTCTGTTGATAATCGAAGCAATTCGCATTCCCAGGATTTTGAGTGATATTCGGCAAAATCACTTGGGCTGCATTTTTGAGTAAGGGAAGAGTGGTCAGCAGCGTCACGCTGCGCGTCAGATTGCCGTTGGTCGTGTCGCAGTTGTATTCGACGTAGACCATATTCCCATCGCCGTTAATGTCTCCGTACATTTTCAGTAAGAAGGCCGTGGACGGATTCGTTGCATTCGTGGGTATGATTCCACTGGGGAAGGCCCCAGCCACAACAACTGGCGCTCCGGCATTATGGCTAAAGTTAAAAGCGGCTGTAAATGTTGGCGGCGTCGACACTGCATCGATTAACGTGACCGTAACAGTCTCGGGATTTTGGTAGATGGGGGGTAAGCCTGCCCCCATCTGACCAGCGTCAACTACAAGCTTTTCGTTCACGAACATACCCGCAACGGAATTTACTGAAGCCACGACCAAGGTACCCGGGGCCACGGCCGCGCCTAGGGTCACGGGTGTCGTAAATGGAGGGAGTCTTCCCGATTGCCCGATCTCCTGCTGGATCAGTTCCGTGGCGCTGCGAACACTGCCGTGCATCTGAGTCCGGTTCGCAACCGAACCCTGCGTCATCGTCATCTGCATCATGGCCATCATGACGATTGTCGCAATTCCCAGTAGAATGAAGAGCGTGATCATCATTTCCAACATGGAGAATCCACGTTGCCGTCCTTCGGTTTCAGCTTTTCCGGTCAATTCCCTGTGCATCACGTGGACTCCTTAGAACGGGCTCGTCTTCAGTATAGACAGCGTGGATTGGGGAAGAGCTCCTTGCGGGGCGCCCACCTGCATCTTCACTTTTGCTGTCACCGTGATCTGCTTGATATTTGTCGCTGGGCTTGAAATCTGCCAAACACGTATGTAGTACCAGTTGCTTGGCGCTACCCCTCCGACGATCGTGAGTAGGTTCCCACTGTTGTCAAGATAGTCTACGTACCCGGTTGAAGGAGCAGTGGGATCAGAGCTGCCGCCGATTGTCAGGCCCGTTCCATTATTGCAGGCGGGCGTAGAGCTGGGGCCGCACATGGGAATTTGGGTGGAATCTGTCGTCACATCTCCCCACGCAAGGCTGATCAGCTGCTCCATCTTGTCCTGAGCGTACTCGGTCGTACGGGCGGCGAGATGTCCCCGATTTTCCGTCGTCGAGGTCGCCATCATGCCAATCGACAGGAGCCCTACCGTTGCAATGAGCAAGATCGTGAGCGCTACCATCGTTTCCACCAGGGACAATCCCGTTTGTGAGGGTCGATGAATTTGCCGGTTTTGCGGTTTCGCCACCATGATTCTCCTAGTATTGGTTCCAAGTTGCGCTCGATGCATCGCTGCGCCAGACTTTAGTCAGTCCCGTCGCAACCAAAGTCACACCTGTAACCGAGTTCCCATCGGTAACATACAGGGCGTCGCCGGACGTTGGAGCCCAAGTGGAATCTACGGGGATGCCGCGGGAATTAAACATGATGCACGCCGTGTTCGAGTACGTAGCCACCAGGTCGTCTTGGAGGCAGAGCGGGGCTTGGCTCAGGGAGGCCATGCCGGCAGGCGCGGAAGTCAGCGAGCCGTAGCCGAATGTCACACCTTGAGACAGAGATGTAGTTCCCCCCTCCGTCGTCCAACTGCTTGCACCGGACGGGGACGGATAGATTTCAATGCGAAAGGTATTCGCGGAAAGATCGGCATACACACGTGCGCGAGCGAAATCCGACGCAGCCCGCATCTTCGCCATAACGATCGCTCCGTTGAGATCCCGAGCGTCACCTTGCGTCCTTAAATTCTTGGTTATGGTCGTGAGCGTGGGGATACCTATGGCGGCCACCACAACCACAACTGTTGTCACTAGCAACACTTCGACGAGGGTGAATCCGTGATTTCCGGATTCACCGGTATCTGTAGTACTTTTTCGTATTTGCTTTCGCATTGTTATAGATCCACCGCTTCGCACCTGTGTTTAAGCATTCTGGGTGCCAATCTCTGTGACGGAACAACAGCTTTATTAGCAGTGGCTTACAGCCAATTTGCAGAGCGGCGAATTCCATAAGAAGATCAACTTGTAACAAATCCTCACATCTTTCCACATCCCTCGAATTAGGTTCTCCTTAGTGCAAAAACGCCAAGAAATCGGTTGACCTCGTTCCCTGAATTTACTCCTAAATGGCAGGACTAGATTTGTTCAGTTTTGACCCATAGGTTGACCGGAAGTGCTATTTCCAAGTTCCAAAAAAATGTACTAACCTACTTATATAGAACCACTTGCACGTTGTTCTGGCATTGGCCGGACATTTGCTCTCTACAACTTAGAACCCGCCAGGGGAGGCTTAGGGAGGAAACCGGTGCAGGCTCTATTTGGAGCCCGCTGGAATACGGGTTCGTGCTCCCCCGGGAGCGGCCTTTACTTAAAGCACGCCAAATCCAGGCGCCAGCCCGAATAAAGGCAAATCAGGAGGGTTGAACCAATGCGACCGTTACAAAACAACTCGGCCAACAGGGCGAGCAGGAAACTCCTTGGGCGCTCCAGAGGCTTCTCATTGATCGAGGTGCTAGTCATCGTGGCGATTGGCACCATCTTGACGGTCATTGCCATTCCTTCTATCAGTTCCGGGCTGCGGAACTATCGCCTCGAGGGCGCCATATCGAGTGTAACCTGGGCCGTTCACTCCACGCGTTACCAGGCGTTGATGGAAGGCTATCCGTTCCAAGTGGTGTTCAGCAGTGCGGCGAATACCTATCAAATTCAGAGTTCGCCAACTGGTGTCGCCGGACCCTATTCAAACGTGGGAAGTGCCACGCCGTTTTCCGCCTTTCCAGTCACTTTGAGCGCGGATACGACGCTGAATTTCAGGCCCAATGGATTTGTGCAGGCGACGACCGGCACACTGGTTTTCAACGTAGCTTATCAGGGAGTTTGCCAAAAAATATCGGTGACCAACTATGGAAACGTATCGATTAGCCCTAAATACCCGCAGCCCACTTGCCCCTAACCGCGGCCGGGCAGCGGGACTTACGCTGATCGAAGTTCTGATCGCCATATTCGTCCTCACCGTCGGGCTGACGGCGATGGCGGGTCTAGTGGCGCAGAGCCTGAGCGGGACGGATAGGGCGCGCTACATGGGCTTGGCGACGACACTGGTATCCGAGAAACTCGAGGATTTGAGCCATTGGCCCGCCGTGGACCCGCACGTGGCCGTCGGGGGAAGCCTCACAACAGACGCTCCGCCATCGGCGATCAACTACTACGACGATGTCAACTTATCAAACACAAATGGCTATGTCTCCGAAACAATTGCCAGCAACAACGGCACTACCACGACATATTCAAATGTTATACACAACGCCACCGGATACGTGGACACGACTGCCACCACGGCGGCCCCGTCCGGTTCCGGGATCATCGAGTTCCACCGCCGCTGGCTGATCGAATCCAATCCCGTCGTCAACGGTATCACGTTGACCGGCAGCCGCCGGGTGACCGTCCTGGTGACGCTTTCAAACTCGGCGGTCAAGCCGGGGGTCAGCTTCCAGATGAGCATGGTGAGGCCATGAGGAATTCTACGCGGAATACCGAATCATTTTTGCAGCGCCGAGGCAGGCGGATGGCGGGATTCACGCTGATCGAGCTGTTGCTGGCCATGGCGATATTCGGCGTGATTTCCGCGGCGGCGTTTGGATTGATGGCGCAGCATCAGCCGCTATTCAACCAGCAGCAGGGCCTGGCGGCGTTGAATATCTCCATGAGGAATGCAGTCGCTCAAATGCAGACCGACATCGTCAATGGTGGCGCCGGCTATATCAGCGCTGTTAATACCCCCAACTGGCCCGTGGGCGTAGTAATCACCAACCCGATCCCCGTTGTATCGTCGACTCAGGATTGCCATTCGGGAACGACGTATGGGGCGAACTGTTTTGACCAGTTCACCGTTATTGCCGCGGATCTTAACACGCCGCCGGTGAATCCTTTGGCGAGTGGGTCAACGTCCGGTTCCTTGCCTGTCGTTGCCGGCACATGCGCGACCACCACGGTGGATACAAGCTCCAGCACAACAATCTACGTCCTGCCGCCGGCCCTCTTCACCGCTGCCACCTTTGCGGCCCAATTCCAGAATGGGGACCAGATCCTGCTCGTGAAGGCCTCCGGCTCGAACTATACGACGGTGAGGCTCACCTCTGCCCCCACCACAGTCGTCGTCAGTGGCACAACGTATGTACTTCTGACGCATTCCGTCACGACCGCCGCGAATGGCACGAACGCCGCCTCGGACGATGAGACCAACATGTCGGTGCACTCCGGCGATCAGACAACTGCCCAATTCTGTGCCGCGGACTATGTGATTCGCTTGGCGCCAGTCATTTATTACGTCGACATCACCTCCGATTCGACCAACCCGACGCTCAGGCGCCTGGTGTTGGCCGGCACGGCGAGCGCGATAACAGCTCCGGGTAGCGGAGTGGCTCTTGCGAACCAGATCATCGGGTTCAAAGTAGGCGCGGCGCTGGTCAGTAACAACACAGACGCGTACAATTTCGACGCTTCCACTTTTGGCGGCGGCGCCGGATACGACTACACGCAGGTCCGTTCGGTCATGATTTCGCTTGTTGGGCGAACTCCCCCGGTGCAGGATCCCACGTTCGTATTCCGGAATACTTTCGACGGAGGTCCCTATCAGATTCAAGGGGTTTCCATTGTGGTTAACCCACGAAACATGTCCAGCCTTCCTTAGCAATTGAGGGCAAAGGATCGAGGATAATGATGAAAACCTACAATAATTGCAAGATGCACCGGCAAAACTCCCGTGGCGCTGCGCTGATCATCGCGCTTCTACTGTTGAGCCTGTTCACCGTGATGACGCTCGCGATGGTGATCGCAACCTCCTCCGACACATTGATTGATGGATACTACCGCAACGCGCGCGGGTCCTTCTATGCGTCCGATTCCGGGTTGAATGCCGCCAGGCAAAACCTCCAGAACCAGATCTTGGCGGCCGTCCCGGTTGGCTATACACCTTCCAGCGGTTCGCCGGTTCTGACCACATCCCCGAACACGATGATAACCAATCTGCTAAATACCTCAACCGGATTCGGCGCCAACCAGTCGATCCTCGATACAGGGTCAACGCCGTCAGCGACCTCCTGGCCCGGGAAATTCAAAGTCGACTCGACCGGAACAAAAACGTGGCTCATAGCTCCAAACACTCCAGCAGGCAGCCAGCCCACATGCACTCCGGCGATTAGTTGCGGGACTGTTACTGCCATCACGACGAATGTTTCCTATACGTACCCCTATCAAATTACAGTCATAGGGCAGTCGCGGGCCAACGAGCAGAACACCGTTGTGGAGAATGGAACCTTAACTCTCACTTTCCAAATCAATCCCGTCACCTCACAGAAGAGGAGTTTTGCGGCCTATGGAACATTGTTCGATCAATATGCGCTCTGCAGCGGCTCCTTTGTGGCGGGGACGATGTCCGGCCAATTCTTCTCGAATGAGTCCTGGAATTTTGGAGATGCCGGCCAAGTGGGTTCGACCAAGTATATTTTCACCGGCTCTGTCGGCGCCAATAACAGCCAAGTCGGTTATAATCACACCAATGGAGGGAGCACCGACTGCGTCAGGTCGTCCGCGACTTCAAACACGGCTGATGGTACGACCATCAATCCGACGTTTAATGGCGGACTCAACCTCGGCGCGCCCAAAATTCCGCTGCCGACGGATTCCTCCAGCCAGGCGCGCGCCGTTCTGGACGGTATCGGCGCCTGCGTTGCTCCTTGCCCGGTAACTCAAGCTGAGATGGCCGCACCTGGCATTCCTCCTGATAGCGCGCGTGCGTTGAAGAATATCGGAGGTACTCCCTGGCCAGCTACAGGGACACAACCGACCAGCGGCGTCTATCTTCCATATACCAATAATTCGTTTGGCGCCTGTTCAACCCCCCCATGTTTTTCGGGGGGAGGCATTTATATCCAGGGAAGCGCGGATAAAGTCACGCTCACGGCGGCAACGGGGCCGGGCAACAGTCAACTGCAGGTATTCACGATCAAACAGGGAAGCACGACGACTACCGTTACAGTTGATCTGACTAACCAACAGACAAAGATGACCGACAACAATGGCAATACATTAGGGCCTATAACTGGCTTTCCCTCTACGACTCCTCTGAGCCCGTCTCCCGCGACCGAGGCTGCCATGGTTTACGTCAATGGCAATATCTGCAGCGATTGCTCAAGCAGCAGCACTTCTACGACAGGCCTCTCGGGTCCCAGTTCGGGCCCGGCCATTCAGAATGACTCAGCCGTCACCGTTACCGCGACCGGCACCATCTCCATTACTGGAAGCCTTACCTACTCGACTGAGCCGGTCACATTGAATCCCGCGGACACCCTCATTACTTCGCCCAAAGTTCCCGGCAATGTCCTGGGAATCTTCACCCCCGGCGGGGACATTCAGCTCCTGCCCTCGAGTAGTGGCAATAACTTGGAAATTGATGCATCCATCGCCGCAATGTCCAACGGCGGTACGGGCGGGCTGGATGCCTTAGGGAACTCGATCAACACTCTGACCATCGTCGGCGGCCGCATTGCCAACAAGGCCAAAGTAGGAAACATGAGTGCGCGAAATATCTGGTTCGATCAACGATTCGCGAATGGGTTCGCACCGCCGTTTTTTCCCACGGCGAGTGTGACCACAACCACCACTAACACCGCCGTTCCGCAACCAATTGCCCCCTTCCGCGTTTCGTGGGTCAACACGACCGCCCAGTAAGCTTCCTTGGAATCCATCTCGAATGGTGAACCCGGCCCGATCAGGGCCGGGTTCTTTTTTGTACTAGGGGCAGATTGGGTCGCCGCAAACACATGTTTTGAGACAGCACCTGACCGCCACTGTAAATGGTTGTGGTCTGCCGAGCAGCAATGAAGCCGAGCGTGGTATGAGGCTGACGTTTACTTCTTGGGGAGGGGGCTGTGGCGAAACCGGGCCAACGGCTCCGCCACAGCCAGGAGAGACACGGCGAAAAAAATCGCGGGGCGCCAACGAATTGGAACGCTCGTCAAACTGCTGCGCCCGCCGAGTGCCGTGTCCCATTCCATGTGCCAACGGATTGCACGCGCTCTGCCAGATCGGAGAATTCGCGGAAACGATTCAGGCGTGGTTGACACGATCCGTATTTGAAGAGGAGAGATGTGGAAATAAGTCCTGACCCATCCGCAATTTGCTCGGAATATCGTTTTGCGGTAAGTGTGGAAACGCGAACAGAGGCGTACCGCATGAAAGAGCGTGTAGCGTCGAATTCGGTTTCAAATCGGGAAAAGTCGGCCATCGGACAATTTCAGATCGGTGCAGTGCGTGGTTCGATGCCGGCCTAACTTCCGGGAGATCCATTGCGCGAGATCAATAGTTGACACACCCTCAAATGGTTTGAATAATTCATCCATGCCCCGTCCCGAAGCGGTCCGCCGTGTAAAGAGCTACTCCGCAGCTACCGGCTACGTCTACCAATATTATTTTTACGAAGTGGAAAAAAGCCGCCGCGGTTCGTCCCCAGGGACGGAATACGTTTATATGGTTTCGGTGGATCGCCAGAAAGTATTTCCTGTGCGCATTTTCGTTCGCCAGGACGCGCTGGAGATATGGTCCGCCCAATCCGGCCAGCAGCTCACCGGCACGGAAGAATACGCCGTCGCCAAGATGCGCCTGTTTCAAGCGTTCGATGAAATAGAAGGGTTGGCCGCCAAACCGTCCGACCTAACTGTTGACAGCTCAAATCTCGAAACGTTGCTATCACAATTGGATATCTGAAATTCCAGCAGAGGCCGCGGGAGGCTTGAAGAGTAAATTCAGCCATGATTATTGTTTGCGGAAAACCTCGGTGAGCGCCGCTGGCAGTTCTGGTTGTGCGAATCGGTAGCCGGACTGCTCGAGCTTCGAAGGCTTCACCCTCTGGCTGACCAGCAACAGCGCGTCAGCCATTTCCCCCAATGCCAAGCGCAATGCAAATGCCGGCGCGGGAAAGAGGGCGGGCCTGTGCAACGTCTTCGCCAGAATGCGCGTGAATTCACCATTCTGAACCGGATTCGGAGACACGGCATTCGTTGGGCCAGCCAGCCCCGAATTTGTAAGCGCGAAGCGGAATATGCCGACAGCCTCCGCGAGCGTCAACCACGACATCCACTGCTGGCCGTCCCCGAGCCGCCCTCCCGCGCCCATCTTGAACGGTAAAGCCATCCGCGGCAGCGCGCCTCCATGCGCTGCCAGGATGATTCCGCATCGTAGCATCACGACGCGCGCGCCGAATTCAGTCCCGCGCGCACTCTCCGATTCCCATTCGCGGCAAAGCCCGGCAAGAAAATCATTGCCGGGGGCGCTCGACTCCGTGAGCGTTTCATCCCCTCGATCACCGTAATATCCGATTGCTGACGACGCCACAATCACGCGCGGCGGTTGCTTCAACTTCGAGAGCGCTCCGATCAAATGCCGGGTGGCTTCGATGCGGCTCGCGCGCAATAGATTCTTCCGCGCGGCATTCCATCGCCCATCCGCAATGGACGCGCCGGCCAAATGAACCAGCGCGTCCGCGCCCTCGGCGGTCGCTGCATCGAATTGTCCGCCAACAGGATCCCAGCGGACGGTTTTCGCCGGGGCGCCGCTTACCTCCCGGTTCCCGGTACCTGGCCGCACCAGCCGCACGATCGTGTGCCCCTCTCGTCCCAGCACATCAATCAGTGCCGTTCCTAGAAATCCAGTAGAGCCCGAAATCAGGATGCGCATTGGCGGCACCTCCGTGCCCTGATTTCAAGCTACGGCTGCGCCCCACTGAAATCAATCTAATTTCAAGAATGAATCCGCCGCCCATTTCAGGCGTTTCACATAATTCAAATGTTCAGAAACTATTGATTTTAATTCGATTTTTGGGTTTTCACGGTCGTGTTGCGCGTCATGCCCATGCACAATCGGTGGTAATCCAGTTTCCGGTAATCCCGTTTGAACGAAGCCGCTGGCGCGGCGGATGTTAGGCGTGCTACACCCCGCGAGTCATGCCGCAACGTGGCGTCACGAATGACTTTATTCGTTTCCCTCTCATTACGGTTTTATCGACAGCGCCCCAGAGCACCCTGCCACCACCGCAGCCTTGACGGGAAGCGCGCTTCCGATAAAGCACTAGCGTTTCCCGGGCGGAATCCCGCTTCGCCGCAGGATCGCTGAACCCTTTTGACTTCCATGCCTCTGTCTTGCCAACACGACTACCTTCTTGTTCATTTGCTTAGCTCAACGATTTCCCGTGTAGTCGTCGCAGAGGCCCGGCGCGCCACATAAATCTCCAGGACCGCGTCGAGCTCCTGTGGCGCGATCGGTTTGGTGAGGTAGCCGTCCATGCCTACCGCCAGGCACCGCTCCTGATCGCCTTTCATAGCGTATGCGGTTAGGGCAATTACGGGCTGATGGATTCCGTCACCTTTCTCTTTTTCTTTTTTCCGAAGCTCCGAGGTAGCCTGAAGCCCGTCCATCTCCGGCATCTGCACGTCCATCAAGACGAGGTCGAACTTGTCTTTTGCGAGCGCTTCAAGCGCCTCGCGGCCGTTGGTAGTCATCACCACGCGATGTCCACGCTTCTCCAGTAATCGGGTCGCAAGCAGTTGGTTCACGGCATTGTCTTCCGCCACGAGCACCCACAATATAGTTTGGGGGTCGCGAGCATCTTGCAGCGAGTATCGAGTGAGGAGGGGAATTGCGCCTTTTTGTGCTGGGGCTCCCAGCACTCGCGCAATGGCCTCCCGCAGCTCGGACTGCCGGATGGGCTTCAACAAGTAAGCTGCTACTCCCAGCTCCTGGCATCGAGCTCCGTCCCCCCGGTGGCCCGCCGAAGTGAGCATCATGATTATGGCCGTGGATAATTCCGGCCTTTGGCGGATTTGTTCAATTAGAGAAAAACCATCCATCTTCGGCATGTGCATGTCCGTCAAGACCAGTGCGTACGGTTCTCCCGCATTTTGGGCTATGGACAGGCGCGATAGCGCCTCTTCTCCATCTTCCACAGATGTCGACTTCATGTCCCAGCGCTTCAGCATTCCCTCAAGAATCCGCCGGTTCGTCTGATTATCGTCTACGATTAGAACCTTCACGCCCCTTAACGTCTCAGGTGGGGCCGTCGTTCCGACTGCAATCGGTTTCTCTGACGTCTTGAGGCGTGCCGTGAAGTGAAACTGGGTTCCTCGCCCTACTTCGCTTTCTACCCACATGTTACCGTCCATCAATCCCACTAGGCGTTTCGAGATCGTCAATCCGAGGCCGGTTCCGCCATATTTCCGCGTCGTGGAGGTATCCGCCTGGGCGAAAGGCTGAAAGATTAATTTCTGCTTTTCGGGAGGAATTCCAATCCCTGTGTCCGATACCGTAAAATGAATGATTCGGTCTTCACCCTCCTCGGCCTCGACGTGAATGTTCAATGCCACCTCACCCTGATCTGTGAATTTAATGGCGTTCCCAATAAGATTAATCACGACTTGGCGGAGCCGGTTGGAATCTCCCCGGACGACGTCCGGAACGGACGGAGCCATCTCGCACAGAAGCTCCAGCCCCTTTTCGTCCGCCCGCAGCGCTAGCGTTTTCAGTGTCGCTTCCAGGCTTTCGCGCAGATTGAAATCGTCCAACTCCAAGTCTACTTTTCCCGCCTCAATCTTGGAGAAATCGAGGATGTCATTGATTACGGTGAGTAGAGAATCCGCCGAGAGTTTCACCGTCTCTAAATATTCGCGCTGTTCCGGCGTGAGGTCGGTTTCCAGCGCTAGATCGGTCATCCCCATGACACCATTCAGCGGGGTGCGAATTTCATGACTCATGTTCGCTAGAAATTCACTTTTCGCCCGGCTCCCCGCCTCGGCAGCTTCCTTTGCTGCGATTAATTCTTGCTCAGACCGCCTCCGGTCGGTGACATCCTGAACGATCCCGACCATTTTCGACGGTCTGTTGGTCATCTCGTCGTAGACGATGTCAGCCTGCGAGTAGAGGTTGCGTTCGGTACCGTTGGGCAAGAGGACCCTGTAATCCGTGCTGTAAGGTTTTCTCTCGCGGATCGCCGCTGACATCAGCTCGCGTGTGCGATCCCGGTCTTCGGGGTGGATGACCCGATCGAGGTTCGCTCTCGATGCCTCGACCTCGCCAACGTTGTAGCCCAGGAGACGAAACATCTCGTCCGACCAACGCAACGGATTGTGCGCCCAATCGTCTAGATCAATGAGATCCCGCTGCCAGCTACCCAGATGTGCGACCCGCTGTGCCGCCGCCAGGCTTGCTTCACTTTCCAGCAACCTCTTTTCTGCTTCTTTCCGCAGTGAAATATCACGATAAGCCACTTGCATCGAGGCTTGTCCGAGGTAGGTGATCGAACATGCCATTACTTCCGTGCAGGCTTCCTTTCCATTTAGGCCAATCAGTCTTGTCTCGTTTTGACGGACATTCGTAAAGTCGCGGGCGTGTTCTCGAATCCTCTTTCTCACGGCCTCGCGATCATCCGGATGTACGAAGTCGAACATTTGCCTTCCGAGGAGTTCACCAGCGGATGAAGCCCCGAAGAGTGAGACGCAGGCCTTGTTCGCAAAGAGGATTTTGCCTTGCCGATGAACCAACACGGCATCTGGAGATTGCTCGACAAGTTTGCGGTAGGATTCGGCGATCGCGCGAAACTTGTAATAAATAAAGAGACTAGCCACTGTCGCAATGGCGCCGCTCGCGATAATTGTGAAGAGGTGAGATCGCCACAGTGTGATGGACGGAAACAGCAGGTCCTTCCCCAGCTCAAACAGCGCCATGAAAGCGGCTGCGGACAGCATCACTAGGATAGGCAGCAGAACACTAACTCGGCGGCTAGTAATCGCCGCCCATAGTTCTGCATTTCGGTCCATGAAGCTATGAGCCGTGGGGCCCTCTGAAAGGTCTGGGCGCAATGTTTAGATGCGTCCGTGCTATTGAGCTTACTTCTGTTGGGGTATTTCCCCTGACGGATTACGTTAACTTGGCGCGAATTAATAACCCCTCTTCGTAAACAACCCGGTTTTCCGGTCGCCTGCATTCACGCGAGGTATGCGAAGGCCATAGTAACGATATTCGGAAACTCTTCGCCTGTGCGGTCGCTATGACGATGGCCTTCCTGCGCTGCTGTTTTTTCTTGTAGCCGACTTTTCCCCCGCGAGCTGTCCCAGAGACCATCAAGGCGGCGAACGGCATCGTTCAGGCGTGGTCTGCCGCAACGAACTTCACTGCGATTTGTATTGCACCAGGGCATTAACTAACTGTGGAGACCTGCTGCAACTGGAGGCAGCCGTGCTGACGCTCAGCGTGAGAGTGGCCCCGGCCGAATAATTAAAGGCAATCGGTCCGGAGTCGTTCGCCGCGCCGGTGATCGCCAGGGTCCCAGTTCCAGCCGGGGTTCCGTCACTCAGTGAAATCACGGCGTTGGTAGTGCAATTATTAGGTGGGTTCACGGCCTCCGCCTGAATGCGCGTGACCCTGATTGCCGTGTCGGGCGTAAATGTCGAAGCGGCGTAGGTGGAATTCAAGCGGAACAGGAACGCTTGCCATACCTGGCTTCCAGAGGGCCCAGGAGGACCTTGAGGTCCCTGGGGACCCATCGGCCCGGTCGGTCCTAGTGGTCCTGGGGGACCCTGAGGACCTGGAAGCCCTTGCGGACCTGGAGGCCCTTGCAGACCTGGAGACCCTTGTGGACCTGGAGGTCCCGGCGGACCTGGGGGGCCGGGCGGGCCTGGAGTTCCAGTTTGGAATGCTTGGACCAAGTCCAACCGGCCGTGGCCCATATCGGGGCCTACGAACACGGCACGAGCTATAGCGGCGGCGGCCTGCAATTGATTGATACTGGGTTGGCGATCCCGCAGCAAAGAAACCCCGCCAGAAACGAAGGGCGCACTAAAGGAGGTTCCCCATCCGACCGCATAGGTGCTGAAAGGATACGAAGTAATGATGCCTTCGCCGGGGGCAGCAACCAGCACGATGGCATTGCCAAAGTTGGAGAAAGAGGAACGCTGATCGAAGTCGTTCGTTGACGCGACTCCCATCACGTCGTTTTGGTATGCCGCAGGATAAACAATCTCGATCTTACCATCGTTCCCCGCGGAGGCCGCGCTAATGACCCTTTGCCCGTTAGAATAATCCAAAGCCTTGGAGAACTCGGGGGAATTGGTCTGCGTGTCAAAGCTCATGTTGATGACGTTGGCTCCGTTCTGTACGGCGTAATAGATGCCGCGCAAAATGTCGGAGAGAAACCCCGTCCCGTCCGAGCGGAAGGCTTTGAGAGGCATCAGCTGCGCTTTCGGAGCGACGAGATGGATTACGCCCATCACCATCGTCCCATGGCCGAAGGCCGCGTATTGTGTGTTGCCGTCCAGAATAGCGGCCGAAGACTGATCCAAAATCGCGGCACTAGATTGATTGACGATAGCTAGCTGGCAATTCGGGCAAGGGGGTGGCGGCGGGGACGCAAAATCCGTGAGCTCGGAACCACCAGCCTGGTTCCGAGTGAAGTCGTAACCCATCAGGAGAACGGGTTCCAGGGCCGGATGAGTGGGGTCCACTCCGGTGTCGATATCCGCGACGATGCCGCTCCCGGACACCTGAAAGGTGTATTGCGCTTCCGCCAGGCGGACAATCTGTGCGGCGGGTTGGTTCGCATAGGAATTCCACACTGTTGTGTTGAAATAATTGATTGTATTTCTGTCCAACAGCAGTCCGCCAGGAAGTGGTGTGGGGACCCTGTTCGGCCCGCCGACGATGGAGATTACCCGGTCCTGCTCGGCCGCCACTATGCCTGGCATGCTCTGCAAAATATTCAGGAAAGCTATTGGATCGACGGTGTCGGGAGTAGTAACCAAGAAGAGCTGGTTCAGCGTGCCATCCAGTGCACCGGTCGGTCCTCGGAGAACCACAGTGCAATTTTGGAGCGCGCAAACCGCCTGGAGCAAACCGACGCCGGAAGGGGCACGTACAATAAATCGATTCTCGGCAGCGGCCTGGACAGGCCACAGTGCGCAGAAAAGCAGGAAGCCCCAGAACCTTTTGGACCTCATCGCTCTCACCGCCTCTTCTTTTTCTTGGGAAGCAAGTCTTTCCGACCCTCGGAGTCTCCGGCTGTCTCCGGTAATTGCGACTCTTCCGTGGCCTCTTTGATGGCGCCCTTTGGATCGGGTAACTCGAGCGATATCCAGTGGTCTCTCTTGACGCCTATCTCCAGCGTGAGGCCGGGTTCAGAGTCAAAGTCAAAGTGAAACTCACCCAACTCGTTCGTCGTTGCAACGGTAATAGGTCCCGCCTGACCTTGAAGCACTATGGAAAAGCTAGCCAGCTGACGCGCCGGCTGGGCAGCGTCCAGAACCTGGCCCACCACCGTGATGCGCTGCGAATCAACTTGCGGTTCGAGCGAAAGATCAGCTATCAGGTCCTCGGATTCGTATAGGAGTCTGCGAGCGGAGAACTGCTGCGAATATCGGACATCGGCGCCCAGCGGCTGGAGAAAACTATCCAGGACGAGTCGCGCACTCTGCGTGATTTGGCGGTGCACAATATTCCCGCGTAGTAACGAATCCAAGCTGGGCCAAATCCCCTGCAGAAGGAGATGCCGAGGAACCTGGGGAAGCGAATATGCATCGAGCACTCGAAGGAGTTCTGGATCGCTCTCTTTATCTGTGAGAACAATTGTGCGGCCTCGTAGAGTGGGAATCATCTTGTGGAAGGCGGCTACCATCCGGGCGGGTGGAGAGCCTACCTGCCGCGGGTCAAGGATGGCAACATCAGGTTTTTGCACCTTAAGAAGCGAGAGCGCCTCTTTGAGAGTTGACGCAACGACGCAGTGATACCCCATACTGCCCAGCATAACGCGCACACTGTCCCACACCAGCGCGTCCGCGCCGAGCATCAAAAGTTTGGGCCGAGTTCGAGCGACTTCCACCGACACCTACTGGGAACAAGGTTTTTTCGGGCCGAGATTCTAATTCAACCGTAATGCAACCTATAGCCCGCCAACTAGTACTAAACAATCCGGTAAAGCCTCTAATTCCCAATAGGATAATATCCTGTTGGCAGAGTCCTAACGGACACGAGGGCCGACATGTATGGAGAAGCCTGTCCTCAGTCCCGAAGACGGAAAACGTCCAAAATAGATGATGAGTACTGGCGAAGATACATCTCAAGGGTAAGAGCTTCCAGATAATTTGCCAAGTCCTGTGAAGTCGACGTTATACACGGCTTATCGGAAACTGGCTCACCGCGGCACAACCACATGGTAGAAGTTTCCCTCCCGCGCGGATAGAATGCGGATAGAATAGAGTTATGCACGTGCGGGTGCTTTTCTTTGGACGATTGAAAGACATCGTTGGCAAGTCGGAGGAGAATGCCGAACTCTCCGATGGCGCCCGCGTCGAGGATTTGTTTGCGCGCTATGGGCGGAGTTTCCCCGAGCTTGCGCAGTTCCGGTCTTCCGTGGTGGCTTCGGTGAATCAGGAATTCGCGGAATGGCGCTCTCCACTCTCCTCCGGCGACGAGGTTGCGTTTCTTCCTCCTGTTAGCGGAGGCGCTTTTTCAGCGGGCGCCACAGTGGAGGAGAACCTATGCGCTCTGGTCCGGGAGCCAATTGAGACGGCCGAGATCGCTGCGAAACTCAAGGCGCCGCCCGATGGAGCAGTCGTCGTGTTTGAAGGCATCGTGCGCAACCACTCCGGCAATCGGGCAACGCTCTACCTGGAGTACGAAGCCTACGAGGCAATGGCCATCGCCAAAATGCGCGAGATCGGTGCACGGATGCGCGAAAAATTCTCAATCCGTCGTTTCGCGATGATTCACCGGCTTGGGCGGCTCGAAATCGGCGAAACCTCGGTACTCATCGCGGTCTGCTCGGCGCATCGCGCCGCCGCGTTCGACGCCTGCCGCTTCGGCATTGACACGCTCAAGAGCACCGTGCCGATCTGGAAGAAGGAGTTTTTCCGAGAAGGCGCGGCATGGGCCGAAGGAGAAATTCCTTCCGCATAAGCAATCCTTTTCGCCCTGGCAGGAATCTAGTCTCATTGCGAATGATTCCTCAATACAACTACCCCAGAGGCTTGGAGTGAGTGTGCCGGAACGGCGCTCCTGCATGGTGTTCCGCTCGGCCCTTCCTTGCGTACTCGCTGGTGTTTTGCTGCTGATTGCCGCCACAACCCAGGTGAGCGTCGAGGCGCGGCAGCACGCTGAACAGGACCAGCGCGGGCGCATCCGTTCCGAGGTCAATTTGGTTGGCACCCTCGCCAGCGTGCTCGACAAAGACGGCCGCCCCGCGCTCGACCTCGCGCAGGATCAGTTCGAGGTCTATGAAGAAGGCGTCAAGCAAAAGATAGAAATCTTCGAGCCGGAAACGCAGCAGCCTCTGGACCTCACCTTAATGATCGATTCGAGCCTGAGTGAAATAAAGGATCTCGAATTTGAGGCCGAGGCCGCCTCGCGCTTCATTCAGAAACTCGTGCGTCCCGGAGACCGTCTTGCACTTTATGAATTTGCCGACGCCGTAACTCAACTCGCGCCATTTTCCTCGAGCGTGCCCACGCTGCAGGCCGCGCTCAAACATATTGTTCCCGGTGACGGCACGGCGCTATACGACGCGGTGTACCTGGGCTCGGAGGCCCTGGCGCGCAATCCCTCAGGCCGCCGTCGTGTGATTGTGCTCGTAACCGATGCAGGAGAAACGACCAGCCGTGCGGACTTTGAGACCGCGCGGCGGGCCGCTCTTCGCGCTGACGCACTCATTTACACGATCGTCGTGCGCGTCGTGAAAAACGAGGGAGGCCGCAACACGGCCGGAGAGCATGCGCTCGAGACCATTGCGGATTCGACCGGGGGCGCGACTTATTTCCCGAACACCACCGGCGAACTCGGTGAAATGTTCGACCGCATCGACCGGGAACTTCGCACGCAATACCGCCTGGGCTACTATCCCAATCCACGTCCTCCCGACGGCGCCTACCGCGCGCTCGAAGTGCGCGTCCATTGCGAATGCAGGGTGCGCAGCCGAAAGGCATACTACACCGGCGGGCATCTTGACTAGAACCTATCCCACAAATGACCTTTGTGGGTCGCGGCTTCAGCCGCGATATTCGAGGGCCGAAAAACAAAGGCTTTAGCCGCTGAAGTCCTGTTAGGTTTGTTGCGGTACCCATTTGAAGAGCTTCCAGTCGCATCTGTCCTGCGGCGCAAACTTCTGGCATGATTCACACCTTAGACACATGAGCGGAACAAATCCATTTCTCGAAGTTGCCATCGAAGCGGCCCGCGAGGCGGGCGGCATCCTGATGACGGAATTTGCCCGCCCGGTGAGTATCAGCTACAAGGGCGAAGTCGACATCGTAACGCAGGCTGACCGCCGCTCCGAGCAGGCCATCGTGACGCGCCTGCGCACGCATTTCCCGAAACATGCCATTGTCGCCGAGGAGGGTGGAGGAACGGAAACCGAGTCACGGTTCCGCTGGCACGTGGATCCCCTCGACGGCACCACCAATTTCGCGCATGGATACCCGTGCTTTGCGGTTTCGATCGGGCTCGAAGAAGCGGGAGATTTAATCACCGGCGTCATCTATCAACCGGTGAGCGGGGAACTATTTACGGCTACTAAAGGCGAGGGCGCATACCTGAATCAGAAGAAAATCCACGTCTCTGCGATTGAAAAACTCGCGACCAGCCTCCTCGTGACCGGGTTTCCGAGCGTAAAACGAGCTCAGAATCCGAACATCCACTTTTACTGGGATTTCACGTTACGGTCGCACGGAGTTCGGCGTGACGGATCGGCGGCGATGGACCTCGCGTCGGTTGCTTGCGGCCGATTCGAAGGATTTTGGGAGTTCGGCCTGCATTCGTGGGACACCGCTGCGGGCGTCCTGCTGGTCCGTGAGGCCGGCGGCATCGTAACTCGCTTCGACGGTCAACCGTACCAGCTTGGGGATCGAGAGCTCATGGCTTCAAACGGACGCGTCCATTCTGAAATGAAACAGATCGCCGCAGACATTGCCGAACGCTCCGCGACCCAAGCATCTCTCTAACTCCAGAGGTAAAGATTGGGCAACGAATTCGATCTCAAAACCCGCGTGTGACGTTTTGCACAAATGCTGGTAAAACGTTGCGTTGACCCGGTTTCCGGCCAGTGTTAGGCTCGGCAAGGTTAGGGTTTTTCGACTGAGGGATGATGGGGAATAGTCTTACTTTTCCGGTACCGGGAAGGCCGAACCTCGGAGGCAGGCTTGAGCGTTGGCTGAGCCGGTGGCGCCGCGGAGGCATTGAGCACTACACGGCCGGTGAAACTGATTTCAAGGGTGAGCGATGGGCCTCGACCGAACGATTTGCCGTGAATGATGAGCGCATCTGGCTTGATGCCCTCCCCGAAGCATTCAGCGGCCTACGCGTGGTACAGATTTCAGATATCCATCACGGATTGTTTCTGCCACGGAAATGGCTTGCCGATGCCGTGCAACAAACCAATAGCCTCCAAGCTGATATCGTTGTGCTCACGGGGGACTTCGTCACCTATTCGCGCGCGAATATCGAACCTGCGGCAGAAATCTTGGGTCGCTTGCGGGCGAGATACGGGGTGCTCGCAGTCCTGGGAAACCACGATTTCCGCGTGGGGGCAGATGCTGTGACCTCCGCATTGAGACGCAGGCGCATAGAAGTCCTTCGCAATCAGCATGTTACAATGCAATTTGGCGGCGCATCCCTGTATGTGGCCGGAGTGGATGATTACGGTTATGGCGCTGACGTTCGGCGGGCGGTGCGAGGCATCCCGCGCGACGCAGCGATTGTCTTGCTCGCACACAATCCCCGCATCATTTCGCTTGCTTCCCGGCAAGGAGTGAGCCTGGTCCTCGCCGGTCATACCCACGGAGGCCAAGTTAACCTGCCGCTTCTTGGAACAGTTTATGGCCGCTCCCCGGAGCGTCTGCGATACAAGATTGGGTGGGACCGCTTGGGGACGACACAAATCTATGTCAGCCGGGGAATTGGCACGATCGTGTTGCCATGGCGGTTACGCTGCCCGGCAGAGATTACCCGCCTCGAGCTCCTGCCCGGTACTTCCGAAAGTTCCCGTCAAGCACCCGCGGACGGGTGCAGGCTCAACTTTTATGCTGGAACGCCCCTGCCTGGCCGGGGCATGTCCCCCGCCGGAAACTGATCCCCCAAAAGCATGCGCGTCGTTGATCTCATCCGCCGCAAGCGAGACTCTGGCGAACTGACTCGCGAGGAAATCGAAGAACTGATCGCAGCGTATACCCGCGGCGATGTTCCGGACTACCAGATGTCGGCATGGCTGATGGCCGTGGTGCTGCGAGGCATGAGCCGGCCGGAAATTGCCGCGCTGACCGAAGCGATGCTTCACTCGGGGAGCGTCCTTGATTTTTCCGGCCTGCCGGGCCCAAAGGTGGACAAGCATTCGACCGGTGGCGTGGGCGATAAGACCTCACTGGTGATTGCTCCCATCGTCGCCGCCGGTGGCGTGAAAGTGCCAATGATCAGCGGGCGCGGCCTGGGTCACAGCGGCGGCACGCTCGATAAGCTCGAATCCATTCCCGGTTTCAACGTCAACCTATCCCTGGCTGATTTCCGGCGCGTGCTGGAGACATGCGGCTGCGCTCTGATCGGGCAGACGGCTGAAATCGCGCCCGCGGATAAAAAGATTTACGCCCTGCGGGACGTCACTGGCACTGTCGAGAGCCCCGCGCTAATCTGCGCGTCCATCATGAGTAAGAAGCTAGCCGAGGGAATTGACGCGCTGGTGCTCGATGTGAAGACCGGGTCCGGCGCCTTCATGAAAAAGATCGAGGACGCAGCAAATCTTGCGGAGTTACTCGTCGAAACCGGTAAGCGCATGGGGAAGAATGTCGTCGCACTGCTGACCGATATGAACCAGCCCCTCGGCCGAAAGGCCGGCAACGCCATGGAGGTCGCCGAGTCGATCGAGGTGTTAAGCGGCGCAGGCCCTGCCGACCTGCGTGAGTTGTGCCTGGAACTCGCGGCATGGATGTTCTTCCTGGGTGAGCGCGTGAAAACCGTGGAAGAAGGGAAGAGACTCTCCTCGGACTTGATCGCATCCGGGCACGCGCGGGAAAAATTCCGGGAAATCGTGGGGCTGCAAGGGGGAGACATAGGGGTGATCGATGATCCCCGGCGGCTGCCACATGCGCGGCAAACGCTTGAGGTGACCAGCCCAACCGACGGATTCATCGCCGCGACGCAATGCGAACAATTGGGCGTGGCATGTGTGGTGCTGGGCGGCGGCCGTGAAAAGAAGGAAGACACAATCGATCCGGCCGTAGGGCTCGAGTTTCACAAACGCATTGGAGACGCCGTGAAACGCGGCGAGCCGCTCTGCACGCTGCATTACAACGCAGCAGGGCGCCTTGCGGAAGCGCGGCGCTTGGTCGAGACGGCCTATCAGATCGCCACGGAAAAGCCGAAGGCGATCCCGCCGCTCATACATCGTGTGATCGGCGCGGGAAACAGGTGAAAGTTTGCCAAAGTGAATTCCGGTGCGATTTCCAAGCTAGGCTCGCTTCGTCTTTGCGTCTGTCACGCGAATGACTACACGCTTCCCAAGCGCTCTGGCCGCCCGCGTGATTGTGGCGATTGTCACCGAGACATTCTGCGGGTCAAGTAATCGATCCAATTGCGACCTGCTCGTGTGAAGCTGCTTTGCCATCGTTTGTTTGGTTTTCTGCTGCTCCTTCATGGCCTGTTCAAGTTGCCAAGCGAGGACGCGTTTGATGGCGACGGCCTCGACTTCTTCCCGGATTCCTTCCTCTTCGAGAAAGCTGTCGAAGGACGAACCGCTGTGTTCCGTCACCTTGTGACTTTTTCTTACTTTCATCTCATTCCCCCTTGATGCTTGGTCCTGTTCCGCCTCGCCAAGTCCAAATCATCATCCGGAGTCTTTCGCGTTTTCTTGATGAATCCATGTAGCAAAACCATCCGGCCCTTCTTGTCGATATAGAAAAGCACTCGCGCGATTCGGTTCTCTGCCAGGCGCGTCCGCACTTCATGAACGCCGTCGCCCAGCGGCCGGCAAGCTGGCATACCGACTGGCCAGCCGAACTCTACCGTTTTGATGTCCTCGCCAATCCGCTTGCGGTCCTCATCTGAAGGCAGACTCTTTAGCCAGTCCCGCACAGGTTCACCGCCAGCGTCCGTCCGAAAGAAGATCGCTTGAACTTGTTTGCCCTGCTTTTCGAGTCCCTCGGATCGGAACTCTGGCCCCTTCGGCGCTTTGGGTCCTTTACCCACCAAAACAGTGTACCATGCATGGTACATTCCGCTAAGCGAATCGTGAAAATAACCCCCGATGATTACTGGATGGCTGGAGGACTCCCCTTTTCTATAAGATAGCTTGAGACCTGCATTGCCAAGGCCCCGTTGTCCTTTTCGTCCATCCCGTAGGTCTCATGCCGTGCCCTCACTCTTTGTCCTACGCAAACGCGGCAAATTACAATTTCCACATCCCAGGTTATTCCCCGCCATGCTAATGTGACGGTCATTTCCCAGACGGCGCAGGGGCGCGAGGAGGCAGCGGATGGCGCGATTCACGGGCGTGCTCGGATTGCTCACGATGCTGGCGTTGGGGTACTTGTTTTCCACCAATCGCCGAGCCATCAAGCTGAAAACAGTGGCGTGGGGGCTGGGGCTGCAGATCACGTTCGCGTTTCTCGTGTTCTATTGGACATTTGGGCAGCAGCTTTTTTTTCGCGCGGGCAATGCTGTAAACAAGCTGCTGGCGTACGCGTTTGAAGGGTCTTTTTTTGTGTTTGGCGAACTGGGGAAGCAACATTCCTCGATTGGTTTCATCTTCGCGTTTCAGGTTCTTCCAACGATCATTTTCATCGCCTCGCTTTTTGCACTCTTGTACTACCTCGGTGTGATGCAAGTCATCATCCGCGGCGCGGCCTGGGTGATGCAGCGCGTGATGGGCGCGAGCGGCGCAGAATCTCTAAACGTCGCGGCCAGCATTTTTATGGGGCAGACCGAAGCGCCGCTGACCATCCGCCCGTTCCTTCCAGATCTGACGCAGTCCGAACTGATGACGATCATGACCAGCGGCATGGCGCACGTTTCGGGCGGAATTATGGCGGCGTATATCGCGTTCGGAGTAGAGGCGCGACACCTGCTCACGGCGGTCATCATGACGGCGCCGGGCACTCTACTTATCTCAAAAATGCTGGTTCCTGAAACCGAGCAGCCGAAAACCATGGGCACCGTGCACATGGAAAACGTGGAACGCGATTCAAACTTTCTCGCGGCCATTGCGCGCGGGACAGGCGAAGGATTGGGGATGGCGATCAATGTGGGGGCCATGCTGATCGCATTCCTGGCGCTGATTGCGCTGACCAATGGGATCATGGGCGGCGTTCACAACTGGCTGGGCGGGCACGGCGTACTGTGGTTCCCCACGAGCCTGCAGCAGATTTTCGGCTGGGCCTTCGCGCCGGTTGCGTGGATCATCGGAGTGCCTTGGCACGATTGCGTGCAAATCGGAAACCTGCTGGGCACGCGCATGGTCGTCAACGAACTGGTGGCGTTTTCCTTCCTTGGACCGATGAAAGGAACGCTCGATCCGCGATCGTTCACGATCGCGACCTTCGCGCTATGCGGGTTCGCGAACTTCAGTTCGATCGGCATGCAGATCGGTGGAATCGGCGCGCTGGCGCCGAATCAAAAATCGCAACTCGCGAAATTCGGCATTCGCGCGATGCTCGCGGGAACCATGGCGAACTTGATGTCAGCTTCCATCGTGGGGATGTTCCTGAAATGAGCCTATCCCGAACGGCGAAGACGAAGCCGAGCCAGGATTTTGTGCGCGCCGAGCGCGCCGCCAAATTCATCTTGGCAAAAACAAAACTGCGGCCGCGCATTGGCTTGGTGCTCGGGAGCGGACTGGGCGCGTTCGCGAACGAGTTGGCGGGCGCTGCGCGGATCGACTACAAGATTATTCCGCACTTTCCGCGGTCCACTGCGATCGGTCACGCGGGACGCATGGTGATCGGCAAGGTGGGAGACGTTCCGGTGGCCGCGATGCAAGGCCGTGTGCATTTCTATGAAGGCTACGCGCAACGCGAAGTGATTTTTCCGATTCGCGTGATGTCCCGGATGGGAATCCGTGCGGCGCTCATCACCAACGCCGCGGGCGGGATCAACCTCCAATTCAAGCAAGGATGTCTGGTCGTCCTCCGCGACCACATCAATCTCCAAGGGACCAACCCATTGATCGGACCCAACGAGGAGCGTTTCGGCGTGCGCTTTCCGGATATGACCCAGGTCTACTGGAAACCCTATCAGGATGTGGCCCTGCGGGAAGGGAATCGGCTTGGCGTCGAAATGGCCCAGGGCGTCTATGCGGCGCTGACCGGGCCTAGTTACGAAACGCCCGCCGAGATTCGCTACCTGCGCGTGATTGGCGCGGACCTGGTTGGAATGTCGACCGTGCCCGAAGTGATTGCCGCGGCGCATTTGGGAATCCGAGTGCTGGGAATCTCCTGCGTGACGAACATGGCCGCGGGAATACTCGACCAGCCGATCACTACCGAGGAAGTCCTCGAAACCGGTGAGCGCGTGAAAGCGGATTTCGTGGCGCTGCTGCGCGCCGTCATCCCGCGCATGAACGAGGACCTGCCATGAGCGAGCACGACGCGCTGATTGCGGCGGCGCGGACCGCGCGCGAACACGCGCATGCGCCGTACTCGAATTTCCGCGTGGGCGCGGCGGTGCGCGCAAAATCCGGACGGAT
>Ga0137409_10001381_pt1 | contig 26307 bp, 20 predicted proteins | sample CZODoug1_16funga_FD_122059 | JGI IMG/M metagenome (GOLD analysis project Ga0137409, IMG submission 122059) | Vadose zone soil fungal communities from Angelo Coast Range Reserve, California, USA - CZODoug1_16fungal (Hybrid Assembly) | ecosystem: Environmental > Terrestrial > Soil > Vadose zone...
CCCTGGTGCTGCACGAGCAGGTGGACCAGGTGTTGAAGGCGAGCGGTCTCATCGAGCATTACCGCCGCGAAAAGGCCGAGCGCGGCGAAGCGCGCGCCGAGAACCTCGATGAGCTGGTGAGCGCCGCGCGCGGCTTCACGCCCGAGGGCGCGGAGCTGCCGCCGCTCGAGGCGTTCCTGGCGCACGCCGCGCTCGAGTCCGGCGAAGGCCAGGCGGACGAGTGGGAGGACTGCGTGCAGATGATGACGTTGCACACCGCCAAGGGGCTGGAGTTCCCGGTGGTGTTCCTGTGCGGCATGGAAGAAGGGCTGTTCCCGCATCAGCGCTCGCTCACCGACCTGGACGGCCTGGAGGAGGAGCGACGGCTGTGTTATGTCGGCATGACGCGCGCCATGCAGCAGCTGTATCTGACCTGGGCCGAGCAGCGGCGTCTGCACGGCGTGGACAGCTACGGCCAGGCGTCGCGCTTCGTGCGGGAGATCCCGGAGGAGCTGCTCGAGGAGGTGCGCCCGCGCGTGGGTGTGTCGTTACCCAAGGCGGTGGGACGCTTTCGCTTCGAGGAGCCGGCGGCGGACGGCGTGCGGCTTGGGGCGCGCGTACGGCACGGCAAGTTCGGCGAGGGCGTGATCCTCAACGTCGAGGGCAACGGCGCGCACGCGCGCGTGCAGGTGAGCTTCGAACGCCAGGGCACGAAATGGCTGATGGTGCAGTACGCGAATCTCGAGCCGCTGTAGGTCACCATGAAAATCCTCATCCTGGGTGCGGGTCAGGTGGGTCGCACCGCCGCCGACCACCTGTCGCGCGAAGAGGCCAACGAGGTCACGGTGGTCGACCTGAACGAGGACGTGCTGCGCGATCTGCAGGACCGGCTGGATGTGCGTACCGTCGCCGGCAACGCCGCCCACCCCACGGTGCTCGAGACGGCGGGCGCCGCTGAAGCCGACATCATCGTCGCGCTCACCTCCAGCGATGAAGTCAACATGATGGCCTGCGAAGTGGCGTTCACGCTGTTTCGCACCCCGACCAAGATCGCGCGCATCCGCGCGGCCGATTACACCAGCCGCGCGGCGCTGTTCGGCGCCGAGGGACTCTCGGTCGATGTGTTCATCAACCCCGAGCAGCTGGTGACCGAATACGTCGAGCGCCTCATCTATCACCCCGGCGCGCTGCAGGTACTGGATTTCGCCGACGGCAAGGTGCGCCTGGTCGGGGTGCGCGCGCAGCGCGACGGGCTGCTGGTCGGTCAGAGCCTGCGCGAACTGGCGCGCCACCTGCCCAGGGTGGAGGTACGAGTGGTCGCGATCTACCGCGACGGCCGCAGCGTCCCGCCCGAGGGGGACACCGTCGTGGCAGAGGGTGACGAGATATTCTTCCTGGCCGCACGCAACGACATCCGTCGCGTCATGAGCGAATTACGCCACCCCGACGACCCGGCGCGGCGCATCGTCATCGCCGGCGGCGGCAGCATCGGCTTTCGCCTCGCCAAGACACTCGAGCAGCACAACCAGGTGAAGATCATCGAGCGCGATGCGCGGCGGGCACGCCGCATCGCCGAGCTGCTGGAAAACGCCATCGTGCTGCACGGCGACGCCGCGGACGAAGAGCTGCTGATCGAGGAGAACATCGACAGCGCCGATGTGTTTGCGGCGCTGACCAATTCGGAAGAAGCCAACATCCTCTCGGCGATGCTCGCCAAGCGCCTGGGCGCGCACAAGGCGATCGCCCTCATCAACAAGCCCTCGTATACCGAGCTGGTCGAGAGCAGCAGCATCGACATCGCCATCTCGCCGCAGACCGTCACCATCGGCTCGCTGCTCGCATACGTGCGCCGGGGCGACGTGGTGCGCGTGCATGCACTCAAACGCGGCGCCGCCGAGGCGCTGGAGGCGATCGTGCATGGCGACGAGCACAGCTCGCGCGTGGTCGGCAAGATGGTGGCAGAGATCCCGTTGCCCGAAGGCGCGTCCATCGGTGCGGTGGTGCGCGGCGAGGAGGTCATCATGGCGCACCACGACACACGGGTAGCGGCCGACGACCATGTGATCCTGTTCGTCGCCGATCGCCGGCACCTGGAGGCGGTCGAACGCCTGTTCCTGCGTTCGACGCGTTAGGAAGCCAAGAGCGGTGCTCGCGGTCGCGCACTTTCTGGGGTTGCTGCTGGCGACTTTCGCGCTCGCCTACGCCCTGCCGGTCGGCTGTTCCCTGGTGATGGCCGACGGCCTGTGGCCGAAATTCCTGCTCAGCGCGGCGCTCACCGCCGGATGCGGCGTCGTGCTGGCGGTCGCGACGCTGCGTTTCCGGCGGGCGCTGAAGGCGCGCGACGGGTTCCTGCTGCTCACGCTCGGGTGGCTGCTGCTACCGGGCGCCGCGGCGCTGCCGCTGCTGCTCGCCCTGCCGGGCTTGAGCTTCACCGGGGCGTTCTTCGAGGCGATGTCGGGCCTCACCACCACCGGCTCCACGGTGTTGAACGGGCTCGATCAACTGCCGCCGTCGCTGAATTTCTGGCGCCATTCGCTGCACTGGTTGGGCGGGCTCGGCATCATCGTCATGGCGCTCGCGGTGCTGCCGCTGCTCGGCGTGGGCGGCATGCAGCTCTACAAGGGGCTGGCGCCGGGGTCGGTGAAGGACGAGCGGCTGGCGCCGCGCATCACCGAGACGGCGAAATCCCTGTGGCTCGTGTATGCGCTCATCACCCTTGCTGGCATCGCAGCCTTGCGGATCTGCGGCATGTCGTGGTTCGACGCCATCTGCCACGCCTTCTCGGCGGTGGGACTCGGCGGCTTCTCCACTCACGACCTGAGCATCGCCTACTTCGCCTCCCCGGCGATCGAGCTGGTGCTGATCGTGCTGATGCTGATCGCGTCGCTGAACTTCGCGCGCCACTTCATCGCGCTGCGGCGCCTGTCACTCGAGTGCTACAAGGTCGACCCGGAGTGCAAGGCGATCTTCGCGGTGCTGGCGGTGAGCGTGGTCGGAATCGCGGTGCTGCTCACCCACGACGGCGTGTATGCGGATTTCTCCACGGCGCTACGCCATGCGGCGTTCAACGTCGTCTCCCAGGCCACCACCAGCGGCCTCACTACCCAGGACTATCTGCGCTGGCCGGTGTTCGCGCCCTACTGGATGCTGTTCCTGTCCTGCATCGTGTGCAGCACCGGCTCGACCGGAGGTGGCATCAAGATGTTCCGCACGCTGCTGCTGACGCGCCAGACGGGCCGGGAGCTGCAGCTCCTCATTCATCCCGCCGCCATGGCGCCGGTGCGCATCGGCGGCCGGGTCATCCCGGACGGGGTGGGGCACGCGGTGCTGGCGTTCATTTTCCTGTATTTCATGACCGTGGCGCTGCTGACCTTCGCCATGCTGCTGACCGGGCTCGACTTCGACTCCTCCTTCAGCGCGATCGTCGCCTCGATCAACAACACCGCGCACGGCTTCGGGCCGCCGGGCGCCGTGCACAACTTCCATGCGCTCAGCGCGCTGCAGATCTGGATCTGCACGGCGGCGATGCTGCTCGGGAGACTGGAGATCTTCAGCGTGATCGTGCTGTTCCGGCCGGCGTACTGGCGCAAGTAGCGCGCCTCACGGCGCCGAAGGCGAGCGGCGCGCTGCGGCTAGCTGTGAATGTAACTCTCGAGCTGCTGGATCTGCTGCTGCTGCTCGGCGATGACCGCCTTCACCAGGTCGCCGATCGATACCATGCCGACGACGCGACCGGCCTCCACCACCGGCAGGTGCCGCACGCGCTTGTCGGTGACGAGCTGCATGCACTGCTCGACCGAGGTATCGGGCGACACCGTGAGCACCGGGGAGGTCATGATGTCGCGCACCGGCGTGTCGCTGGAGGAGCGCCCGCGCAGGATCACCTTGCGGGCGTAATCGCGCTCGGACACGATGCCGGCGAGCACTTCGCCCTTCATGACCAGCAGCGCGCCGACATGATGCTCGGCCATGGCGCGGATCGCCTCCAGCACCGGAGCCTCGGGCCTTAGTGAAAACACCGCCCGATCCTTGCGATCGAGCAACTGACGCACCGTAGTCATGGTCTGTCCCTCGAGTCTGAGCCTAGCGTGCCGTGGGGCCCACTTCCACCGTGAGCATGACGTCGGCGGTCACGTCCAGAGTCCCCGCCTCCACCGGCGTCGCCGTGGCGGTGGCCATAGCCGCGCGCGGCGCCCCCATGTAGGCACGCACCGGTACCACGCGCGGACTATTCTCCTCGGCGCTGAGCACGCGCACCACCTTCAGTCCGAGCGCCGCGGCGAGCACCTCGGCTTCCGCGCGCGCCCGGGTCGCCGCCTGGCGCAGCGCCTCGGCGCGCACCGCGTCCTGATCGCGCAGCGTGAACTGGATGCCCTGCAGGTGATTGGCCCCGGCAAGCGTCGCGCTGTCGATGACCGTGCCGATTTTCCCCAGATCATCGAGCGTCACCTGCACCACGTTCACCGCGCTGTAGCCGGTGATCGTCGGCTCCTCGCCGTTCGGGTGGTACTGGTAGGTCGGATTCAGCGAGTAGCTGATGGTCTTGAGGACCGCCGCGGGACCGGTGGCCTTGCGCACCGCCGCGAGCACCGCGTCCACCTGGCGCGCGTTCTGCGACGCCGCGTCCTGCGACTGCGCCGCCCGCGTGGTCACGCCGATGTCGATCTGTACGCGATCGGGCTTGGCGGTGACCCTGGCATCCCCGGTGACGCGAATCGACGACACGGGCGACAGCGGCGTCTGTTGTGCGCGTGCCGGCGCCGCCGCCACGGCGCACGCGAGGATGACAGCGACAAGACAACGCATGTTCCCCGGCCCGCAACCCATGGTCATATTCTACGCGCGCTTCGTGCGGCAGTTCATAGTTTGGGCAGGAGAACGCGCATGCTCACGCGGCGCGGTATACAACGGCGCATGGCAAGCTCGGAAATCCACGTCGCGCCCGACCGCTTCGAAGTCAGCTCCGGTGAAACGCTGCTCACAGCCGAGCTGCGCTCGGCGATCGCGGTGTGCGTGTACGACGCCGACGAGGAGGCCGGGGCCCTGCTGCACCTGCGCTGCATCGTCCGGCACTCCAAGCCCGCCGACGTGACCGACACGACGCTCGCCACCGAGCTGCTGCTGCTGCACCGCTGCCTCGAATCGCTGCGCGAGAGCGCCCCGACCGCGCGCCATCTGCAGGCGCGGATCGTGGCCCATCTCGCGGACACTCCGCAGGTGAACCCGGCCTGCGACATCGTGATCAAGCTGGTGCGCCACTACCTCGAGGACGCCGGCGTGCAGGTGCTGCCCGAAGACATCGCGGCCGGACCTGCGCGCACGCTGCGCTTCCGGCCCAGCATGGGGTGGGTGCATACACGCGCCTGAGTGAGGCAGCGCATGAGAAGCGCACGCCAAGCCGCGGTGCCGCAGGACGTGCGCAGCGCCCTCGAACGGCTGCTCGGCGCGAGCGTCGCCCACGTGCGGGTGATCGAGCATTCCTGGTTCGCCCGCCTGCACGGCCGAGCGGTCGCGACCACGCGCCCGGGGCGCATCTACCTGCGCGGCAGCGCCGCCGACTTCTTCGCCGACCCCTGGCTGATGCTGCACGAGTACTGTCACGTCATCAGGCAGTGGCAGCCGGGCACCCTCACGGCGGCACGCTACCTGCTCGAATGCCTGCGGCGCGGATACTGGAACAACCGCTTCGAAGTCGAGGCGCGCGCGTTCGCGGACACCAACCTAGCCCACCTGCACGCGCTGCTGGCGCGCGCGCCGCCGCCACCGTACCTCTAGCCCAGCAGCGCCTCGCGCCGGTAGAGACGCCCGGCAACGCCGATGAGCAGCGCGCCGAGGATGAGCGTCGCGGTGACTGAGACGGCGAGATACCCCGCCGGCACCCGCTCATCGCGCAGCACACTGGTGATGAGGAAGTGCTGGCTGAGGGAGGGAACGCCCATGAGCGCGAGCGTCGGACGCAGGCCCATCACGCCGGCAAACACCAGCGGCAGCGTCGGCACCAGCAACACCAGACCCAGGTAAGTCTGCGCCTCGCGGTAGCTGCGCGTGGACGCGGCCACGATGGTCATCAGCGCCGCACCGAGCGGTACCAGCGGCAGGCAGAACAGAATCACGGCCAGGCCGACGAGCGGACCGAAATTGACGCTCATGCCGAAGCGCTCAAGCCCCGTGAAACGCAACATGATCGCGAATGCGGCTACGGTGAGGGTCAGCGACAGCGTCATGTAGGCGCAGGTCGCGAGGATCTTGCCGAAGATCAGGTACTCGCGCCGCACCGGCACGGTCAGCAGCGGTTCCAGCGACCCGCGCTCGCGCTCACCGGCGGTGGCGTCGATGGCAAGGTACATGCCGCCCATCAGCATGGTGAGCAGCACCAGGTAGCTCAGGGTCCCGAGCGCCAGCACCGAACGGCTCGCCGGGGTGGAGACGTCGATGTCCTGCACCGCGAGCGGGGACAGCACCAGCGGATCGACCCCGCGGGCCAGCATCCGCAGCCGCGCGAGGAGTGAGGCGTACTGGCCCAGCAGCGCCGTCACCCGCGCGAGGGTGCCGGAGGCGGACGGCTCCGAGGAATCGGCGTACAGGAGGATGGGGGCGGGCGTGCCCACCGCCAGGTGCGCGGCGAAGTCCGCGCTCACCGCCAGCACCAGTTCGTGGGCGTGGGCCTGCACCGCGGCGCGGGCCGCGGCGGCGTCGTAGTCCACGGACTCGACCCGCACCCCGTACTGGCGCAGGAAGCCGAGCAGGTTCGGAGCGCGCTCGCCGTGGGCGACCGCGAGCGTGATCGGGCGCTCGCCCTCCTCGGCGCCGCGTTCGATGCGCAGCGACAGCCCGCCGGCGAACAGCAACGGGCCCAGCAGCGGACCCAGGATCAGCGCCGAGATGAGCGTGCGCCGCTCGCGCAGATTCTCGCGAAACTCCTTGCCGAACACGGTGAGGATGGCGCGCACGGCTTAAATCCCACCGGCGCCGGCAACCAGAGCAACGAAGGCTTCCTCGAGACCGGCCGTGGCGGTGCGCGCGCGGATCGCGGCGGGCGTGCCGCTCGCGAGCACGGTGCCGTGGGCAATCACCACCACCTCGTCGCACAGCGCGCTCACCTCCTGCATCACGTGGCTGGAGAACAGCACGCAGTGTCCGGCGTCGCGCAGCGACCCGAGCAGACGGCGCAGGGCCCGCACCGCCATGACATCCAGCCCGTTGGTGGGCTCGTCCAGCACCAGGTTGCGCGGCCGGTGAACGAGCGCGCGAGCCAGCGCGGTCTTGAGGCGCTCCCCCTGCGAGAAGCCCTTGGCCCGGCGGTCGGCGAATTCCTCCATCTCCAGCAGGCCCACCAGCTCGGCGGCGCGGGCGCGGGCCGCGGCGCGCGCCAGGCCGTGCAGCGCGCCGAAGTACAGGATGTTTTCGCGCGCGCTGAGGTTCGGATAGATGCCGGCGCCGTGCGCCAGCACGCCCAGGCGCCGGGCCGCCTCCAGCGGCGTCCGGACCACGCTGTGCCCGTCGATGAGCGCATCCCCCGCATCGGGTCTGAGCACCGTGTACAGCATGCGCAGGGTGGTGGACTTGCCGGCGCCGTTGGGCCCCACGAGGCCGGTGATGCGGCCGTCGGCGGCGCGCAGACTCACATCGCGCACAGCCGTCACCGCGCCGAAGTGCTTGTACAGCTGAGTGGCCTCGATCACGTGCGAAGGGCGCGCGAACGCCTCACGGCGGCGGACCGTTCAGCGAGGTGAAGAACGGCATGGGACGCGCGCGGCGCGTGCAGCTGACATCGAGCCCGACCACGGAGGCGCGTGCGAGAAACTGCGCCAGCACGCGATCCATGCAGGGGGCGGTCAGCTGACCGTGACCGAAGCCGCCGAGCACGATCGAGAGGCCGTGCGAAAAACCGCGCGCCGCAAGGATCGCGAACGCAGGCGGCGTGACCGGATCGTCGCTCCCCGACAGCAGCAACGCCGGCACGGCGCTCCGGAGCGGCGCGTGGAAGTCCGCATCGATCGGTCCGTGCGGCCAGATGCGGCACACGGTGTCGAGCCCGTCGAGCTGCAGCGTGCCGAGGAAGGTGTCGGCGAGGCGCTCGCGGTCGATGGCACGCAGGTCATAGAAGGGCACGTCTTCGGTGCACACCACGCTGTTGTGCATGCCGGTTGCGAGCGCTTCGGCGTAGCCGCGCTCGACCAGCAGGAACTGCGCGGCGAGGGGTGCGTAGTCCTGGCGCGCCGCGGCGTCATCCAGCATGAGCGGCAGCAGCGCGGCGTATTCCGGGGTGTAACTGGCCAGGCGCAGCACCGTCGCCAGGTGCGCGGTGCTGAAACTGAAACGCGTGGGGTCGCCGCTCGACGGATCGGCCAGCGCCACGGGCACCGCATGGTTCCTGAGCAACGCACGCACGCTGCGGTAGCTGCGCGCGGAATCGCCGTAGCGCTTGCTGCAGGCGGGCTCCCCGGCGCAGCGCGCCAGGATGCTGAGGAGCGAGCGCTCCGCATTCGTCGCCGTGGCCGGCCCGAGCGCCAGCGGCGCCGGCACGACACCATCGAGAATCACCGCGCGCACGCGGGTCGGGAAGCGGCGCAGGTAATGCTGCGCGACCCGGGTGCCATAGGAGGTGCCGTACAGGTTGATGCGCTCGAGGCCTAAAGCGGCGCGCACGCGCTCGAGATCCTGCACGGCAAGACTGCTGGTGTAGTACGCCACGTCGGCGCGCGCACTGAGCCGGGTGAGGCAGCGTCGCGTCTGGTTAACGATCTCGGTGTCGGTCGCGCGATACAGCAGCGCCTCGTCCGCTTCGCAATCGAGAGGGTTCGAATGTCCGGTGCCGCGCTGGTCGATGAGGACGATGTCCCGATCGCGATGAATGCGCGCGAAGGCGCCCGCCACCGTGGCATAGAACGCGGTGGCCGCCGCTCCCGGACCGCCGGCCAGGATAAACAGCGAATCCGCCTGTTTGCGCCGGCTGATCGCGGGCACGCGCGCAACGTGCAGGCCGATGTGCCGGCCTTCAGGGTCCTGTGGATTCTCGGCAACCGACAGTACGCCGCACTCCGCCGCCACGACCGTGAGTCGCAGCGGGTGCTCGAGCTCGCAGGCCGACAGCGTAAGGCCCGGCGCGGCCGCGGCCGCAGTGCCGGCGTTGAGGCCGAGCGCGAGCAGCGCGCCCGCGCCCAAGGCCCTAAGGGCGGTCCGCATGCGCATCAGTCGCGACAGCATAAGGCAAGGCGCGGTCTTGTCCGTGGGGTTTGCGGCCCTACAATACGCGTCCCTCGCCGTCAGGTAGTCATGCATCAGTTCGTCACGCAGCGATTCGCGCGCGCCCACGACGTCATCGTCATCGGCGGCGGCCATGCCGGCACCGAGGCGGCGCTGGCGGCCGCGCGCATGGGGGCGCGCACACTGCTCCTGACCCAGAGCATCGAGACCCTGGGTCAGATGAGCTGCAATCCCGCCATCGGTGGCATCGGCAAGGGACATCTGGTGCGCGAGATCGACGCGCTCGGCGGAGCCATGGCCCGGGCCGCTGACCGCGCCGGCATCCAGTTCCGCACGCTCAACGCCAGCAAGGGCCCGGCGGTGCGCGCGACCCGCGCCCAGGCCGACCGGCAACTCTACAAGCAGGCCATCCGCTCACTGCTCGAGAACCAGCCGAACCTCGAGCTCTTCCAGCAGGAGGTGGCTGACCTCATCCTGGAGAGCGGCCGGGTGCGCGGTGTGGTCACGGTCACGGGCATCACGTTCCAGGCCCCTGCGGTGGTGCTCACCGTGGGCACGTTCCTCGCCGGACGCATGCATGTCGGCCTCGTCAACTACCCCGGCGGCCGTGCGGGCGATGCACCCGCCAACCGGCTCGCGGCGCGGCTGCGCGAATTGGCCCTGCGCGTCGGGAGACTCAAGACCGGGACCCCGCCGCGGATCGACGGCCGCACCCTCGATTGGTCGGTCATGGCCGCTCAGCCGGGTGATGACCCCACGCCCGTGTTTTCGTTCCTTGGGCGTGTTAATGAGCATCCGGAACAAGTGAACTGTTTCATTACGAAGACAAACGAGCGGACGCACGACATCATCCGGGCGGCCACCGACCGCTCCCCGATGTTCACCGGCGCGATCGAAGGCGTCGGCCCGCGCTACTGTCCCTCGGTCGAGGACAAGGTAGTGCGCTTCGCGGACAAGCCTTCGCATCAGATTTTCGTCGAGCCGGAGGGACTGCACACTCACGAGGTCTACCCCAACGGCATCTCGACCAGCCTGCCGTACGAGGTGCAGTGCGAGTTCGTGCGCACCATCCGCGGCTTCGAGAACGCGCACCTCACGCGCCCCGGTTATGCCATCGAGTACGACTTCTTCGATCCGCGCGATCTCAAGGGCTCGCTCGAGACCCGCGCGCTCGCGGGCCTTTATTTCGCCGGCCAGATCAACGGCACCACCGGGTACGAAGAAGCCGCGGCGCAGGGCCTCATCGCCGGCATCAATGCCGCGCTCGCCGTGAGAGATCGCGAGCCCTGGATACCGAAGCGCAGTGAGGCCTACCTCGGAGTGCTCATCGATGATCTGGTTACGCGCGGTACGCGCGAACCGTACCGCATGTTCACGAGCCGCGCGGAACACCGCCTGCTGCTGCGCGAGGACAACGCGGACCTGCGCCTGACGCCCGCGGGACGCGACCTCGGGCTGGTCGAGGATGAGCGCTGGGCGCTCTTCGAAGCGAAGCGGCGAACGTCCGATCTCGAGGTCGCTCGCCTCAAGGCCCTGCTTCTTACGCCCGCGGACGTGCCCGCGGCCTGGGCGCAGCGCGTGCTGGGCGCGCCGCTCGCGCGCGACACCCGCGCCTTCGAGCTCCTCAAGCGGCCCGGAGTGACCTACGACGCGCTGCTGGAGATTGCCGGGGTACCGGCCGAGTGGGCGCCCGGCGGCGCGGGCGCGATGGACGACCGACTGCCGGCGCAGGTGCGTGCGCAGGTGGAGGTGCGCGCCAAGTACGCGGGCTACATCCAGCGGCAGCAGGACGAGATCGAGCGCGTCAGGGGTAACGAGGAGACCGCGCTGCCGGCCGACCTCGACTACACGCGCCTGTCGGGCCTGTCGCACGAGGTGCGCCAGAGGCTTGCCGAAGTGCGGCCGGCGACGGTCGGCCAGGCGGGCCGCATCCCGGGCGTGACGCCGGCGGCGGTGTCGATCCTCCTGGTGCACCTGAAGAAGCGCAGCGGCGGCGGGCGCACGCGGGTCGCATGAGCGGTTTCATCGAGCAGCTCAGGCGCGCCTGGCAAACAAGCGACTCGCTCGCGTGCGTGGGACTCGACCCGGAAATCGAACGCTTCCCGCGCCACATCGCCGCCGAACCCTCGCCGATCTTCCAGTTCAACAGGGCCATCATCGACGCCACCGCGGACCTGGTGTGCGCTTACAAGCCGCAGTTCGCGCACTACGCCGCCTACGAGGCCGAGGATCAGCTCGAGCGCACCATCGAGTACATCCACAAGACGCATCCGGGCGTGCCCGTGATCCTCGACGCCAAGCGCGGCGATGTGGGCAACACCGCCGAGCGCTATGCCATCGAGGCGTTCGAGCGCTACGGCGCCGATGCCGTCACGGTCAACCCCTATCTCGGTGGTGACGCGCTCGAGCCGTTCCTCAGGCATGCGGACAAGGGCGTCGCGATCCTGTGCCGCACGTCCAATCCCGGGGCGCGCGACCTGCAGGACCTCCTGATCGGCGCACGCAAGCTCTACCAGGTAGTTGCGGAACTCACCGCCCAACGCTGGAACTCCAGGGGCAACTGCCTGCTGGTCGTGGGCGCCACCTACCCGGGCGACCTCGCCGAGGTGCGAGCGCTGGTGGGCGATATGCCGCTGCTCGTGCCCGGGGTCGGAGCGCAGCGCGGCGACGTGTCGCAGGTGGTGCAGAACGGCCAGACCGCGCAAGGCACCGGTCTCATCATCAGCTCCTCGCGCGGCATCCTGTATGCCTCATCGGGCGAGGACTTCGCCGGCGCGGCGCGCGCGGCGACGCAGCAGCTGCGCGGTGAGATCAACTCGAGCCGCACGCGGCCCGCATGAGCACGCGGCGCGCCGCGTTTCAGGCCGCCGGCACCGCGGCGACGGTTGCCGCGACGCTCCTCGCCGCGCTCGCCGGATGTACGCGCTCGCACGACCAGGGGCCCGCAGGCCCCGGCGCCGCGCCACCCGCGGCCATCCTGGTACGGGGCGGCGGACCCGACCCGGACTCCCTCGACCCTCAGAAAGCGCGCGGGTTCGAGGCGCAGAGCATGGTGCGCGATCTGTGCGAGGGATTGACGACACTCGACAGCCATGCCGCCGTGGCGCCCGGCGTGGCGACCACCTGGGGCGTGAGCACCGACGGCAAGATCTACGTGTTCAAGCTGCGTCGCGAGGCGCGCTGGTCGAACGGCGAACCGGTAGTCGCGGCGGATTTCGTGGCGGGATTGCAGCGCCTGGTGGACCCCGCCACCGCCTCGGGCTATGCGCAGTACATCGACGTCATCGCGAACGCGAGCGACATCGTCGCAGGGCGCAAGCCCCCGCAGGCCCTCGGCGTGGCCGCGCCGGATGATTCGACCGTCGTCGTCACGCTCGCAACGCCTGCGCCGTATCTGCCGACCCTGCTGTCGCATCCGAGCGCCTGCCCGGTGCACCGGCCGACGCTGGCGGCGCACCCGGAAGGGTTTGCGCGGCCCGGCGTGATGGTGAGCAACGGCGCCTTCGTCCTCAAGGAATGGGTGCAGGGCTCCTACGTCCTGGCCGGGCGCAACGGCTACTACTGGAACAACGCCGCGACGCGGCTCGATGCGGTGAAGTACCTGCTGATCCCCGACGAGAACGCCGAGCTCACGCGCTACCGCGGCGGCGAGCTGCAGGTCACGTTCGTGGTACCGCGCGGACAGTTCGACTGGATCAAGGCGAACCTCGCCGATCAGCTGCACGTTTCACCGCAGCTCACCACCTACTACTACGGCTTCAACCTCAGGCGCGCGCCCTTCAAGGACAAACCCAAGCTGCGCCGGGCGCTGTCGCTGGCCATCGACCGCGAGAAGCTCGCGCAGCTCGTGCTGCGGGTGGGTGAGCTGCCCGCCTACGGCTGGGTGCCGCCGGGGATCGACAACTACAGCGCGCAGTCCTTCGACTATCGGGGCGAGCCCATCGTCAAGCGCGTGGCCGAAGCGCAGCGCCTGTACCGCGAAGCCGGCTACTCGCCCGACAAACCGCTCGCCTTCGAGCTGCGCTACAACTCCGGCGAAGTGCACACCAAGCTCGCGGTGGCGATCGCCTCCATGTGGAAGGAGGCCCTCGGCGCCGACGTGCGCCTGACGCAGGTGGAGTTCAAGTCGCTGCTGCAGGACATCGATCGCGGCGATGTCGAGATGTTCCGCTCGAGCTGGGTAGGCGACTACAACGACGCCTACACATTCGCTCAGTACCTGAAGAGCGACTTCGGCGTGAACCTGCCGCACTACGAGAGCGCGGCCTACGACGCGCTGCTGAAGCGGGCCGCGGCCGAAACCGACGCGGGCAGGCGTCGCGCGCTGCTCGAGGAGGCCGAGCGGCTCATGCTGCGCGATCACCCGCTCATGCCGCTGTACTTCTACGTCAACAAGCACCTGGTGAAGCCCGAGGTCGCGGGCTGGTACGACAACGTCATGAATGTCGTGTACAGCAAGGACCTGGCGCTCAAGGGCAGCGCCGCGGCCGCAAGCGCGCCACCGCCAAAGCAGCCGTAAAAAGAAGGGCCGCGCGTGGCGGCCCTTCGGCTTTCACGGACGCAGCGCCGCTACCGGATCGCGTGCGAGATGTCGCACTGGTTGGTGTCGTTCGACCAGGTGCTCTGCATGGCGTACGCGCCATTGCCCATGCTCACGTTCGCCGCCGCTCCCTGGCCGGAGCTGATCCAGGCGCACTCATCGCCATTCTCCTGGCCCGTGATGGAGGTCCAGCCGCCGGCCGGATTCTGATCGGTCACCGTCTCGGCGTACTCGTGGCCGTTCACGATGGAGAAGCCATCGAGCAGGCCCGCGGAGCCGCTGTTGACGAAGTTCTGGCCGCAGCTGGCGCCGAGGTCGGTCACGTACGGCATGTTGGTGAACGCGATGTCGCCGTAGGACGAGGTGGTGTAGTTGTGCCAGGCGCAGTAGTTCGCCGTCGGCGTGTTGAAGCCGTCAGGATGGGTCCCCGTCGGCGACACCACCACGTATTGCGCGTAGCGGTTGGCGCTCGGCGTGGTGTTGCCGAAGTGGGCAGCAGACTTGACCGCCTCCTGCGCCAGTTGCGCGGCGGTCGCATTGGAGGGCGACGGGGCCGCCGTGTCGAACCACACTCCCGCCAGGGCGCCGCTGGCGGGGTAGCCCACGTGCGGCGTGCTGCTCGGGTTGCAGGTCGTGGCGCCCGCCGGCACGGTCGGGCCGTCGCAGTACTGGGTCATGGTGCCCGACCACATCTCGCCGCCGGTGCCGATCCCGTGGAACAGGTTCTGCAGGTACGTGGCCGCGCCTTTGGGATCCCCGCCGCCGGTCCACTGGCTGCCGTAGAACACCAGGTAGACCCGCGGGGTACCGCTGGTCACACCGATACCGTCGATCCCGCCGCCGAAGGAGAGGGTGTTCAGGCCGGGGAGGCCGAGGATCAGCGCTGCCGGCCGGGCAGCCTCCCATGCGCGCATGCGTTGCAGGGCCTCGCGAGTGGGCACCGCGCCGTGGCGGTAAGCGTGACCGTAGGCGGGCGCGTAGGGATTTTCGGTGAGGGGCTCGCCGGCGCCGAGCGAGCCGACCGCCGCGAGGCAGCCGATAAACGCCGCCGCCGTCCGTGTTTGCAGGTAGCCTGAGCTTGTCATTTCAAATCCTCCCTGTTTGCGCTTGTTGAACATCAAGCGACGCAGAAAGGACTTCCGGTGAACGTCCTCCCTGGCCGCTCAGAAACTCTTACTTCTGTCTCCAACCTGTGACGAATCCAAGGTGTGACGAATGGTCCGCCCGGCCCGGCGCGGCGCAACTCTTGCCGGGAAGCTCCTCGACGCCTTTGACTTGTGGAGTTAGCTTGGCACCCACTAGCTTCATGCGAAGGGTTCTCCCCATTTAACGGGTCGCAGACGCTACCCCATCCGGAGTAGGTGTGAATCAGGAAGACACTGGAAGATGATCAAGTAAACACCCTAAGGGAAAACCTTGAATTAGTTTCCCTGGCATCGACCGTGACGGGCCAGCTCCGCACGAGTGGTCCGGGTGTGGCCGCGAACTGTGCCGCACGCAAGACGAGCCCCGTGTCATCTGCCGCGGTCATTTTCCGATGCAGAACCCGGCGAAAATCCGCCCCAGCAGATCCTCGCTGGTGAACTCGCCGGTGATCTCGCTCAAGGCCTGCTGCGCGGCGCGCAGCTCCTCGGCGGCCAGTTCCCCGGCACGATGCTCGGTGAGCTGGCGCGCGGCTTCTTCGGTGTGCTCGCGTGCCCGCGCGAGGGCCTCCAGGTGCCGGCGGCGGGCGCTGATCGCCCCGCCGTCCACGGTCTGGTACCCCATGCACTGCTTCAGATGCGCGCGCAGGTCCTGCAGCCCCTGCCCGGTGAGAGCGGACAACGTGATGTAAGGCGGGCGGGTGAGCGTGTCGGCGACCGGCAGGCCGACCGCCAGATCGCACTTGTTGAACACCAGCGTGACCGGAACATCCGCCGGCAGCCGCGCGCGCTCGTCGCGAAAGGCCGTGGCGGAGGGGTCTTCCACCGCGTCGATGACGAACAGCACGCGATCGGCCCGCTGCATCTCCGCCTGGGCGCGCCGCATACCTTCCTCCTCGACCAGATCGCCCCCCTCGCGCAGGCCCGCGGTGTCCAGCACGTGCAGCGGCATGCCGTCGAGATGGATGCGCTCGCGCACCACATCGCGCGTGGTGCCGGGAATGGCCGTCACGATCGCCGCATCGTAGCCGGCGAGCCGGTTGAGCAGGCTCGACTTGCCGGCGTTCGGCCGGCCGGCGATGACCACCGTCATGCCCTCGCGCAGCAAACGGCCCTGGCGCGCACTCTCGAGCACGCCCTCGAAATGGTCGCGCACCGCCTCGAAGCGCGCGCCGAGCTCGTGATCGGCTAGAAAGTCGATTTCTTCTTCCGGAAAGTCGATCGCCGCCTCGATGTAGGTGCGCAGCTCGATCACCGCTTCGGTGAGCCCGTGCACCATGGCGGAGAACTCCCCCTGCAGCGAGCGCATGGCGGCGCGCAGCGCCTCGCGCGAGCCCGCGTCGATGAGATCGGCGATGGCTTCCGCCTGCGCCAGGTCCAGCTTGTCGTTGAGGAAGGCACGCTGGGTGAATTCCCCGGCGTGCGCACGGCGCGCGCCGAGCTCCACGGCGCGCGCGACCAGCGCGTCGATCACCACCGGCCCGCCGTGGCCGTGCAGCTCCAGGACGTGCTCGCCGGTGTAGGAATGCGGCGCGGGAAAGAACAGCGCCAGGCCCGCGTCGATCGGCTCGTGCTGCGCGTCCAGAAAGCGCGCAAAGGTCACGTGGCGGCCCTTGGGGAGCTCACCGAGCATGACCGCCGCGACTTCCGGCACCTTGGGTCCCGAGAGGCGCACGATGCCCACGCCGCCTCGTCCGGGAGGCGTTGCCGCGGCCACGATGGTGTCGGTGCGCGTCATATGGGCCGGTGTGTCAAGGCTACCGCCGGAGACACTCGGAAAGGAAGCGGCGCGGGCGTGCGCGGCACGAGCCGCGCGGCGCACCTAAGCGGGTCAGGTTCTTTTCGCCGCCATGGCCGCCTCGATGCGCCGGTTGATGTTCCATTGCTGTGCAATCGACAGGACGGTGTTGGTCACCCAGTAGAGCACCAGTCCCGCCGGGAAAAACGCGAACGTGGCCGACATGGCGAGCGGCATGATCATGAAGACCTTCGCCTGCACCGGGTCCGGGGGCGCGGGATTCAACTTGTACTGCACGAACATGGCCGCCGCCATGATCGCCGGGAGGATGAACAGCGGGTCGCGCGAGGACAGATCGTGGATCCAGAACGCGAACGGCGCCTGGCGCATCTCGACGCTCTCGAGCAGCACCCAGTAGAACGCCAGAAACACCGGGATCTGGATCACGATCGGCAGGCAGCCGGCGACCGGGTTGATCTTCTCGCGCTGATAGAGCTCCATCATCGCGCGGCCGAGCTTCTCGCGGTCGTCCTTGTAGGTCTCCTGCAGGTTCTTGATGCGCGGCTGCAGGGCCTTCATCTTCGCCATCGAGCGGCCGCTCGCCTCCGACAGCGGATAGAACACGAGCTTCAGCAGGAAGGTGACCAGGATGATCGCAACGCCCCAGTTGCTCGTGAGCCCGTGCACCTTGTCGAGCACCCAGAACAGCGGCATCGACAGGAACCACAGCCGGCCGTAGTCCGCCACCCGGCCGAGCTCCGGGGCGGTGGCCTCGAGCTGCCCCTGCAACTTCGGTCCCACGTAGAGAGACTCGCTGAATTGCGCCGTGGCGCCGGGCGCGACCGTCTGCTCCGGGCCGGTGGCCGACAGCAGGTACTGATCCCCGGATGCACCGAGCGTGAAGCGATAGGGCGCGCCGCGCGGCGGCACGATGGCGCTGACGAAGTGGTGCTGCAGGGCGGCGAGCCAGCCGTCGCGCACTTCGAGCGACAGGTGACTGTCCTGCGTGTCTGTGGTGTCGAGCTTGCGGTACTTGGTGCCGTCGTAAATCGCCGGACCATGGAAGGCGTAACTCTCGACATCGAACATGGAGCGCTTGGTGCGCGGATCATTGCGCAGGATCTGCGCGTACGGTCGCGCACTCCAGGGCCCGCTGCCGTCGTTGTGTACCTCGTATTGCACGTCGACGCGGTACTGGCCGCGATGGAACACGAAGGTCTTGGTGACCGTGACTCCCGCCTCGCTCCAGGTGAGCGGCACGCGCAGCTCGTTGCGGCCATCGAGGGTGTAATCGGTCTGCTCGCTCGCATAGCTCGCGAGATGGGTGGGATAGGGCGCGCCGCCCGGGCCGGTCAGACCCGACTGCAGGAGGTAGAGTGACAGCGGATCGTCCTCATTCTCGAGGCGCACCGGCGTGGCCTCGCCCTTCACCTGCGGATAGGCCAGCAGATCCGCCCGCGCGAGCGTGCCGCCACGCGTGCTGATGTCGAGGTCGAGCACGTCCGTGCGCACATGCACGCGCGGCGCCGCGGCTGCGGACTTCGCCGGCTCCGTGCCGGGGGCGCTCGGGACGGAGGCGGCTGCCGCTGCGGTGTCGCTCGCGGGGGCGCCCCGAGCGGGAGCGGGTGTCGCGGTCCTGGGCGCCTCGGGAATCCGGCTGCCGAGATCGCTCGCGGGCGCAGCCGCGTGCGGGGCCGCATTCGTCGCCGGCGAGCCCGCCACGGCTCCGGGCGGCGGACCGTAGTCGTGCATCCACGTCTGGTAGTTGAGCAACAGCAGCGCCGCGAGCGCGACCCACAGCCACAGGCGCGGGCTGAAGCGAGGGAGGTTATTGGTCATGAGCCTGATGTGTGCAGACGAGGGGCGCAGGCGGCACGGGATCGAACCCGCCCGGGTGCCAAGGGTGGCAGCGCGAAAGGCGCGCGAGCGCGAGCCAGCCGCCCCTCAGGACGCCGAAGCGCAGCACCGCCTGCAGGGCGTATTGCGAGCAGGAGGGATAGAAGCGGCACGCCGGCCCCAGGAGCGGACTGACGGTCCATTGATACAGGCGGATCAGGAGGGCTGCGACGTGGCGCATTGCTCGCCGACCTTCTTCCACAGTGCCGCGAGGCTCTCGCGCAGCGCCTCGCCGGTGGCGTCGCGCGCGCGGGGACGCATACTCACCACCAGGTCCACTGCCGGGATTTCGCGCTGGTGCAGGCGGAAGGACTCGCGAATGATGCGGCGGATGCGGTTGCGGGCGACCGCGCCGCCCGCGGCACGCACCGCCACGGCCAGCCCCAGACGCGGGGCGCCTGATTGGTTAACGCTTGCAGTCACCGCGAAGAATCCGTCGCCCATGCGCCGCCCGCGCGCGTAGGCGGCATCGAAGTCGCGCTTGCGTCGCAGACGAAGTCGCGCCGGCAGAGTGAGCCGCCCTGGCATCGAGCCCTTGAAGAGACCTTGAGGATGGATTACGCAGGCGCTGTCGCAGTGCGCGCGACCCGTAGGTCCTAGGGTATCAGCTTGTGGCGGCCCTTGGCGCGGCGCCGCGCGAGCACCCTGCGGCCGCCCTTGGTGGCCATGCGCGCACGGAACCCGTGGGTGCGCTTGCGGCGCACTTTGCTTGGTTGATAGGTACGCTTCATACCGTGGGCTCCGTGGGACGACCTGGCTCGCAAAAAAGGGCGGCAAGGCTAAGCCGTTGAGCGTCAAGGTGTCAATACGCTGAAGCTTTCGAAAATCTTCAGCACACCGCGCGATCGGTATAGACTCCGCAGCCTTTTCCTCAACGTTCACCTGAGACGTCGCGGAGGCAACGCGCGTGGAAGCGTCGCTTTGGACTCGCTGCATGGGCGCGTTGGAGACGGAGCTTCCGCAGCAGCAGTTCAATACCTGGGTGCGGCCGTTGCAGGCCATGGAGGGCAACGGTGCGCTCAAGCTTCTGGCGCCCAACCGCTTCGTGGTCGACTGGATCAACGCGAACCTGCTGCCACGCATCGGTGAGCTGCTGCGCGATGAGAGCACCGGAGACGTGCCCATCGTGACCGTGGAAGTCGGCTCGCGCAGCGCCGCCGCGCGCGCCGTCCCCGCCGCGCTGCCCGGGCGCGTGCGCCGCGCCGAGGGGCTGGTGGTCGGCGCGCGGCTCAATCCCGACTTTTCCTTTACCACCTTCGTCGAAGGCAAGAGCAACCAGCTGGCCAAGGCCGCGGCGGCGCAGGTGGCGGAAAATCCCGGCCGCGCCTACAACCCGCTGTTCCTGTATGGCGGCGTCGGCCTGGGCAAGACGCACCTGATGCACGCCGTCGCGCACCTGATCAAACACCGCGACGCGGAAGCACGCATTGCGTACGTGCATTCGGAGCGCTTCGTGGGCGACATGGTGCGCGCCCTGCAGCACAACTCGATGAACGAGTTCAAGACCGCCTACCGCTCGCTCGACGCGCTGCTGATCGACGACATCCAGTTTTTCGCCGGCAAGGAGCGCTCGCAGGAAGAGTTCTTCCACACCTTCAACGAGCTGCTGGAGGGACAGCACCAGGTGATCCTCACCTGTGATCGCTATCCGAAGGAAGTCGAGGGCCTGGAAGAGCGCCTGAAATCACGCTTCGGCTGGGGCCTCACGGTGGCGATCGAGCCCCCGGAGCTCGAGACCTGCGTGGCGATCCTCATGACCAAGGCGCAGGCCAATGGCGTCGCCCTGCCCGAGGAAGTGGCGTTTTTCATCGGCAAGCGCATCCGCTCCAACGTGCGCGAGCTGGAGGGCGCGCTGCGGCGGGTGATCGCTAACTCGCGCTTCACGGGACGCGCAATCACGCTGGAATTCACCAAGGAAGCGCTCAAGGACCTGCTGTCGATGCAGGCGAGACTCGTCACCGTCGACAACATCCAGAAGACCGTGGCGGACTACTACAAGGTGCGCATGGCGGACCTGCTGTCCAAGCGCCGCAGCCGCTCGGTGGCGCGGCCGCGGCAGGTGGCGATGGCGCTCGCCAAGGAGCTCACCAGCCACAGCCTGCCGGAGATCGGCGATGCGTTCGGTGGCCGCGATCACACCACCGTGCTGCACGCCTGCAAGCGCATCAAGGAGCTGCGCGACACCGAACAGCGCATCAAGGAAGACTACTCAAACCTGTTGAGAACCCTGGCGGGTTGATGTGCACTTGCTGTGGGTGAGTGTGAGGATAAAGTTACGAACAGGCCGCGCACAGCTGTTGGCCGGTTCGTCCCTGTACTTGTGCTGCGGGAAATGGACGGCAACAGCCTGATCCGGCGCGGAAAGTTTTTTTATGCCCGTAATCCCCAGGCTCTATAGTCTTAACAATAAAGAGACTTCCGACAAATAAGATCTTACTAGAGAGAGTTAAATCCCCATGAAGCTGACCGCCACCCGCGAAGAGCTGCTCGTTCCCCTGCAGAGTGTCATCGGTGTCGTCGAGCGCCGCCAGACCATGCCGGTGCTGGCGAACGTGCTGCTGGCTGCGCGGGACAATCGACTGAGCGTGACCGGAACCGATCTCGAGGTGGAACTGGTGGCGACCTGCGCGGTGAGCGTGCAACAGCCGGGCGATATCACGGTGCCGGGCCGTAAGCTGCTCGATATTTTCCGCTCGCTGCCGGAGAAGACGAGCGTCACCGTGAGTACCGAAGGCGAGCGTGTATCCGTGCGCGCGGGACGCAGCCGCTTCACTTTGTCGAGTCTGCCCGCCGCGGAATTCCCGCTGGTCGAGGAGATCAACGCACAGCAGACACTCACCGTGGCGCAGGGTGAGTTCCGGCGACTGATCGACAAGACTCACTTCTCGATGGCTCAGCAGGATGTGCGTTATTACCTCAACGGCCTGCTGCTCGAGACCGACGGTAAGGCACTGCGTGCGGTGGCGACCGACGGGCATCGACTCGCGCTGTGTGAGATGGAGCTCCCCGGAAAGGCCAAGACCAACCACCAGGTCATCGTGCCCCGCAAAGGGGTGCTCGAGCTGCAGCGCATCCTGGGGACCGACGACACCATTGAGCTCGCCGTCGGTACTAATCACGTTCGCGCCCAGATCGGAGAAATTCGCTTCACTTCAAAGCTGATCGATGGTCGTTTCCCGGAGTATGGACGGGTAATTCCGTCGAACCCGCCGCGCACCGTCGAGGCGGACCGGGAGACCCTGAGACAGGCCCTTCAACGGACCGCCATCCTTTCCAACGAGAAGTACCGTGGAATCCGGCTCACGGCCCGACCGGACCTGCTGACCCTCCAGGCGCACAATCCTGAGCAGGAGGAAGCCGAGGATCAGGTGGAGGTTTCGTACCAGGGCGAGGAAGTGGAGATTGGATTCAACGTCAATTATCTACTGGACGCCCTGAGTGCGATCGAGAGCGACAAGGTGCACATCGGGCTCACCGACTCGAACAGCAGTTGCCTGATCCACGCTCCCGGTACGACCCACACGCGCTACGTCGTGATGCCTATGCGGCTATAGCACGCGCTATCGCCGATCTCACAGAGGAATCAGTTGGCGGGAGGCGATCGGCGCTGGTGCGGCGTGTCGCCGTTCGCCCGACAGTGTCCAGCTCGGTGAGGGCCGGTTCCACGTGGAACCCGGGCAACCTATGCTCAGGGCCAGAGGCGTTGCCTCGGGTGGCATCGTCCGGTGCACAAGCCGTGCGAGCTCGTCACGAGTCGCCGGCATGGCGTCAAGCACCCGGAGCTGAGACTACGCCGCGTGAATTGACCTAAATACGCAACAGTCAATCACTTTAGATGACAGATAGGATCATTTCTGTGGGGGAGATCCGTCGTGGAAGCCCTCGGCCGGTACAGAGCCTGGGCTTCGAGCCCAGTCTCGCACCTCCGCGCCTCGTGACGCTCGCCGCGCGCTATCGCCGGTCTCCGGAAGGCTGTTTCGAGTCAGGGTTGGCAGTGCTCGGTGGCTGTTGGGCTGCGCCGCCTTGGCGTAGTGCTGTGCGGCCCTGGCTGAAGGCGGCCGCCTGCGACCCCAGCAGGAGCCGGGTACCTTGGTGCAGATGCACGCTTTTCCCGGTCGACGTCATGATTGAGGCGTGGCCGCATCCGGCGCGCCACCCGAGAGGTCGAGCTGCGGAGCCCGCACACGTCTGTACTGCTGCACTCAACATCCCTGCAGCGTGCAGGCTTCCCATCGCGCCTGGGCCCGCCTACAGACTGGCCCCGCCTGCAGAGCGCCGGTGGCGCTTCCGGCGAGCGACCCTACGCCGCGGGTGACGCCTGGGCCGAATCCGACAATCCCGCCCACGGCGCGAAGACGATTCCTTCGATGAACCCGTTCGACCTTCTGCGTCCGCCCGGGCTTCCGATACGTGTCCGCTCAAGCTACGTTTCGGAATGGATGTGCCGCCCTCAGTCCCGGCGATTTGAGTCGTGCGCGCACTGACGGGAGCACAGGGTCTGCTGCGTGTCGAGCGCACGGGCTTGGTGTTCACCCACGACCCGCTCGCGAGGTTCGCGCCGGCGTCATCTGGCAGCGCGCCGGCCGAGTTGCCTTGGGCGCTCGCCACTGGAGCGGTCAGCTGCTGCAGCCTGCTGGCCGGACGCCTGCTCGCCTGTGGCCGCCTGCCTTCGGGCGGAAGCCGTCACGGCGAACAACACAGCCGCGGCAGCCAGACCGAGCGCTTCCTAAATGGGCGCATCGGCATGGCCATGATCTCTTCCGTGGTCAGCCTCCCGCGCGGCGGCAAAGCCAGCGCACTGTCCGCAGGCCGAAGGTCGTCACTCATAGAATTCTTTCCAAGGGACCGTGGGCCGTTAACGGTCACAGTCCGCGACCAGGCTGCGGGAGGCCGGGTGAAGAGTTCCACGTGGAACCGAGCAGACGGATCGAGCCCCGAGCAGCCGGCAACCCACGTTCAGCCGGCGGGCCTTGGAGTACGCGGGCGATGGATCCTCGAAGGAGCCGCCAGGCGTTCCACGTGGAACCCGACGGCATAGGGCGCGGTTATCCTCAGACAGGCTCAACGAGGTGAGAGGACCCATGATTCTCCCTGTCTTACCGTGAGCGGCCTGCGCTGCATCGAGTACGCGGAGCTTGGGACTCCGCCGGGGGTGGCGCCCGGCTATGGGGACCACGGTTCGGGGAAAGCCTCGCCGCCCGAGGCAATGTTTCTTCTCGATCTGAGTAGATTGTTTCCTATGGAAAACAGTAGGTGCCAAATGGAGCCTGGACAGGGCCACCTGAGAATCATTGCGGGTCGCTGGCCCTTCTGGGCATCCAGGGCCTGGGCCTCCAGCCAGCCGGGACGGAGCGTTTGCGCGGATCCGCGCTCGGAAGGTGCGGCCACAACCCGCGGGTCAGGGTCAGTGAATGAAGCCCCATGATTCTCACTGAGCTCACCGTGAGCGGTCTGCGCTGCATCGAGCACGCGGAGCTTGAGATTCCGCCGGGGCTGGCGCTGGTCTGCGGGGACAATGGTTCTGGAAAGACGTCGCTGCTCGAGGCCATGTTTCTGCTCGGCCGGGGCAGATCGTTCCGCACAAGAAACAGTGAACGCCTTATACGACGTGGACAGGACCACCTGAGAGTCATTGGGCGTGTGGGTGGTCCGTCTGTGCCTATCCAGACTCTGGGCTTCGAGGTCACACGGGACGGCACGTCGGCGAGGATCGGTGGCAGGCACGCCCAGTCTCTTGCCGAGCTCTCGCACGCCTTCCCGGTCCAGGTCATCGAGCCCGGGGTGCACAAGCTCGTGGAGGAAGGCGGGTACCGCCGACGTCGTTGGATGGACTGGGCGGTGTTCCACGTGGAACCCCATTTCGTGGACACGTGGGTGAGGTACACGCGCGCACTCAAGCAACGTAACGCAGCGCTGAAGCTCCAGGCAGGTCAGGCGAGTGTCTGGGATCCCGAGCTCGCTCGCCTGGGCGAAGTCATCGGGGAGTCCCGCCGCCGCTTCCTGGTTCAGCTCCAGCCTTATTGGCGAGAGGCCGTCGCCGCTTTGAGCGGGCTCGATGTGGAACTGCACTACATCCGCGGCTGGAGCCACGACCACACGCTGCTGGATGCGCTGGCCTCATCCCGGGCGCGAGATGAGGCCCGATGCCTCACGCACGCTGGCCCCCACCGTGCCGATGTCGCTGTGCGGCTGCACGGACGCCCGGCACGAGAGGCTCTCTCACGGGGACAGCAAAAGCTGGTCGCGGCGGCCATGACCGTGGCGCAACTGCGCCTTCTGCAGGAGGCGACGCAGACCACTCCGACCCTGCTCCTGGATGACCCGGCGGCGGAGCTCGATGGTGAGCGCCTGGAGCGATTCATCGAGCAGGTGATGAGGTTGCGGTGCCAGCTGGTTGTCACTTCGTTGCACGCCGAATCGCGGCTGTTCGGGACGCCGGAACGCACGTTCCGCGTGGAATCCGGGAGGGTGCAACCGGTATAATGTCATGTCACAAAACCGGGTTCCTTCATGGCCGCAGACGACGTCTACGACTCCAGTAAAATCAAAGTCTTAAAGGGTCTTGATGCGGTGCGGAAACGCCCCGGAATGTACATCGGGGACACCGATGACGGGACGGGGCTGCACCACATGGTGTTTGAGGTCGTCGACAACTCGATCGACGAGTCCCTGGCCGGCCACTGCGACCGCATCGTGGTCACCATCCATGCCGATGAGTCGGTGACCGTCTCGGATAACGGACGCGGCATTCCTGTGGATATCCATCCCGAGGAGGGGCGCTCGGCCGCCGAGGTCATCATGACGGTGCTGCACTCGGGCGGGAAGTTCGATGACAGCTCCTACAAGGTGTCCGGGGGCCTGCACGGCGTGGGCGTATCGGTCACCAACGCCCTGTCGGATTACCTGCAGCTCAGCATCTCCCGTGACGGCAAACTGCACCGCCAGGAATATCACCTGGGCGTGCCGGCCGCGCCGCTCGCCGTCGTTGGCGAGACGCACGAACGCGGCACGGTGATCCGCTTCAAGCCGAGCTCGCAGATCTTCACCAACATCCAGTTCAACTACGACATTCTGGCAAAGCGCCTGCGCGAGCTGTCGTTCCTGAACTCGGGCGTGCGCATCGAGCTCATCGATGAGCGCGAGAACAAATCCGATGTGTTTGCACACGCCGGCGGACTGCAGGCGTTCGTGAAGTACATGAACCGCACCCGCACTCCCATCCACGAGTCGGTGTTCTGGTTCCGCACCCAGGACGGCGTGGTTTCCGTGGAAGTGGCGTTGCAGTGGAACGACTCCTACCAGGAGAGCATGTTCTGCTACACCAACAACATCCCGCAGAAGGACGGCGGCACACATCTCGCCGGCTTTCGCAGTGCGTTGACGCGCACTCTCAATGACTACGTCGAGAAGGAATTGTCGGGCAAGAAGGACAGGGTCCCGATGACCGGCGACGACGCGCGCGAGGGACTCACCGCGATCCTGTCGGTGAAGCTGCCGGATCCGAAGTTCTCCTCGCAGACCAAGGACAAGTTGGTTTCCTCCGAAGTCAAAGGCGTGGTGGAGAACGCGGTCGGCACGAAACTGCAGGAGTTTCTGCTCGAACACCCGCAGGAAGCGCGCGCCATCGTCGCCAAGATGGTCGAGGCGGCGCGGGCGCGCGAGGCAGCACGCAAAGCGCGCGAGATGACCCGGCGCAAGGGCGCACTGGATGTCGCGGGTTTGCCCGGCAAGCTCGCCGACTGTCAGGAAAAGGATCCGGCGCTGTCGGAGATCTTCATCGTCGAGGGCGACTCCGCCGGCGGTTC
>Ga0137409_10001382_pt1 | contig 26293 bp, 24 predicted proteins | sample CZODoug1_16funga_FD_122059 | JGI IMG/M metagenome (GOLD analysis project Ga0137409, IMG submission 122059) | Vadose zone soil fungal communities from Angelo Coast Range Reserve, California, USA - CZODoug1_16fungal (Hybrid Assembly) | ecosystem: Environmental > Terrestrial > Soil > Vadose zone...
TCCTGGGCCGCCGCCGTGGCGTGCGCCCCGGGCTCGGCGGCCAGCAGCCGCTCGACCAGCACGCCCGCGCACACGTGATCCTCCAGCGAGCGGGCACCCCGCTCCCCCGAGCAGAGCAGGAGCACGTCGCGCCGCGCGGCGAGCGCCCAGGCGGCGGCGGCGCCGAGGTTCACGAAGGCGGCCACACCGATGGCGGCGGCGCCCCGGGCGGCCAGCAGGGCGCGCGTGCCGTTGCTGGTGGTCATGATCACCGCGCGCCCGCCGATGCGCGCCCGCGTGAACTCGAGCGGCGAGTTACCCAGGTCGAAACCTTCGAGCGGCTCGCCCCGCCGCTCGCCTGCCACCAGCGCGCCGGGCAGACCGGCCAGGCGCGCGCGGGCCTCCTCCGGGGTGGCGACCGGCATGATGGCCGCACAGCCGTTGGTGAGCGCGGTGACGATGGAGGTGGAGGCGCGCAGCACGTCGATGACGAGGACGGTCGACGTCGCGACCGCGGCGCGATCGAGGCCGTCGGGCGTGACGGCGACGTCGATGCGCACGCTCAGCTCCGGCGGTCGCGCAGCGAGCGGATCTTGAGGCGGAGCGCGTTCAGGTTGATGAAGCCCTCGGCATCGCGCTGCCGGTAGACCGTGTCGGCCTCGAACGTCGCGAAGTCCGTGCGGTAGAGCGAGCGCGGCGAGCGGCGTCCGGCCACGGTCACGTTGCCCTTGTAGAGCTTGAGCCGGACCGTCCCCGTCACGTCCTGCGCGCACTCGTCCATCAGCGTCTGGAGCGCGCGCCGCTCGGGCGCGAACCAGAAGCCGTAGTAGATCATCTCGGCGTAGCGGGGCACCAGCCCGTCGCGCAGGTGCAGCACCTCGCGATCGAGGGTGAGCGACTCGAGGGCGCGGCGCGCCACGTGCACGATCGTCCCGCCCGGCGTCTCGTAGACGCCGCGGGACTTCATCCCGACGAAGCGGTTCTCGACGAGATCGACGCGGCCGATGCCGTGCTCGCCGCCGAGCCGATTCAAGGCCGTGAGGAGCTCGACGGGACCGAGGCGGCGACCGTCGACGGCCACCGGGTCGCCGTGCTCGAACTCCAGGAGCACCTCGACGGGAATGTCGGGCGCCGACTCCGGCGACTGCGTGAGCTGGAACATCTTGGCCGGCGGCTCCGCCCACGGGTCCTCGAGGATCCCGCCCTCGTAGGAGATGTGGAACAGGTTGCGGTCGGTGGAATAGGGCCGCTCGGCGGTGACGGGCACGGGGATGTCGTGCCGCCGCGCGAACTCCATCAGCGCGCTGCGCGAGGTCAGGTCCCACTCGCGCCAGGGCGCGATCACCCGGAGCTGCGGCGCCAGCGCGGCGTACGTCAGCTCGAAGCGCACCTGGTCGTTCCCTTTTCCGGTCGCTCCATGCGCCACGGCGTCGGCGCGCTCCTTCAACGCGATCTCCACCTGCGCCTGGGCGATGAGCGGGCGCGCGATGGAGGTGCCGAGCAGGTAGGCGCCCTCGTACACCGCGTTGGCACGCAGCATCGGGAAGATGAAGTCGCGCACGAACGTCTCGCGGAGGTCCACCACGTGCACGCCGACGGCGCCGGTCTTGAGCGCCTTGTCGCGAATGGGGATCAGCTCCTCGCCCTGGCCGAGGTCGGCGCAGTACGCGACCACCTCGCACTCGTAGGTCTCGATGAGCCAGCGGAGGATGACCGAGGTGTCGAGTCCGCCCGAGTAGGCGAGCACGACTCGCTTCACGTCAGGCATCGTCGGCCGAGCCCACGAGGAGGTCGAGGATCACCGCCTTCTGCGCGTGCAGGCGGTTCTCCGACTGGTCCAGCACGATCGAGCGGGGGCCGTCGAGGACCGCGTCGGTGATCTCCTCGCCGCGGTGGGCGGGCAGGCAGTGCATGACGAGCGCGCTCGGCTTGGCGAAGCCGAGCACCGTCTCGTTGAGCTGGTAGCGGCTGAACGCCTCCTGCCGCTTGACCTTCTCCGCCTCCTGCCCCATCGAGATCCACACGTCGGTATAGAGCACGTCGGCGCCGGTGGCGGCCTGCTTCACGTCCTCGGTGACTTCGACCCGGCCGCCGAGCCGGCGCGCTTGCGCCAGCACGCGCGGGTCGGGCTCGTAGCCCGGCGGGCACGCGACGGTCATGGAGGCGCCGAGCAGCGCGCCGACGAGCATCACCGAGTGGCAGACATTGTTGCCGTCGCCGATCCAGGCCAGCCGCGTCCTGGCCGGGTCGAGCCCGCGCTCCCACAGCGTGAACCAGTCGGCGATGGCCTGGCAGGGATGCTCGAAGTCGGAGAGCGCGTTGATCACCGGGATGCTCGCGTTGCGCGCCAGCGTCTCGACGGTGGCGTGGGCGAAGACCCGCGCGGCGATCCCGTCGACCCAGCGCGAGAGATTGCGCGCGACGTCGGGCACCGACTCGCGCGTGCCGAGGCCGATCTCGTGGCCGGCGAGGTAGACGGCCCGGCCCCCCAGCTGGACGATGCCGACCTCGAAAGTCACGCGCGTCCGCAGCGAGGGCTTCTCGAAGATCAGCGCCACCGACCGTCCCTCCAGCGGCGCGCCGCGGCGTCCCGCCTTCCAGCGCTGCTTGAGATCCGCGGCCAGCGTGAAGAGCGCCAGGACCTGCTCGCGCGTCAGGTCGCCCGTGGAGACGAAATGCCTCACGCCTTGACCTTGGCGAGCACGGTGTTGAGGACGTCGATGGCCCGGCGGATGTCCGCGGACTCGACGATGAGCGGCGGCACGAGCCGCACGACTTTTTCACCCGCGCTGAGGACGAGCAGGCCGGCCTCGCGGCAGGCGTCGACGATCGGCGCCGCCGGCGTCGAGACCTCGATGCCGATGAGGAGACCACGGCCGCGCACCTGCCTGATGACCGGGTGTGTGGGCTGGAGCGCCCGCAGGCCATCCATCAGCTCGCGGCCCATCCTGGCGGCGCGCTCCGGCAGCTTGTCGCCGATCACGGTCGTCAGCGTGGCCAGCGCCACCTGCGTGACGAACGGCGTGCCGCCGAAGGTCGAGCCGTGGGAGCCCGCCGTGAGCACGGACGCGGCCTCCTCGCGGCAGAGCATGGCGCCGATGGGCACGCCGTTGGCGAGGGCCTTCGCGAGCGTCATCACGTCGGGCTCGACGCCGGCGTGCTCGTAGGCCCACAGCCGTCCGGTGCGGCCGACGCCCGTCTGGATCTCGTCGAAGATCAGCAACGCCCCCGACTCGTCGCAGAGCTTGCGCAGGCCGGGCAGGTAGTCGTCGTCGGGAACGTGCACGCCGCCCTCGCCCTGGATGGGCTCGACGAGGATGGCCGCGGTGTGGCTGTCCATCGCGCGCTCCATGGCGCGCAGGTCGTTGTACGGCACATGCTTGAACCCCGGCATGAGCGGCTCGAAGCCGTGGTGGTACTTCGGCTGGCCGGTGGCCGTCACCGTGGCCAGCGTGCGCCCGTGGAACGAGTTATTGGTGGCGATGACCTCGTAGCGATCGTCGGCCAGCTTCTCCTTGCCGTACTTGCGCGCGAGCTTCAGCGCCGCCTCGTTCGCCTCCGCCCCCGAGTTGCAGAAGAACACGCGGTCGGCGAAGGAGTTCTCGACGAGCAGCTTCGCGAGGTGGATCTGCGGCGCCGCGTGGAAGATGTTGGAGACGTGCAGCAGCGTCGCCGCCGCCTCGCGGATGGCGCCGGTCACGACGGGATGACAGTGGCCGAGCGCGGTCACCGCGATGCCGGTGGTGAAGTCGAGGTACTCGCGCCCGTCGGAGTCCCACACGCGCGTGCCCTCGCCGCGCACGATGAGGATCGGCGTCCGGCCGTAGTTGGGCGTGTGATACTTCGCGGACCACTCGAGCAGCGTCTTCGTGTCGACCTTGTCATCCTTCACAGTACGATCTCCGTCCCGATGCCTTCCCGCGTGAACAGCTCGAGGAGGATCGCGTGGGGCAGCCGGCCGTCGATGATGTGCGCCTTGGCGGTGCCGCCCTCCAGCGCGCGCAGCGACGACTCGACCTTCGGCAGCATCCCGCCGTCGATCACGCCCGCCTTCATGAGCCGCTCGGCGTCCTTGCGCGCGAGCGTGCTCACGAGCGTTCCGTCCTTGCCCAGGATCCCCTGCACGTCCGTGAGGTGAATCAGCTTCTCGGCGCCGAGGGCGGCCGCGATCTCGCCGGCCACGAGATCCGCGTTGATGTTGTAGGTCTCGCCGCCGCCGCCCACGCCGACGGGCGCGATCACCGGAATGTACCCGCGCTCCTCGAGCAGGCGGATCGGGTCGGCGTTGACGCGCTCGACCTCGCCGACGAGCCCGATGTCGACCGCCTCACCGGTCTTCAGCCGGTGCAGCCGGCGCCGGGCGAGCAGCAGCGTGCCGTCCTTGCCCGACAGCCCGACGGCCTTGCCGCCGTGGTGATTGATGAGGCCGACGATCTCCTTGTTGATCTTGCCGACCAGCACCATCTCGACGATCTCGACCGTCTCCTCGTCGGTGACGCGCATGCCGCCCACGAACGTCGGCTCCTTGCCGAGCCGCTTCATGAGCGCGCCGATCTGCGGCCCACCGCCGTGGACGATGACCGGGTTGATGCCGACGAGGTGCAGCAGGATGACGTCGAGCGCGAACGTCTCCTTGAGGTCGGCGCGGTCCATGGCCGCGCCGCCGTACTTGATGACGACAGACTTCCCCCGAAACTCCCGGATGTACGGGAGCGCTTCCATGAGGATCTCGACCCGCTTGACCTCGTTGTCCATCACAGGCTCGCCTCGATGGTCACAGCGTCGCCTCGCCTCCGGCTGCGGCTCTCACTCCCATCACAGGCTCGCCTCGCCTCCGGCTGCGGCTCTCACTCCCATCACAGGATGTACCGCGACAGGTCCTGGTCCCGCCAGATGTCGGCGAGACGCTGCCGGACGTGCTCCGCGTCGATCGTGAGCTCCTTGCCCGGCAGGTCCGGGGCGTCGAACGAGATATCTTCCAAGAGCTTCTCCATCACCGTGTACAGGCGCCGCGCGCCGATGTTCTCCGTGCTCTCGTTCACACGCATGGCAATCTCGGCGATGGCCTCCACCGCCTCCGGCAGGAAGTGCAGCGTGACGCCTTCCGTCTTCAACAGCTCCACGTACTGCCGCACCAGCGCGTTCCGCGGCTCGGTCAGGATGCGGACGAAATCCTCCCGCGTCAAGGGCTCGAGCTCCACGCGGATCGGAAACCGGCCCTGGAGCTCGGGAATCAGGTCCGACGGCTTGGCGACGTGGAAGGCCCCGGCGGCGATGAAGAGGACGTGGTCGGTGCGGACGACCCCGTACTTGGTGGTGACCGCCGAGCCCTCGACGATCGGCAGCAGGTCGCGCTGCACGCCCTCGCGCGAGACGTCCGGGCCGTGGGCGGCGCTCTGGCGTCCGGCCACCTTGTCGAGCTCGTCCAGGAACACGATGCCGGAGTTCTCGACGCGGCGGACGGCCTGGGCGACGACCTCCTCCATGTCCACGAGCTTGGCGGCCTCCTCCTGGGCCAGGAGCCGGCGCGCCTCGGCCACGCGGACGCGGCGGCGCTTGGTCCGCGAGGGCATCATGTTGGAGAGCATGTCCTTGAGGTGGATGCCCATCTCCTCCATGCCCTGGCCCGAGAAGATCTCGAGCATCGGCATGGCCTGCTGCTGGGTCTCCAGCTCGACCATGCGCTCGTCGAGCCGTCCGGCGCGCAGCTGCGAGCGGAGCTTCTCGAGGGTCGCCTCGCGGGACGCCCCCGCGCTGACCTGCTCGAGCGAGGCGCTGCCGAAGGGCTCGGCGCCGGCGCGCGGCAGCAGGAGGTCGAGCAATCGGTCTTCGGCGAGCCGCTCCGCCTTCTCCTGCACCTGCGCCATCAGCTCGGCCTTCACCATGTTGACGCCCAGCTCGGTGAGGTCGCGGATCATCGATTCGACATCGCGACCCACATAACCGACCTCGGTGTACTTCGAGGCTTCGACCTTGACGAAGGGCGCCTGAGCAAGCTTGGCCAGCCGCCTCGCGATCTCGGTCTTACCGACGCCGGTGGGGCCGATCATGATGATGTTCTTCGGCGCGACCTCGTCGCGCAGCTCGGGCGGCAGGTTCTGGCGCCGCCACCGGTTGCGCAGGGCGATGGCCACCGCGCGCTTGGCCTTGCCCTGGCCGACGATGTAGCGATCGAGCTCCGAGACGATCTGGGCCGGGGTCAGGCTGGCGTTCACAGCGTCTCCACCGTGATCTGGTCGTTGGTGTAGACGCAGATCGAGGCGGCCACGCGCATGGCCTCGGTGACGATGGCCTTGGCGTCCAGCTCCGAGTGTGCGACGAGCGCGCGGGCGGCAGCCAGCGCGTAGGGGCCGCCCGAGCCGATCCCGATCAGGCTGTCGTCGGGCTCGATGACGTCGCCGGTGCCCGACACGATGAGCGAGTGGTCGCGGTCGGCCACGGCGAGCAGCGCCTCGAGCCGCCGCAGCACGCGGTCGGTGCGCCAGTCCTTGGCCAGCTCGACGGCGGCGCGCGGCAGGTTGCCGCGATGCTCCTCCAGCTTGGCCTCGAAGCGCGCGAAGAGCGTGAAGGCGTCGGCGGCGGTGCCGGCGAACCCCGCCAGGATGCGGTCGCCGTGGATCTTGCGGACCTTGCGCGCGCCGGCCTTGACGATGGTCTGCCCGATGCTCACTTGCCCGTCGCCCGCCATGGCAACGTTCCCCCGGTGACGAACGCAGAGCACGGTCGTGGCGTGAAACACGGGATTTATTGTAGCGGGGACGGCGAGGCCGGTGTGGCAGTGCGAAGCCGCAGGGCGTTCGACGCCCGAGGCGAGCCTGAGTCGGTCGACCCGTTCAGCGTGGCGCGCGGATGGGCCTGGGCGTAGGTCTTCACGAGCTGCGCGGTGCTGACGTGCGTGTAGCGCTGCGTGGTGGAGAGACGGCTGTGGCCGAGCAGCTCCTGGATCATGCGCAGATCCGCGCCGCGGTCCAGCAGGTGCGTGGCGAACGTGTGGCGCAGCGTGTGCGGGCTCACGCGGCGCGTGACGCCGGCGGCGCGGGCCGCGCGCCGCACGATGGTGTGCAGCGAGCGCACACCGAGGCGCCCACCCCGACGGTTGACGAAGACCGGCCCGTCGCCGGCCACGCGGCGGCCCAGATAGGCGTCCAGCGCCCGGGCGGCCGGCGAGCCGTACGGCACCATGCGCTCCTTGTTGCCCTTGCCGAGCACGCGGACCGTGCGCGCGTCGCGATCGAGCGCGTCGAGATCGAGGCCCGCCAGCTCGGAGACGCGCAGCCCGGTCGCGTAGAGCATCTCGAGCACCGCCACGTCACGCTCGCGCGCGTCACCGGCGAGCCCGCGCGCGTCGACCACCGCCTTCGCTTCGTCGGGCGGCAGGAACGTGACCAGCTTGCGCGACAGGCGCGGCGCCCGCACCTCGCGTGCCGGGTTGCGCCGTACCACCCCACGCCGGCCGAGGAAGCGATAGAGGCTGCGCACGGCGGCCAGCTTGCGTCCGATGGAGGCCGCGTCGAGGCCCTGCGCGTGCAGCGACGCGAGCCACGCCCGCACGTCGCGCGCCGTCGCGTCGTGCACGACGCCGACGCCGCGCGTGAAGTCCGCCAGGTCGCGGCGGTAGGCCCGGATCGTATGGGGTGAGGCGTGCTTCTCCATCTCGAGGTGCCGGAGGAAGGCCGTCACCGGCTCCTTCATGCGACGGTGATCTCGGCCTCCTGCTTGAAGTCGCAGCTCTCGCGCGCGCACGTCCGGACCTGGCGCCCCTTGGCCACGCGCTCGGTGAGGAACTGCGCGCCGCACTGCGGGCACGGCTCGTTGATCGGCCGCTGCCAGACGACGAACTTGCAGTTCGGGTACGCCGAGCATCCGAAGAACGTCCGGCCCTTGCGGGAGCGGCGCTCCACCAGCTCGCCCGGGCAGCCGTCGGTGGGGCACTTGATCCCGAGCGTGACGGGCTTGGTCGTCTTGCACTCGGGATAGCCCGAGCACGCGATGAACTTGCCGAAGCGGCCGTGCTTGATGACCATCGGCTTGCCGCACGTCGGGCAGATCTCGTCGGTGGGCTGGTCCTCGGCGCGCTCGACGCCGTTGAGGTTGCGCGTGTAGCGGCAGTCCGGATAGCCCGAGCACCCGAGGAACTTGCCCATCCGGCCCCAGCGCTCCAGCAGCGGCTCGCCGCAATCCGGGCAGGGCTCGCCGGTCTCCTCGCCCACCTTCACGTTGCGCATCTTCTTCTTCGCCTGGGCGAGGTCGCGCTTGAAGGGCTCGTAGAACTCCTGCACGGTGTCCGCCCACTTGCGCTCGCCCTCTTCGACCTTGTCGAGGTGCTCCTCCATCTGCGCGGTGAACTCCACGTCCATGATGTCGCGGAAGAACGGCAGCAAGAGATCGGTGACCTCCTTGCCGAGCTCCGTGGGGAAGAGCGTGCGGCGATCCCGGTGCACGTAGCCGCGCTCGTTGATGATGGTGGCGAGGATCGACGCGTACGTCGACGGCCGGCCGATTCCCAGCTCCTCCAGCATCTTGATGAGCGACGCCTCCGTGAAGCGCGGCGGCGGCTGGGTGAAGTGCTGGCGCGGATCGAGCCCGATGAGGCGCAGCGTCTCGCCCTCTTCCAGCTCGGGCATCGGGCGCTCCGTCTCGTCCTCGACCGCCTCGTGGTCCTCGCGGCTCTCCACGTAGATGGCGGTGAAGCCCTTGAACTTCATCGTCTGGCCCTGGGCGCGGAACACGCACTCACCCGCCTCGATGTCCGCGGCCACGGTGTCGTAGACGGCCGGCATGAGCTGGCTGGCCAGGAAGCGCTCCCAGATCAGGCGATAGAGCGTCTGCTGGTCCTTGGTGAGGAAGCGCGCCATCGCCTTCGGGTCGCGGGTGACCTCCGACGGGCGGATCGCCTCGTGGGCCTCCTGGGCGCTGCCGCGTGACTTGTAAACCGGCGGCGTCTCCGGCAGATACTCCGCGCCCAGCCGCTCGGTCGCCCAGCGGCGCGCCTCTTCCTGCGCGTCCTGCGAAATGCGCACCGAATCGGTGCGCATGTACGTGATGAGGCCGACCGCGCCTTCCTCACCCAAATCCACGCCCTCGTACAGCTGCTGGGCCACCGTCATCGTCTTCTTGGCGGAGAAGCCGAGCTTGCGCCCCGCGTCCTGCTGGAGCGTCGAGGTGATGAACGGCGGCGCCGGGTTGCGGCGGCGCTCACCGCGCGTGACCGACCGGACGACGAACGGCCGGCCCTCGAGGCCCGCCATGAGCGCGCGGGTGTCGGCCTCGTTCGTGAGCGACGCCTTCTCTCCGCGCACCTCGCGCAGCGTCGCCTCGAACTGCGGCGGCCGCTTGCCCGTGAGCAGGGCGTGGAGCGACCAGTACTCCACGGGCACGAAGGCTTCGATCTCGCGCTCGCGGTCGACGATCATCCGCACGGCCACCGACTGCACGCGGCCGGCCGACAGCCCGCGGCGGACCTTGTCCCATAGCAGCGGCGACAGGCTGTAGCCCACGAGCCGATCGAGCACACGCCGCGCCTGCTGGGCGTCGACCTTGTGCATGTTGATCTTGCCCGGCTTGGTGAAGGCCGCCTTCACGGCGCGCTCGGTGATCTCGTTGAAGGTGATGCGGAAGATCTTCTTCTTGTCGACCGGCAGTTCCTGGGCGAGATGCCAGCCGATGGCCTCGCCCTCGCGGTCGGGGTCGGTGGCGACGTACAGCGCGTCGGACTTCTCGGCGATCTTCTTGAGCTCGTCGAGGATCTTCTTCTTCGTCGGGGAGATGACGTACTTCGGCTTGAAGTGCTTCTTGGGATCGACACCGAGCTGCGACTTCGGGAGATCACGCACGTGTCCCATCGACGCCTTGACGATGAATTTCGAGTCCAGATACTTCTGGATCGTCTTCACTTTCGTCGGCGACTCCACTACCACCAGCGACTTCGCCACGGCTAGGCTCCCTCCGACCGTGCGCCGGCCGCGATCCATCGTTGGCCGCCGAGCTGGCGGGCCCACCCGCCGAGCTCGAGGCCGGTCAGGATCGCGCCTGCACGCGCGGCGTCCATCCCCGCCCGAGCGATCAGCCGCTCGATGTGTTGCGCCTCATCTCGCATCAACAGTCGCAGCATGCGCTCCTCGTCACTGCCTTTCGACGGCGACGCCGCCTCGATCGGTGCGACGCCGGTGCTTCGCACGCGACGACGCCACGCATTCGGTAATTCTTGCACGACATCCGTCCAATCCTCCACAAGTCTAGCACCGTCTCTCAGGAGCCTATGGACGCCGGCACTGGTCGGTGAGGTGATTTTGCCAGGCACGGCGAATACTTCGCGTCCGAGATCGGCGGCAAAACCAGCCGTCGACAGGCTCCCGCTGCGCTCCGCCGCCTCCACCACCACCACCCCCAGCGCCAGCGCGGCGAGCGTGCGGTTGCGCGTGGGAAAGTGATACGACAGCGGCGGGGTGCCGGGCGGAAATTGCGTCACCAGCGCGCCCCGCGCGGCCACCGCGTCGGCGAGGCGCGCGTTCTCCGGCGGGTAGACGACGTCGACGCCGCAGCCGAGCACCGCGATCGTGCGCCCGCCGGCGTCCAGCGCCGCGCGATGCGCGGCGGAGTCGATGCCGCGCGCGAAGCCGCTCACGATCGTCACGCCGCGCGCGGCGAGATCGCCGGCGAGCCGCGCCGCCACCTCGAGGCCGTACGGCGTCGCCCGGCGCGCGCCGACGATCGCGATCGCCAGCGCGTCGTCGTCGTCGAGGGTGCCGCGTATCCACAGCGGCGGCGTCGGCGTGAGCTCGGCCAGCCGCGCCGGGTAGCCAGGATCGTCGCCGCTCAGGGGACGGATCGTCGTCGGCATGGCGCCGGCGAGTGTGACCCTCCGCCTGGAGAGGGTCAACGCCTCGCCGCGGATACGCATAGGAGTCTGTCGGAGTATCTAGAGGTGCCACGGCTTGGCCGGGGCGCCCCGAGCGTGTGGGTCAGAGGAGCGACCCGGCTGGGCCGGGGCGCTGCGAACGTTGGGGGGTAGAGGAGCGACCCGGCTGGGCCGGGGCGCTGCGAACGTTGGGGGGTTAGAGGAGCGACCCGGCTGGGCCGGGGCGCTCCGAACGTTGGGGGGGTTTGGGGGGCCATCTCGGGGCCCCCCATGTCGCTAGTCAGTCGCTCCAGGCGAAGTTCACCTCGAGGATGTCGAAGGTCTTCTTTCCGCCCGGCAGCTGCGCGGTGACGTTGTCGCCCACGCGCTTGCCGATCAGTGTGCGCGCGAGCGGCGAGAGGATCGAGATGCGGCCCCGTGCGGGGTCAGCCTCGTCGGAGCCGACGATCCAGTAGCGGACCTCCTTGCCGGCCTCGTCCTCGAGCCGCACGGTGGAGCCGAAGGTCACGCGGTCGCCGCCCTTCGGCGGATCGATCACCTCGGCGCCGTTGACCTTGCCCTCCAGATCGTTGATGCGCCCCTCGATGAACGACTGCTTCTCGCGCGCGGCGTGATACTCGGCGTTCTCCGACAGATCGCCGTGCGCGCGCGCCTCGGCGATCGCCTTGATGATGGTGGGCCGCTCCACACGCTTGAGGCGGTCGAGCTCGTCCCTCAGCCGCTCGAAGCCCGTGCGCGTCATCGGCGTGCGCTGCATCGACATGGCTCACCTTAGCACGGCGTCAGGAGCGCTTCGGCGGCGCCAGGACCTCGACCTTCGCCGCCGCGCGCGCCTGGCTGACCCACGCCTCCCACGCCTGGCTCTGCTTCTGCGTGAGCACCTCGCGGGAGATTCGGTCGCGCTCGGGAGCGAGGTCCGCCATGTTCGGCGCCACGCGCTCGAGCACCTTCAGCACGTAGTAGCCCTGCGGCGACTTCACCGGCCCGGCGACGGCGCCCGCCGGCGACTGCAGCGCGGCGAGCTGCACGTCGCCGGGCAGGCGCTCGGCCGGCTTGCCGCGAGAGAAGCGCGGCGTCTCGCCGGTCTGCGCGCCGGCGCTCTTCGCCGCCGCCGCCAGATCCTTCGTGGCCGCCTCCGCCGCCAGCTTCTGCGCGCGCTCGAGGGCGACCGCGTCGGCTTTCTGTCGCTTCACGACGCCCATCACCTTGTCGCGGATCTCGGCCAGCGGCGGCACGCCGGCGGCGATCGCCTCGCTCGACTTCAGCACGACCCAGCCGGCCGGTGTCTTCACGGGCGACGAGACGCCGCCCACGGCCAGCGCGAACGCCGCCTCTTCGAGCGGATCGCTCCCGCCGAGCATCGGGATGCGCTCCGTCTTCGACATCGTCGTCTCGATCGGCGTCAGGCCGAGCCGCCGGGCCTCGGCCGCGAAGTCCTTCGCGGCCTGCAGCGCCGGCTTCACCTCGTCGGCCTTCGCCCGCGCCGCCTTGTCCGCGGCCTCGGCGGCCAGCCGATCACGGATCTGGGGCGCCACGTCCTTGAGCGGCTTCTTCCCCCCCGGGCGCACCTCGAGCACCTTGATGGCGTGAAAGCCGAACGGGGTGCGCACGGGCTCGGGCGTGAGCTCGCCGCGGCCGAGCGTGAAGGCGACGGCCTCGAACGCCGGCACCATCTCGCCCTTCGAGATCCAGCCCAGGTCGCCGCCCTTGGGCTTGCTGCCCGGATCCTCGGAGATCTCGGTGGCGAGCTTGCCGAAGTCCTCGCCGGCCTTGGCGCGACGAATGACGTCGGCGACCTTCGCGCGCGCCTTGTCCTCGGCCTCGCTGCCGCCGGTCTGCGGTACCGCCACCAGCACGTGGGCCGCGTGCACCTGCCGCGGCGTCTCGAAGTCCTTGGCGTGCTCCGTGTAGTACTTCTCGACCTCGGCGTCCGGAATCTGCGGCCGGAAGTCCTTGGGCGCCAGCGTCACGTACTGCACGCGCCGGCGCTCGGGCAGCTGGAACTCCGCCGGGTGCGCCTTGAGATAGGCGGCCACCTCCTCGTCGGAGGCGGCGGCGGCGGCGAGGAGCGGCGCCGTCTCCACGAGCGCCCACGCCGCGCGCACCTCCTCGCGGCGCAGCGCGAACGCGCGCTCCAGCTCCGGATCCGAGACCTTGATCCCGGCCTTGACGGTGGTCTCCACCTTCATGCGCGTCAGCTCCCGACGCACGTCGTTCTCGAAGGCGGACGCGCTGACCCCGCGGCGCCGCAGGAAGTCCTGGTAGCGGGCCAGCGAGAAGCGGCCGTTCTCGGCGAAGGCCGGCACGGCCTGGATCTGCGCGTTCAGCTCCTCGTCGCCCACCTCGAGGCCCTCGGCGCGGGCGCGCTGCACGACCACCGCCTCCTGCACGAGGTCGTTCACGGCCTGCTGGGGCAGGCCGAGCTGCTCGGCGAGCGTCGGCGAGAACCGGTCGCGGTACACGCGCGAGTACGCGTCGAGATAGGCCTGGTAGCGGCGCTGGTAGCGCTCGACGGGAATCGCCTCGCCGTTGACGGTGGCCACGATGTCGCCGCGGTTGCGGGGCCCTCCGGACATCGAGCCGACGTAGACCGAGGTCAGCACGAAGGCGGCGATAACGACCAGCAGGCCGATCTGGAGGATTCTGCGGTAGCGACGCATGACGGTGATCATCGGGGCTCCTCGACGCTCGGCGGGCTACTCGTCGCGGTCGGATGCGGTGAGGCGTGGCGTCGGAGCGCCCTCCTCGGGCATCACGCGGCGGGCCACCGTGATGAATCCCGTGTGGGCCACCATCCGGTGGAACGGCCGCACGGACGTGCCCTCGATGTTCCAGGGCCGATAGAGCGTTTCGAACGTCTCCACGAGCGCCCACTCGCGCTCGCGGTTGAGCGCCTCGGCGATCTGGTGCGACTGGATGATCGTCGGGACGTAGGAGAGAAAGATCCCGCCCGGACGCAGCACGCGCGCGACCGCGTGCGTGAGCCGCCACGGCTCGGGCAGGTCGAGCACCACGCGGTCGACCGGCTCCTCGTCACCGACGCCTTCCTCGACGGGCCCCAGCCGCATCGTGAGGTTCGTCACCTCGCCGCAGCGCATGTGGATGTTGGCGAGCGCGCGACGCGCGAACTCGTCGCGCTGCTCGAAGGTGATGACGCGCCCCTCGGGGCCGACCGCGCGTAGCAGGGCCAGCGTGAGCGCACCCGAGCCCGTCCCGGCCTCCAGCACGCGACAGCCCGGGTACACGTCGGCCCAGAACAGGATCATCGCGAGGTCCTTGGGATAGATGACCTGCGCGCCGCGCGGCATGTCGAGGACGAACTCGGCCAGGGTCGGCCGCAGCGCGAGGTAGCGCAGCCCCATCGACGAGCGCACCCACGAGCCCTCGGGTTGGCCGATGATCGCGTCGTGTGAGATCCAGCCGCGGTCGGAGTGAAACGTCTCCGACTTCCTCATGAAGAGGAGATGGCGCTTGCCGCGCTGGTCGATGAGGAGCACCTGCTCACCATCCTGGAGCGGGAGCTCTTTCATCGATCCCCGGGCGCGGGCAGAAACCGCGCGGCCACGAAGCCGGCCAGCGGCGTCAGCGCGCTGATCGCCAGCGCCGCGGGCAGGCCATGGTGGTCGGCCACCCAGCCGAGGACGGCGACGCCGAGGCCGCCGGTGCCGATGGCGAAGCCGACGATGAGGCCGGAGGCCATGCCGGTGTTTCTCGGCATGTAGGCCTGGGCGAGGACGACCGACACCGAGAAGCTTGCGGTGAGCACCGCGCCGAACACCGCGAGCATCACGAACGCCAGCGGCCCACGCGTCTGGAGGAACAGGAGCCCGAACGGCACGGCGGCGAGGAACACCCACTTCATGAACGAACGAGGCCCCCACCGATCGGCGAGCGGGCCCGCCAGCACGGTGCCGAGCGCGCCGGCGCCGAGGAAGACGAACAGCAGCGGGCCGACGATGCGCGGATCGGCGTTGAGATAGTCGACGTAGTAGAAGGGCACGAAGGTCGTGAAGCCGAGCGTCGCCCACGCGCGGATCATGACCACGAGGACCAGCAGCGCCATCGCGCCGGGCATGTTCTCGCCGCGGCCGGCCGCCTTGGCCGAGGGCGCCGCGGTGGCGGCGACCGCGAACGATGGCAGCGCGCCGAGCAGCACGCCGCCGACGAGCAGCGGCGGCAGGGCCAGCCCGAGCGTGCCCTGGATCGACCACGTCGTCACCAGCAACGTGATCAGCGGCGGGCCGAGCGCGATGCCCACGTTGCCGCCGAGCGAGAAATAGGAGAGCGCGGTCGCCTTGCGATCGCCGGCCACACCCGTGGCGGTGCGATAGCCCTCCGGATGCCACGCGGCGACGCCGAGGCCCATCAGGACGACCAGCAGCAGAAGGCTCGTGTAGCCGTGGGCGACGCCGGTGAGGGCCATGCCCGCGCCCGCGACGAAGATCGACGTCGGCAGGATCCAGCGGCGCATCGTCTGATCGGCCAGATATCCGAACAGCGGCTGGGCGATCGACGACGTGAGGTTGGCCGCCAGCACGATGGTCGCCACCTGGGCGTACGTGAGGCCGTGCGCGCTCTTGAGGAACGGGAGCACGCCGGGCAGCGCGCCCTGCGTGAGGTCCACCACGAAGTGTCCGAGGGCGAGGAGGCCGATGAGTCTGGCATGCGGCCGGACGCGCTCGACGGTCGTCGCGAACGGGGGCGCGGCCGCCGTCGCGAGGGCCACGGGCTTCGAATCAGCCATGACCCAGCAATGGTACACTAACGCCGCGACTGAGACATCACGCCCGATGAAAATCCGCGCGCTCGGTCACGTCTCGCTCTTCGTCCGCGACCTCGAGGCGACGCGACGCTTCTATCGCGACCTGCTCGGCCTCGCGGAAACCGGCTCCGGCAAGGACGGTCGCATCGTCTTCTTCTCCGCCGGCGCGCGTCATCACGATCTATCGTGCGAGCTCGCACGCGCGCCGGGTCCGGGGCCGCAGCCCAAGGGCGTGCCCGGGCTCTACCACGTCGCGTTCGAGGTCGGCGAGACGTCCGACGACCTCGCCGCCGCGCGGCGCGACGCGGTGGCCCACGGGCTGAAGCCGTTTGGCGAGACCGTCAACTCGTTCAGTATCAGCGATCCCGACGGCCACGAGGTCGAGCTCTACGTGGAGCCCGCGCGCCAGCGCCCGAGCGCGGTCAGCGAGAGACGGTGAGGCCCTCGCCGCCGTAATGGTCGGCGTCGGTCCACGGCCCGCCCTCGACGAAGCGCGAGGCGCGGAACGGATGGAGGTCGGCCGTCCTCGGTGCGCCGGCGGTGATCCACTCGGCGAGGCAGCGGCCGATCGCGGGCGCGGTCTTGAACGACGTACCGGAGTCGCCGAGCATCGCCCACAGTCCCTCGGCGGCGGGCAGGCGGTCGATGATCGGCCGGCCGTCGGGGCTCATCATGATCATCCCCGCCCAACCACCGCGCATCGGCGCGTCGGCGAATTGCGGCAGGCGCGCGGTGAGCGCCTCACGGCATCGCGCGACATACGCCGCGTCAACGCCCTCGTCGTACTTCTCGGGATCCGCGTGCGCGGCGCCCAGCTCGACGCCGATGAGGGTGGCGGCGGCGCCCTCGGGACGGAGCCACGACATGCGGGTGGCGTCGATGACGGCGGGATGGCGCTGCGCGAAGCCTGCGGGCCAGCGGAAGACCGCGACCTGGATGCGGAACGGCGAGAGCCCGTAGTCGAGACCGAGCGGCGCCAGCAGCGGCTGCGCCCACGCGCCGGCCGCGATCACGACCGCGCGCGTGGCGACGCGGCCCGCCGTGGTCTCGACCCCCGCCACGCGGCCGCCCTCGACGATCACGCGCACGGCCTCGCAGTGGGTCTGGATCGTCGCGCCGCCGCGCCGCGCGGCCGCCGCGAACGCGTAGGCGGTCGCGCTGGGATCGGCGAAGCCGGAGCCCGGCTCGTACGCGGCGGCGCCGACGCCGGCGAGATCGACGCCGGGCAGCACGCGGCGCACGTCGTCCAGCGATACCTCGCGCGTGTCGATGCCGAGCGCCTGCTGGCGGGCCACGTTGCGCCGGAGCGCGTCGCGGTACTCGGGGGGCACGAGCTGCACGAACCCGACGGGCTCGAAGCCGCACGCCCCGCCGACGACCGCGTCGAACTCGCGGAAGATCTTCAGGCTCTCCAGCGCGAGGCGCGATTCGGCGTCGTTCGTGTAGTGCATGCGCACGAGCGCGCCCGACTTGCCGGTGGCCCCGGCGCCGAGATGGCGGCGCTCGACGAGCAGGACGTCGCGCACGCCGAGCGCCGTCAGGTGGAACGCGGTGCTGGCGCCGTTCACGCCCCCGCCGATGACGACGACGTCGGCCGCGCGCATGATGCCGCGAAGTGTAGCACCCCGCCGCGCACCCTTGACAGCCGGACCCGAGTGCCCGCAAATAGCAGCACTCTTCCGGGAGGTGCCTCTATGAGCGGTCTCACCCGTCGCGAGCTGTTGAAGGCGGCCGGCGTCGCCGGCGCCGCCGCCGCCCTGCCGTCGGCGCTGGCCGGACCGGCCGGCGCGCAGACGACCCAAAAGCGTGAGCTGATCGTCGCCCAGGGGGGCGACATCTCGAAGTTCGATCCCCACTTCAGCACGTCCGCCAACGACATCCGGATCTCGTTCAACCTGTTCGACAACCTGATCGTGCGCCATCCGGATACCAAGCTCCATCCGTCGCTGGCCACGGACTGGAAGCTCGCCACTCCCACCACGTGGACGTTCAAGCTGCGCCAGGGTGTGAAGTGGCACAACGGCGATCCGTTCTCGTCGGCCGACGTCAAGCACAGCTTCGAGCGCACCTGGGACCCCAAGCAAAACACGCGCGTGAGCACGGTGTTCACCACGGTCGAGAGGGTGGAGGCGCCCGACGCGAACACCGTCGTGTTCACCACCAAGAAGCCGGACCCACTGCTGGCAGCGCGCGTGGCGTTCTACGGCGGCCAGATCGTGCCGAAGAAGTACCTCGAGGCGGTCGGCAACGACGCCTTCAACGCCAAGCCGGTGGGCACGGGGCCCGTGCGCTTCGTGTCGTGGACGAAGGACGACCGGATCGTGCTCGAGGCCAACCCGGACTACTTCGGCGGCAAGCCGGATTTCGACCGCTTCGTCATGCGCGCCGTTCCGGAGATGGCGCCGCGGGTCGCCGGCTTGCTCAAGGGCGAGGTGGACATCATCACGCAGCTGCCGCCCGACCAGGGCGAGCGGGTGAGCACCAACCCGTCCACGCGCGTCGCCGGGGCGCTCTACGCCGGCCTGTACGTCCTGGGCGTCAACAGCAAGGTGCCGCCGCTCGACAACCCGCTCGTCAAGCAAGCGCTCTCGCTGGCGGTGGATCGCGATCTCATCGTCAAGGAGTTGTGGCGCGGCCGCGGCATCGCGCCGAGCGGCCCCATCGCCAAGGGCGACAACCATTTCGACGCGTCGCTGCCGGCGCTGAAGTACGACCCGAAGGAGGCGCGCGAGCGGCTCAAGAAGTCCGGCTACAAGGGCGAGGAGATCGTCATCGAGACGACGGCGGCCTACATGGCCAACGACAAGCCGATGGCGGAGGCCATCGTCGCCATGTGGCGTGACATCGGCGTCAACGCCAAGGTCGAGGTCGTCGAGTACTCCGTCCGCGCGCAGAAGAACCGCGACAAGTCGTTCAAGGGGCTCTGGTGGTCCGATCCGACCTCCACGCTGAGCGATCCCGACGGCATGTTCTGGCGGCTGCTGTCACCGGGCGGCCCGCAAGACTACTGGCGTCATGCACGCTTCGACGAGCTGGGGGAGGCGGCGCGCTTCTCGGTCGACGAGAAGTTCCGCGGCCAGGCGTACAAGGAGATGACGAAGATCTTCCTCGAGCACCTGCCGTGGATCCCCATCATCCAGCCCTACGAGGACTACGGTGTGCAGAAGCACGTCGACTGGACGCCGAATCCGAACCAGACCTTCGAGATCCGACGCTTCGCGTTCAAGTTCCGCCGCGCGTAGGCGCCGGCCGGCCGGGGCGACGTCCGCTCCGGCCGGCCTCATCCCATGCGTGCCCTCGTCACCTTCCTCGCCTCCCGTCTCACGCGGGCGCTCATCGCCGTGTGGCTCGTGTCCACCGTCGTCTTCGTGGTCATGCGGCTGTCCGGCGATCCGGTGCCGCTGCTGCTGCCGGCGGACGCGCCCCGCAGCGAGTACGCGCGGGTGGCGAAGGAGCTCGGCACCGATCGCGCGCTGCCCGTGCAGTACGCGGTGTTCCTCGGCCACGTCGTGCAGGGTGACTTCGGCCGCTCGATCCACTTCCGCGAGCCGGCCATGGGCGTGGCCGTCGGGTACCTGCCCGCGACGGCGCAGCTGGGGCTGACGGCGTTCGCGCTGGCCGTGCTCGTCGCGGTGCCCGTCGGCGTGATCTCCGCCGTGCGCCGCAACACGCTCGTCGATCACGCCGTCATGGCGGTGGCCCTCGTCGGGCAGTCGGCGCCGACATTCTTCCTGGGCATCCTCTTCATCCTCGTGCTCTCGCTCAAGGCGGGCCTGCTGCCGACGTCGGGGCGCGGCGACTGGACGCATCTCGTGCTGCCCGCGCTCACCCTCGGCGCCTTCTCCATGGCCTCCATCGCGCGCCTCACGCGCTCGGCGCTGCTCGAGGTGCTCCGGCAGGACTACGTGCGCACCGCGCGCGCCAAGGGCCTGCGCGAGTGGCGCGTGGTGGCCAAGCACGCCTTTCGCAACGCCGCCATTCCCGTGCTGACGATCACCGGGCTGCAGCTGGGCACGCTGCTCGGCCTGTCGGTGGTCACGGAGACGGTCTTCGCGTGGCCGGGCCTGGGGCGGCTCGCCATCCACTCGATCTACAACCGCGACTACCCGGTCGTGCAGTGCGTGGTGTTCCTCTCCGCCCTCGTCTTCATCGTCATCAACTTCGCCATCGAGATCGCGTATGGCTTCCTCGATCCCCGTATCCGTCCCCGTTGACGCGGCGGTCGACCCTGCGCGCGGCGGCAGCGTCGCGCGGCGCACGCGCCGCCTGGTGGCGGCCGGGGCGGGCTTCGTCTTGCTGCTGGCGCTGGTGGCGGTGGCGGCGCCGTGGCTGTCGCCGCACGATCCGGTGCGCCAGTCGCTGCGGGGGCGGCTGGCCGCGCCCACCCTGGAGGGCGCCGACGGGCGGGCGCATCCGCTCGGCACCGACCACCTCGGCCGCGACGTGCTCTCGCGCACGCTCTATGGCGCGCGCGTGTCGCTGCTGGTCGGGTTCGCGGCGGTGGCCGTCGGCAGCGTCGTCGGCGGCGCCCTCGGGATCCTCGCCGGCTACCGTGGCGGCTGGACGGACAGCGTGGTGATGACGGTGGCCGACGCGCAGCTGGCGTTTCCCTTCGTGCTGCTCGCCATCGGCATCATCGGCGTGCTCGGCCCGAGCTTCCCGACGCTGGTGGCGGTCATCGGGCTCTCGGGGTGGGTCGACTACGCCCGCGTGCTGCGCTCGCAGGTGCTCGTGCTGCGCTCGCGCGAGTTCGTGGACGCCATCCTCGCCCTGGGCGGCGCGGTGCCGCGCATCGTGGCGCGCCACATCCTGCCCAACGTGCTGTCCACGCTGGTGGTGATCGCGACCCTCCAGCTCGCCCGCGCCATCGTGCTGGAGGCGACGCTGTCCTTCCTCGGCCTGGGCATCCAGCCGCCCACTCCGTCATGGGGCGGCATGATCCAGGAAGGCCGCGAGTACCTCGACTCCGCGTGGTGGATCTCGATCTTCCCCGGCTGCCTGCTGCTGCTCACCTCGCTGGTGGTGAGCCGTAGCGGCGACTGGCTGCGCGACCTGCTGGACCCCACCCTGCGAAGCGAGTAGGCTGGAGGCGGGGATGCGGATTCTCGTCGTCGACGACTCGTCACCGCACCGCCGGATGCTCACGGCAATCTTCGGCCACGCCGGGCACGAGGTGCTCACCGCTGCCGACGGCCAGGTGGCGCTGGACACCCTCTCGCGCGAGCCGGTGGATGCCGTCGTCTCCGACGTGCGCATGCCGAAGCTCGACGGCTTCCAGCTCTGCCGCGCCATCCGACGCGATCCGAGGTTGACGCGCCTGCCCTTCATCTTCTACAGCAGCGTCTTCATCGGCGGCCCCGCCCGCGACCTCGGCCGCGACGTCGGCGCCACCGCCTACCTCGACGCCAAGGACATCACCCCGCAGCAGATGGCGCGCGAGCTGGAAGCCCTGGTCGAGCGCCACGTCCGCGCGGAGTACCAGGAGACGCTCGTGCGCCTGCTCGACGACGTGGATTTCGCGCGCCGCTATCACCAGGTGGTGATCGACTCCCTGAGCGGCGCCGGGCGCGAAGACATGCGCGACCTCGTGGCCGAGAGCGCCCGCGCGCTCGACAACGTGCTCTCGCGGCTGGCCGACGAGCGCCACGCGCTCGCCCAGAATACGGAGCGCACGGTGGAGACGGCGCAGCTGGCGCTGCTGAAGGAGCTCGGCGAGTACCTCGGCGACCGCATCAACAACCCGCTGGCCGTCATCATGGCCAGCGCGCAGCTGCTGGAGATGCGCGCGCCGGGCAACGCGACCACCGAGGCGGCGGAGCGGATCACCATCGCCGTGAGCAAGATCAACGCGGTCGTGCGCGAGATCGCCGCGAAGAGCGGCGAGCGCGGCGTGAGCTAGGGGAAACCCGTGGCGCTACGGTCACGCCGCGCGTGATCGAGGAGCGCCACGATTCACTCGGGGCGCTCCGAGCGTTTGCCGGGGAGACCGAGGGGGGCGTAGCCCCCTTCGCTTGAACAATCTGGGGGGCCATTTCGGCGCCCCCCACTCAAATAGCGCCAAAGGCATCGAGGCCCGTCACGTCGCGGCCCACGATGAGGGTGTGGATGTCGTGGGTCCCCTCGTAGGTGTTCACCGTCTCCAGATTCAGCATGTGCCGGATGATCGGGTGCTCGTCCACGATGCCCGCCGCGCCCAGGATGTCGCGGGCCATGCGCGCGCCGTCGAGGGCGACCTGCACGTTGTTCATCTTCGCCAGCGACACCTGCTGCGGCCGCACCTGCCCGGCGTCCTTGAGCCGCCCGAGCTGCAGCACGAGGAGCTGGGCCTTGGTGATCTCGTTCAGCATCCAGACGAGCTTCTGCTGCACGAGCTGAAACGAGCCGATCGGCTTGCCGAACTGCACGCGCTGCTGCGCGTACTGCAGCGCCCAGTCGTAGCACGCCATGAGGGCGCCCACCGCGCCCCACGCGATGCCGTACCGCGCCTGACTCAGGCAGCCGAGGGGGCCGCGCAGCCCTTTCACGCTGGGCAGCAGGTTGTCGAACGGAATGCGGCAGTCCTGGAAGGCCAGCTCGGACGTGATGGAGGCGCGCATCGAGAACTTGCCGTGGATGTCGAGTGTCGAGAAGCCCGGCGTGCCCTTCTCCACGAGAAAGCCGCGGATCTCGCCGTCCTCGGTCTTGGCCCAGACCACGGCCACGTCGGCGATCGAGCCATTCGTGATCCAGAGCTTGGTGCCGTTCAGGACCCAGGCGTCGCCCTTCTTCACCGCGCGTGTCTTCATCGCGCCGGGATCCGAGCCGTGATCGGGCTCGGTGAGGCCGAAGCACCCCACCGCCTCGCCGGTGGCGAGCACGGGCAGCCACCTGTCCTTCTGCGCGTCGCTGCCATACGCGTAGATCGGGTACATGACGAGGCCGCTCTGCACCGACGCGCATGAGCGCAGCCCGGAATCGCCGCGCTCGAGCTCCTGCATGATGAGGCCGTAGGCCACGTTGCTCAGGCCCGCGCAGCCGTAACCCTTCAGGGTCGCGCCGAAGACGCCGAGCTCGCCGAGCTTGGGAATCAGCTCGACGGGGAAGGTCCCCGCCCGGTGATGCTCGGGAACGATCGGGATGAATTCCGCCTCCACCCAGTCGCGCACGGCGTCGCGGATCATCCGCTCGTCCTCGGAGAGCAGCGTCTCGATGCCGTAGTAGTCCACGCCCCGGAACTTCTCCATGAGGACCTCGTCAGAGCCGCACGGGATTGAAGTCCGTGTCGCTGTCGTAGACGTCCACACCCTCGTGCGCCTTCAGCCAGGCGACGGCGGCGTAGGTGAGCGGCGTGGCCGCCGCCTCGTAGAGGACCTTGAAGAGCCACTGCCCGCCGACGATCTGGACCAGCACGCCCGCCGGCACCGTGCCCGCGAAGGCGAGGGTGACGAACACGCCGCTGTCCAGCGCCTGGCCGACCACCGTCGAGCCGATCGTTCGCATCCAGAGCCAGCGGCCGCGCGTCGCGAGCTTCAGCTTGGCGAGCACGAACGAGTTCGCGAACTCGCCCACGAGGTACGCGACGAACGACGCGGCGACGATGCGCGGCGTGTGGCCCAGGATCTCCTCGTAGGCGAGGTCGCCCTTCCAGAAGGGCGCGGCCGGCAGCTGGCCGCCGAGCCAGATCGCCACCACCATCAGCGCGTTGCACGCGAAGCCCAGCCAGATCACGCGCCGGGCGGCGGCGTACCCCCAGACCTCGGTGAGGACGTCGCCGACGACGTAGGAGATCGGGAAGATCACGATGCCGGCCGTGAGCACGACGCCGCCCACGACGATCAGCTTGGCCGCGATCGTATTGGCGGTGAGCAGGCACGTGATGAAGAGCGCCGCGCACGAGAGGAATCGCCAGCTCATGGCGTTCGATAATACACTGGCCGTCATGAAGCGGGCGGTGGTGCTCCTCAGCGGCGGCGTGGATTCGACGACCTCGCTGGCGGTCGCGCGCGAGCGGGGCTTCGAGACGTACGCGCTCACGTTCCGCTACGGGCAGCGTCACGCCGGCGAGGTGGAGGCGGCACGGCGCGTGGCGCAGGCCCTGGGCGCCGCGGGCCACGAGGTGGTGGCGATCGACCTGCGCGCCTTCGGCGGCTCCGCGCTCACCGCCGACATCCCGGTGCCCAAGGGCCGTTCGGAGGCCGAGATCGGCAAGGGCATCCCCGTGACGTACGTGCCGGCGCGCAACACCATCTTCCTCTCCTACGCGCTGGCGTGGGCCGAGGTGCTCGGCGCGCAGGACATCTTCATCGGCGTGACGCAGATCGATTACGCGGGCTATCCCGACTGCCGTCCCGAATACATCGGCGCCTACGAGCGGATGGCCAATCTCGCGACGAAGATCGGGGTCGAGGGAGGTCAGAAGCTGAAGATCCACACGCCGCTCATCCACCTGAGCAAGGCCGAGATCGTCGCCCAGGGCGCCTCTCTCGGCGTGGACTTCGCGCTCACGCTCTCCTGCTACGACCCGACGCCGGACGGCGCGGCGTGCGGCCGCTGCGACGCGTGCGTGCTACGGCGCAAGGGCTTCTCGGAGGCCGGTGTGGTGGATCCGACGCGCTACCGCGCCGGCTGATCACTCGCCGGCGAATCTCTGGCTGTTCCCCATCGCCGGCCACACGTAGGCCTGCACGTTGGCCAGGGCCTGGCGGATGTGGTTGCGGTCGTGGTGCACCCACTCCTGGAGCAGATCCCGGACCCGCAAGAAGCCGACCTTGGGATGCTGGCCGCCGCGATCGAGATCGGGCTCGCGCAGGCCGCGCACGAGCGTCGCGCTCTGGCGCCGCAGCCCCGCCAGCTCGTCGAGGAGCGCGGCGATCGGCCGCGCGCAGTCGCGCCGCGCGCGGGCGACCTCGGTCTGATCCCACGCCTGGAGCGCCGGCCGGTCGGCGCCCAGGATGATGCGGATCCGCCCGGCGAAGCCGCGCTGCTCGGCCTCGATGAGGTGGCCGACGACCTCCTTGGCGCACCACTCACCCGCCGCGGGATGCCAGGCCACGACACGCTCGGGGAGCGCGCCGAGCTCGGCGCGCAGCGTGGCCATGGCGGCCTCGAGGAGGGCCGCGACCTCGGGGGGCATCAGCGGAGAGTCCATGAGTGTCTCCGGCGTCGCTAGACGTTGGTGACGATCGAGGAGGGCTCTTCGTTCAGCGCGCGCTTGAGCGCCGTGGCCAGCTCGGCGTCGTGCTCGTGGGTCATGGCGAAGATGCGGCACTGTGCGACCTTGCCCGGCAGGTACTTCAGCAGCTCGGTCAGCGGCTCCTGCGAGACGCGCTTGGTGAACGAGTCGTAGACGTAGATTTGCCGGTCGCCCATCGACAGCGGGTTGAGCGGGCGCGGGTCCTGCTGCGCCATGTCGATCCGGAAGTCGAAGTCGCGCAGCGCCGGCGGCAGGAATGCCTTCACGCGCCGGACGACCTCGTTGGACTCGAGAAAGCTCTGGCCCTTGCGTACCTCGAACTGGTCCAGGACCTCTTCGCCGGCCATGCGCCATTTCAGCTTGCGGTCGAGGATGTGCCGCCACTCCACGCCCAGGCGCTTCTTGTCCTTGGCGCGCGCGTCCGAATCCCGGATGCCGTGCCAGCGTCCGACCTCCTCGAGCAGCGTCCACTCCGTGAGATGCAGGTAGGGGTGCAGGTCCTCCCGCAGATCGAACGGGAACGCGATCTGCATCGTCTCGTTGAAGATCTCCTTGAGGTGCAGGTCGATGCCGCGCGTGGTCCGGTGGTAGTAGACGTTGGTGTACATGTAGAAGCGGGCGTTGAGGAACATGATGAACGCCTGCAACCCGCCGCGATCGAGGGTGAGTCCCTTCTCGGAAAAGAACGAGTAATAGATGATGCGCTCGATATCGATGGGGCCGACGGCCACGCCGCACATGTAGGCGTCGCGCAGGACGTAGTCCATGTTGTCGGCGGTGAACACGCCGGACAGCAGCGGCTTGAGGAACTTCAGCCACTTCGGGTGGTGCGGCAGCGGTTCCGTGTAGCCCTTGCCCATCAGGTAGCAGATCCACTCAGGATCGATCGCCTCGCCGGCCTGGAAGGCGCCGCTCGGGCTGCGCCGCAGCGCTTTCAAGATCTCGCCGAGCTCGTCACGAATGATGCGCTGGCCGACGAGCTCATGGGTGAGGTTGTAGTCGACGAGGAAGTTGTCGTCGAAGAAGTGGCCGAACGGCCCGTGACCGATGTCGTGCAGCAGCCCGGCCATCCGGAGCAGCTCCTCGAGCAGGGCCGCCGACGGCGCCTCGGCGCCGAACACGGCGCGGAGCGAGGGATAGAGCTGCTGGGCCAGCCGCCCGGACAGGTGCATGGCGCCAAGGGAGTGCTGGAAGCGGCTGTGCTCGGCCGCGGGAAAGACCCAGCGCGCCGACTGCAGCTGCGGGATCCGCCGCAGCCGCTGGGCCCATGGCGTGTCGATGACGTCCTGCTCCGTGGCCTCGCCCGGGAGGCCGCCGGGCCGCGTATAGAGGATGTACTGGTGGATCGGGTCGGCGATGAGCCCGCGGCCCTCGTACGTGTCGGCGGCGCCTTTCATGCCGGGCCCCTCATGCCTTCGAGGGTACCGCGCTCAGCGCGACGTCGTGCGATACAGCGTGTAGCGATCCATCGACCGCACGGAGATCACACGCTCGGCAGCGCCGCGCTGCACGGCCACGGCGA
>Ga0137409_10001383_pt1 | contig 26275 bp, 28 predicted proteins | sample CZODoug1_16funga_FD_122059 | JGI IMG/M metagenome (GOLD analysis project Ga0137409, IMG submission 122059) | Vadose zone soil fungal communities from Angelo Coast Range Reserve, California, USA - CZODoug1_16fungal (Hybrid Assembly) | ecosystem: Environmental > Terrestrial > Soil > Vadose zone...
ACCCCCGGCGGGGGTCGAACCCGCGCTGGACCGGGTTTAAGCCGGCTGCCTCTGCCATTGGGCTACGGGGGCAAGACCAATGATGCCCCGCCGGACTATTTCGGGTACTCGAAAAAGCCCTTGCCCGTCTTGCGGCCGAGATGTCCGTCCTCGACCAGCTTGCGGAGCACCTCCGGCGCATCCTCTCCTTCGCCTTGCCGGTGACGATCCTTCATCGCCCCGTAAAAGATGTCGAGGCCGCTGAAATCCAGCAGGTGGAATGGACCCATCGGCCAGTTGAGACCTTTCTGCACCGCGATGTCGATGTCCTCTGCGCTCGCGTAGCCGCCTTCGAGCAGCCGCATGGCCTCTTCGGATGCCGCGAAAAGAATGCGGTTGACGATGAAGCCCCAGATCTCCTTGTGCAGCAACACGGGCGTCCGGTCGATGCTGCGGACGAACTCCATCGCGCTCGCAACGGTCGCATCGGACGTCTTCGGGCCTCGCACGACCTCGCAGAGCTGCATCACCGTGACCGGGTGGAAGAAGTGCATGTTGCAGCACTGCTCCGGTCGTCCGGTGAAGTCGGCCAACCGGCTGATCGCGATGGTGCTGGAGTTGCTGGCGAGGATCGCGCCCTTCTTGGCGTGCCGGCCGAGGCTTTCGAATACCTTCTTCTTCGCCGCGAAGTCCTCGATCACCGCCTCGATCACAAGGTCGGCGTCAACCGCCGCGCCGCCGAGGTCATTCGAGTCCCTGATGGCGGCGAGCGAATCAGCCGCGGCCGGCTCCGCGAGCCGTCCCTTTGCGACCGCGCGTTCGAGCAGGCGCCGGCTCTGGGCCCGAGCCCTCTCCAGCTGACCTGGGACGGAGTCAACCAGGGTGACCTCGTAGCGACCGGACAGCGCCGTCTGCAGCGCGATCTGCGAACCCATGGTCCCCGCACCAACGACCAGCACCCGCTTCAATTCATGCATGCGAGTGAGCATGAAGGAGTTCGAGGAGGCGGCGCAGGCCGCGGTGGATTCGATCCCCGAGGAGTTCCAGCCTTATCTGGAGAACACTGTGTTCATCATCGAGGAGAGCTCGCCCGACGGACTGATGGGGTTGTATGAGGGTGCGACTGCCCTGGCAGCGGGCGAGGGGATGCCCGAGCGCATCACGCTCTACAAGCGAGCGCACGAGCAGGCGTCGAGGTCGATGAAGGAGCTGGTCGACGAGGTGCAGCGCACGATCCTGCACGAGATCGGCCACCACTTCGGAATGGAGGAGGACGACCTCCCCTTTTAGCGCAGGGTCCAGAACGCCCGATCCCAGAGGATCAGCGGGTCGCCTGAGCCGGCGGTGGCGGCCGTCACCTCTCCGACGCAGATGTCATGGTCTCCGGCGGCATGGACTTCGACGAGTGCGCACTCGAGCCAGGCCGCACATCCTTCGATCAGGGGGATGCCGTTGGCGCCGAGGCGGTGCGGCACGTCATGCCACCTCGGGTCGATCGCCGGAGCGCGCCCCGCAAACCGGTCCGCGATGAACTCCTGGGAGCGCGTCAGTACGCTGATGTTGAACGCCTTGCCCCCAACCACGGCCGCCCGGGTGGCCGCCTCGCGCTCGAGCCCGACCAGGACCAGGGGCGGATCGGCCGAGATCGAGACGAGGCTGCTCGCGGTGAGCCCGCGGTAGCCGTTCTCGGTCCGCGCGCTGACGACGACGACCCCCGCCGGCACCCGCGCCATGACGTCGCGAAAATCGTGCTCTGCCACGTGCTCGCACAGCCTAACGGCGGGGCTGGCCGCCTAACCTGCGACGGTAGAATCCACACCGAACGGCGGCGACGTAGCCAAGTGGCAAGGCAGAGGTCTGCAAAACCTCCATCCCCAGTTCGATTCTGGGCGTCGCCTCCAGTCCGGCCGGCCTCGAAGGAAGCCGTGCGTTCCCGGTACAAAACCCGGCCCGCCCGCGCCGACCTGACCCGCGTCTGGAGGAACGGACGCCCCCTTCCCAGGTCCGGTAGCCCTCACGGGCCAAAGGATCTCGGCCCCGACGCCCGCCCCCAGACAGGCTAAGCCCAACCAGCGCGGTTGTCGATGGGCCGTTCTACCCACGCTATGCGAATCCTCAGCGAGGAAAACCTGACCCCCGGCTTACGGTGCCGAGGGTCAGCGCGTTGGGAGGAAGCGGAGCGTGGCGGACCCAGTGACCAGTGCTCCCCTACCCCAACGAGACCAGCCCTGTTCCTGAACCCCAGTTCCCCGGCAGCAGTATGCGCGGCATAGGGCGCCACGGCTTAACAAAATTTGACCCTCGACCAGAGTGGTGGCCGAGGGTCGGAAGGAAGGGGGAGCGCCAGCATAAAACTCGGCCCCACCGCTTTACAACCACTTAACGCAGATTCATTCCGCCCTTGGAGATTCCAATGTCCCCCCGTGCACGCCGCCGAAATTCAAAAGCGACAGGCGCCGACGCTATTCTTTCAACCTTTGCGGGTGCGCCTCTCTACTGTCTTGCTGGCTTTATTCATCCTGGCGACCGGCTGTGTCGGCCAGAACAGCACAGCCAGGGCGACTCCGACGAAGTCAAGCTCACCGAGGCCCGTCCTCTCTCCGTCGCCTTCACCCACGCCCTCGCCTACCGCGCCCACCACGACCAGCCCTGAGCGCGACTCTTTCAAGCTGACAATGGTCGCCGCCGGCCTCCAGAGCCCCGTGTACGCAACCTACGCGCCGGGTGGGTCGGATCGCCTCTTCATCGTTGAACAGGTCGGCCGCATTCGGGTTTTGAAGAGCGGCCGGCTTTTGAGCACGCCCTTTCTGGACATTCAGTCACTGGTCGTGTCCGGCGGCGAGCGCGGATTGTTGAGCGTTGCTTTTCATCCGAACTTCGCGTCCAACGGCGTCTTCGTCGTCAACTACACGCGCGCCTCCTCGAATGCAGCTGACGTGGGCGACACCGTCATCGCCCGATACCGGGTCACTTCGCCGGAAGCCGACGTCGCCAATCCGTCCACGGCTCAGACATTGCTGACCATCGATCAGCCCCAGCCCAATCACAACGGGGGCCTCGCCATGTTCGGGCCCGACGGGATGCTCTATATCGGGATGGGCGATGGCGGCGGCGGTGGAGACGTCGGGACGGGCCACGCCCCACAGGGCAACGGACAGAGCCTCACCACGCTGCTCGGCAAGATGTTGCGCATCCGGGTGGACCGGACAGGGCCCTACACCGTGCCGGGCGACAACCCGAGCCTGGGTTCCGGCACGAGGCCCGAGATCTGGGCGTATGGGCTTCGCAACCCATGGCGATTCAGCTTCGACCGCGCCACAGGCGACATGTACATCGGCGACGTGGGCCAGAACGCCTGGGAGGAGATCGACATAGAGCTCGCGCCCAGCGCAGGCGGCGTGAACTACGGCTGGCCTGTCTTGGAAGGTTCGCACCGATATCGCGGTGGGTCGCTGGTTGGTGACATCGGGCCGACCGCCGAGTACTCCCACGCAGGCGGCAACTGCTCCGTCACCGGCGGCTATGTCTACCGGGGCACCAGGGTCCCTTCATTGCAAGGGTTCTACTTGTACGGCGACTACTGCTCGGGGAGGCTCTGGTCGCTGGTGCTGCTCGGCGGCCAATGGCATGCGACGCTGATCCTGGACACCGACCTGTTCATTTCGTCATTCGGCGAAGACGAGGCCGGCGAACTCTACCTCGTAGACCTGCGTGGCTCGGTGTACCGCTTCGACCCGAGGTAGACGAGGACCGCCTGGCATCGGCATCAGGTTGGGCTCGGTTAAACTCGATTGAGCATGGGCCTGGCCCAGATCAAGATGCCGCAGCTCGGTGAATCGGTCACCGAGGGCACCGTCGACAAATGGCTCAAGCACGAGGGCGACCTGGTGAAACGCGACGAGCCGCTGGTCGAGATCGTCACGGACAAGGTCAATGCCGAGATCCCCTCTCCTTTCGAAGGCAAGCTGGTCAAGATCGCCGTCACCGAAGGCGAGACGGTAAGTGTTGGAGCGGTCCTTGCCCAGATCGAAGTCAAGGATGCGGCCAGCGCGGCCCCGCAGGCGCCAGCCAAGCCCACCCGCGAGGCTGAGGTGGCGCGCACCGAGGTTCCTCCTGAGCCCGCCGGCAGCCGGGCGCCAGGCACGGATGCCGTTTCAGCGCCGGCCGAGAACGGCGGCGGAGAACGGGCTCGCCTGTCCCCCGCGGTACGCAAGTTGGCCGCGGAGCACCGGATCGACGCCGCCTCCTTGCGCGGATCCGGCATGGGCGGCCGCGTGACACGTGACGACGTCCTGGCGGCTGTGGGCGGGGGTCAGGCTCGGGCCGCGGCGCCCGCCGCCACGCGTGCGCCGACTGCGCCGGCCCCCACTCGCGTCGACGGCACGCGCGAGGAGCTCGTGAAGCTGAGCGTCATGAGGCGCTCGATCGCCGAGCATATGGTGCGCAGCCTCGCCACCTCGCCTCATGCATGGACCCTGCAGGAGGTCGACGTCACCAACCTCGTCCGGTATCGCGAGGCGGAGAAGGAGAACTTCAAGAAGCGGCACGGAGTGGCGCTGACGTACTTGCCGTTTGTGGTTCAGATCTTGTGCGAGGTGCTCAAGCAGTACCCGTGGCTCAACTCAACCTGGGCCGCGGACGGCGTGATCCTCAAGCGCTACATCAACCTCGGCATCGCGGTCTCCATCCCCGACGGCCTCATCGTGCCGGTGCTGAAAGACGCCGACCAGCGGGGGTTCACCGACCTCGTCAAAACCCTGAATGACCTGATCGAACGAGCGCGCAACAAGCAGCTCAAGCCAGAAGACGTTCAGGCCGGCACGTTCACGCTCAACAACACCGGCGCAACCGGGTCTGTCGCAAGCCAGCCGATCATCAACCAGCCGCAGGCGGCGATCCTCACGACCGAGTCGATCGTGAAGCGGCCGGTCGTCATCAACGACGCGATCGCTGTCCGCCAGATGATGAACATGTGCTTGAGCTTCGACCACCGGATCATCGACGGGATGATGGCCGGCCAGTTTCTCGGGACGATGAAGAAGCGACTGGAAGAGTGGACGCCCGGTAGCATCCGCCTGTGAGCAGCCCGCAGCCCCTCACCCCATCAGCGATTCCATCGTGGATCCGAGTGCGCGTCAGCGAGGGCGAGAATTTCAAGGAATTGAAGCAGATGGTGCGCTCGGGCCGGCTGCACACGGTGTGCGAGGAGGCCCGGTGCCCGAACATCTTCGACTGCTGGAACCGCCGGACCGCCACGTTCATGATCCTGGGCGACGTCTGCACCCGGGCCTGCCGGTTCTGCGCTGTGACCTCGGGCCGGCCCACCGAGCTCGACCTCGGCGAACCGCTGCGCGTCGCGGAGTCGGTCGCCGAGCTCGGGTTGAAGCATGCGGTGATCACCTCGGTCGATCGCGACGATCTGAGGGACGGCGGGGCGGGCATCTTCGCGCGGACCATTCGGGCGATCCGCCGCCGCAGCCCGGAAACGACGATTGAAGTCTTGACGCCGGACTTCCAGGGCGACCTGGATGCTGTGAGCACCGTGGTCGAGGCCGGCCCCGACATCTTCAACCACAACACCGAGACGGTGCCGCGACTCTATACGCGCATCAGGCCCAAGGCTGTTTACGCGAACAGCCTCGCTCTGCTGCGCCATGTGAAATCTGCAGCGCCGCACATGGTGACGAAGTCTGGCTTGATGGTGGGTCTCGGCGAAACGGAGGAAGAGCTGCTCGAAGTCTTTCGCAACATGCGCGCGCACAACATCGACGTGCTCACCGTCGGCCAGTACCTGCGGCCGTCGAAGCAGCATGCAGAGGTCGTCCGCTACTACCGGCCTGAAGAGTTCGCGCACATGAAGGAGCAGGCGCTCGCGATGGGATTCGGGCACGTCGAGTCGGGTCCCCTGGTCCGCTCCTCATACCATGCCGATGAACAAGTCCCGGCGCGTAAGAGCCTTCTGGCTGGGTAGGACTCCCTACCGGGAGGCCTGGGACCTTCAAGCGGAGCTCGTCTCGGCTCTGCATGACGGCGACGCGCCCGACACGCTGCTCCTGCTGGAACACCCACACGTCTTCACCATGGGCAAGGCAGCGCGCCCCGAACACCTGCTGTGGGACGAGTTGGAGCGTGCTCGTCGCGAGGTGGACGTCATCTGGTCGGACCGCGGCGGCGAAGCGACCTATCACGGGCCGGGCCAGCTGGTGGGTTACCCGATCCTGAACCTGGAACACTTCTCGCTCACGATTCCTCAATACCTGGAGAAGCTCGAGCTGTCGCTGATCGACTACCTGCACGACCTGGACATCGATTCGCAACCAGGCGAGCCAGGACTCACCGGCGTCTGGTCAGCGGGTGAAAAGCTGGCGGCCATCGGCATCAAGCTGAACCGCTCGATCGTGAGTCATGGTTTTGCCCTCAACGTGACCACCGACCTCGCCTACTTCGACGGCATCATCCCGTGTGGACATGCGGAGAAGCGCCCGACCTCGGTCGAAGCGATCACCAAAACGAAGGTCGACACGGAGGCGGCGGCGCTCGCGTATGCGGAGCATTTCGCGCGTGTGTTCGGTGCACCGGTGTCGTGGGATTCCGCCGCGAAGGTCCTCCCAACGCCGGCAGGCTGAAAGCGGAAGGGGCTGTCCATGCTGGCGCTAGCCCCGCTTCTCGCGGACAAGGTTCCCGACTGGATTCCCGATCTCCTGCGTGAACCAACCTGGCTGCGGCCGCTTACGCAGGCCGTCCGTGAGTTCGTCATGGATCACCAAACCGGCGGCCTGTTCTTCGTCATCTTCCTGGAGGAGCTGGGCGTGCCGCTGCCGGCGCCCGGCGACGTCGCCATCGCCTACGGCGGCTACCTGACGACGACGGGCGCGATCCCATACCCGATGGCCTACCTTGCGGTGGTCGGCGGTGCGGTCCTGGGCAGTGCCTGCAACCTGACCATCACCCGCCGCTACGGCCGGCCGTTTGTCCAGCGATTCGGCCGGTATATCGGCGTTACGGACGACCGGCTCCTTCGGGCTGAAGGAATCTTCAGGCGGTGGGGACCCTGGGCGATCATCCTCGGCCGCCACATTCCCGGCATGCGGATCGTCCTTTCAGCTTTGTCCGGAATACTTGGCATCCCTTACAAGGTTTTCATACCGTGCGTTCTTGTATCTGCCTCGATCTGGGCGGCCATCTTCCTCGAGCTGGGGCGGCGGCTCGGACCTCGAGTTCGAGACCTTTTTCAGCTTTTTCCAGCCCATCTCGTTCCCTGGATCGTGCTGGGTTTGATCTTGCTCGTGATCGGGTATCTGGCATATGAACATGGCTTCAAACCGAAAGACCATCGAAAGCCCGTCCAAGAGCGCCACTGAGCTGGTGCGCCTGGACAGCGTCTCGATGGACGAAGACGATGAGATACTCCCTGACTTCGAAGCCGAGGTGGACGGGCGCCGGGTCTGGGTGACCGCCGTGCTGGAGCGAACGGCCGTAGTCGAACCTGCCCCGGGCGAGCCCAAGGTGCTGGTCAACCGGCGCCGTCTGATGGTCAACCCTGGCCACCTGCGGGTCAGGCACCTGGCGAGCAAGGAAGCGGCGCGTCGCGGACGAGAAGCCGCCCGCCAGCTACGCATGCAGGAGCACAGCTCAGCGGCTTAAACGGCCCCATTCGGGTCGCGCAATCCCGGCAATCTCGCATGTGCCCGCGATACGGTCTGGTAAGCTTGGGTGCTGCCGAACATGGTTCGGCAGTTTTTTATTTCCGCGGCACAAAACGGCCGCCTAGCCCGAGGGAAGCCACCTTATGAGCAAGATCGTTGATCTCGTTTCTCTGGCCAGCATCGTCCCACCCCCCAACCACGAGGTCAGCGGCGGCTTCAGCGCGATGGTCGACGGCAAGCAGGTCCGGGTGCGCGCCGTGCTCGAGCGGACAGTCGTGATCGAACACCAGGAAGGCGGCGAGCGCAGTGTCGTCCGCAAGGACAACTGCATGGTCAAGCCCTCTGCGGTCGCGTTCGTGCCGGGGAACCCGAACAACGGCGTCGGCCCGCGCCAGTGGCGCCGGCTGCCGGGCAAGCCCCCCGCAACCCCCAGGGTGGGCCCCTAAGCCACTAATCCTCGAGGTGTCCCTGCGCCGATAGCGTCAGGAACGCTGGAAAGGACCTGGCCAGCGCGACCTCCTCGAATACAGCGCGCGCGTCACCGAAGCGGCTCTTCTTCCAGCCATCCTCGCCGAGGCGCTCCCGGATCTCGGCCATCTCGCTGTCCGCGATCTCCCGCACCAGGTCCTCGCTGACACTTGGACCCTCCGCGAGATGCGCCGAATGCCGGATCCACTGCCAGACCTGCGATCGCGATATCTCGGCCGTGGCCACATCTTCCATCAGGTTGTTGATCGCGGCGGCGCCCACGCCCCTCAACCAGGATTCGATGTACTGGATCCCAACGCTGACGTTCATACGCAGGCCGTTCTCGCTGATGCTCCCGCCGGGCACACGCACATCGATGAGCTGCCCCGCCGTCACGGAGACATCCGGCCGCTGGCGATCCAGCTGGTTCGGTCGGTCGCCCAGCACTTTATCGAAGGCCTCTGTTGCCGTCGGCACCAGGTCGGGATGTGCGACCCAGGTCCCGTCGAAGCCGTCCCCCGCCTCCCGATCCTTGTCTTCTTTCACCTTGGCCAGAGCAACCCGGTTCACCTCCGGGTCACGACGTGATGGGATGAATGCGGCCATCCCACCCATCGCGTGCGCGCCACGCCGGTGACACGTCTTCACGAGAAGCTGGGTGTAAGCACGCATGAACGGCACCGTCATCGTCACCTGCGCGCGGTCGGGCAGCACGAAGTCGGGCCGGTTCCTGAACTTTTTGATGATGCTGAAGATGTAGTCCCACCGTCCGGCGTTGAGACCGCTCGAGTGGTCGCGCAGCTCGTAGAGGATCTCCTCCATCTCGAACGCGGCGAGGATCGTCTCGATGAGAACGGTGGCGCGAATGGTGCCACGCGGAATCCCGAGGTCGTCCTGCGCAAAGTTGAAGACATCGTTCCAGAGGCGCGCCTCGAGATGACTCTCGAGCTTGGGTAGATAGAAATAGGGCCCGCTTCCTTTCCTGCCCAACCGCTCGGCGTTGTGGAAGAAGTACAGGCCGAAATCGAAGAGGCTGCCCGAGATCGGCTTCCCTCCCACCTCCACGTGCCGCTCCTCCAGGTGCCAGCCTCGGGGGCGGACCAGCAGCGTTGCGACCTTCTCGTTCAGCCGGTACGCCTTCCCCTCCGGGCTGGTGAAATCGATCCTCCGCTCGATGGCGTCGATCAGGTTCACCTGGCCTTCCACGAGGTTCGTCCAAGTCGGCGAGTTGGCGTCTTCGAAGTCCGCCATGAAAACCCGCGCGCCCGAGTTGAGCGCGTTGATCAGCATCTTGCGATCGGTGGGCCCGGTGATCTCGACCCTCCGGTCCTCCAGGTCGTTCGGGGCCTTCGCGACCTTCCATTCCGCATCACGAACTGACTTCGTTTCGTTCAGGTATTGCGGCGACTCGCCGGAGTCGAGTCGCGCCTGGCGCTCGTCCCGCTTTCGCAGCAGCTCCAGGCGTCGAGCTCCGAATTCGCGCTGCAGACGGCCGACGAACTCCAGGGCTTCAGGGGTCAGAACCTCGGTCGATCGCCCCTCGTTCGGGCCCTTGAGCGCGACCTGCTCAGTGGTGGCCATCGCCACCAAATCTACAGGACGAGTTCATTTACCCGTCAGTCGCTCAACCACCGGCGCCAACGATTCGGCGGTCTCCCCGGGCACGACGATATATGAGATCCCAAAGCGCTCCCGCCTCGCGACAAGGTCCTCGACGATCTGCTCAATAGTCCCGATCAAGAAATGCGGCATCTCGAGCACCTCCGTTGGTTCAGCCCCCAGGCCCGCCGCCATCGCACCCGCCACTACGTCGCGGTCATCCGTCACGTTTGCGACAAAGATGGTGACGCTCAGCTCGATTTCCGAAAGCCGATCGCCCGCGGCCTCCTTGATCCACGCCAGCTTCTCGTCGGTCGCCTCCGCAAAGCCGGTGCGAACCAGCTTCCGGTTGACCTTGCCCTCGTCCAGCTTGTAGTTCACGCTCACGATGTCGGCCTCCTTCGCTGCCAGCCTCAGCATTCGCCGGCCGCCACCACCGAGAACGATCGGCGGGTGAGGCTTCTGGACGGCCGAGGGCGAAGCCTCGAGCCCATCGACTTGGTAGTGCTTTCCGGAGAACGAGACGCTCTCGCCGGCGAAAAAGCTCTTGATGATCGTCAGCGCCTCGGTCATGCGCTCGATGCGGAGGCCAGGCGGGTCGTACGGAATCCCCGTTTGTTCATAGTCCGACGCCAACCAGCCCGCCCCCAACCCGAAGTCGAGCCGACCGTCGGACAGCAGATCGAGCGTCGCCGCTTCTTTGGCGAGCACCACTGGATGGCGGTAGTCGTTGTCGAACACGAGCGAGCCGACGCGAAGGGTGGTGGTCGCATCCGCGGCCGACATCAGCGCTGCGATCGGCCCGAGCTGGTCGCCGAAGTGATCGGGGAGGTTGAGTGTCGAATATCCGAGTGACTCCACGAGTCGCGCCTTGTCGCGCCACTCCTTGGCGCTGGAAGCGCGATGCTCCTGGATGCCAAATCGAAACGGCCGCGGCTTCCCCACGGCCGGTTAGTATGCGGCGTGCTCGCCGCTGAACATGTCGGCGCCTTGGCGGCAATCGCGGCCGTCGCGGCCGCGCTGGTGGCCGCCGCAAGGCTCCGGCCAGGCGATTGGACCAAGATGGCCGCTCGAGCTCTGGCGGCGATCCTGGTCGCGGCCGAAGTCGGATGGTGGATCTACCTCGCTGTGACCGGCGCGGGAGAGGCCGAGCTTGCCACCGCGCTTCCACTGCAGCTCTGCGACGCCGCCATATTCATTGCCGCGCTTGCGCTGCTGCTCAGGGCGCAGCTGCTCGTCGAGGTGACTTACTTCTGGGGTCTTGCCGGCACGATCCAGGCCCTGATCACGCCCGACCTTCCGCAGCATTTCCCCAGCTTTCCGTTCTTCCAGTACTACGTCGCGCACGGCGGCATCGTGACGGCCGCACTTTTCCTGGTGGTCGGTCTGGGCCAGTGGCCGCGCCGCGATTCACTCCTCCGAGTCCTTGCGATCACGATCGCTTATGTGCTCGTGGTCGGTGCCGTCGACGCAGCCACCGGCTCGAATTACATGTACCTGCGCAGCAAACCGGCGAGCGGCAGCCTGCTAGACCTGCTGGGCCCATGGCCGTGGTACATCGCCTGGGCAGCACTCGTCGGAATTGCGCTTCTGGTCATCCTCGACGCGCCGTTCCGCTGGCTCAGTCGGGGGGCTCGTACTTCACAAAAGCCAGGCGCGCGGGCAGCGCCCGGACAGGGGGGCTCAGACCAGCGTTGATCAGGGATCTGGCCCGGTCCAGACCTCTCTGTAACCGTTCCAGACGTCTAGCTTTTCGTCCCGCCATTCCTCCCAAAGCTGGCCCATCGCTGCCTGATCCTGATCACCGATTGGACGCCCGTGCCAGTCAACATCATTGTTCTCCACCTCTTCGTAGATCCCGCGGAGGCGCGGGAGAAGAGCCTCCGCTTCTTCGATGGTGGGAGGCATCAGGGGAGCTGCAATCGACACCCTTGGGTTGGGACTACGCGCAGCAGCTTGCTCCCATTGGCCAAACAACCTGATGATTTCGGCGGGGGTCGCCTGGTACGTCACATTTCAATCCTATCCATAGGCTTACGTAAACTCGACACCACTGCTTCATCAGGGTGCAGCTGGTATTGGCGCGCCGAACATGAAGATCGCCACGACCTCAGCTACCACCACAGAGAGATACACACCGCAGACAGAAGCGCCCATGACGACCCCAACCTGGGCACGGCCCCGGCCAACGAGTCTGTCCGCCGCTGCATTGATGCGTCGGACTGCGGCTATCCCGAACCAGAAAGCCGCCGGGCCTAGCAGTATTCCAAGTGGCCAAATTAGTACGACAGCCGCGATGCCCAAGATGAGCGCCAGGGCCGCACGCGCCTCGACCACGGTCGGCCCGGACGCCGGAGACGTTTCGAGGGAGGACCTGCGCGCGACGTTGGTCCGCCACATTCCCCTCCCGAGGCCGGCTGTTGCGGCCACAGCGACGGCGCCGACGACAAGCAAGGCGATGAACGCCGCGGGAGCGGGTCTATATGAGCCCCATTTCAATCCGAAGGCGATCGAAGCCAAGAGAAGTGCACCTTCGAAGGCGCCTCCAGCTACGAACAGCGCTCCCATTACGTTCACTTGCCGAACCTCGAGTCCAGTCAGGCACCACCATCGTTGCTATCAAGTCTTGCGAGGCTCCTCCCGTTCGAATGAGGCCAACTGGTGCCGAGGGCCGGATTTGAACCGGCGACACCTTGATTTTCAGTCAAGTGCTCTACCAAGCTGAGCTACCTCGGCACGGCGGATGATTCTATCGGCCGGGAAGATGCGGGGGGTTGCATGCGCCTGCGGCCGGTGTTTTTGCCCGCCGGAGCCGGCACTCGCGGGCCTCGGCCGGATGGCAAACCCGCGGGTGCCGGCTCGCGCTGCTTCCAACCCAACCGGAGACACCTGGCCCTTGCAATGGTGGGCGGTGAGAGGGTCGAACTCCCGACCTCCTCGGTGTAAGCGAGGCGCTCTGGCCAACTGAGCTAACCGCCCTCCTCGGGAAAGAGAGTCTACCCAGCGAGCACTGCGAGCGCGGCGTTGAGCTGGGTGTCTTTGGCGTAACCCTGCGATGGCACCGCCACGTCGTAGGCGTCGGTGGCGTTGGCCAGCGTCACCGTGACGTCCGGCTGCAGACCCTTGTGATCGATGGTCTGTCCATTCGGCAGGTACCACCGCTTGACAGTCAGGTGGATGTCGGAGCCGTTGGTCAGCTCGAAATCCTGCTGCACGGACCCCTTGCCGAACGTAACCGTCCCCACGAGCTTCGCGCGCTTGTGAACCTGCAGCGACCCCGCCACGATCTCTGACGCCGACGCGCTGTTCGCGTCCACGAGCACCACCAGCGGCAGGGTCGGCGCCGCATGCTGGCCCGAGACCATGTGGGTCTCCCGTTTGCCATTGCGGTCGCGAAGCTCGAACGTCTCACCGCTCGTCACAAACTGGCTGATCACGTCATCCGCGGCCGAGATGAAACCGCCCGGATCTCCGCGGAGGTCGAGCACGATTCCCACCGCACCCGGCAGACCGTTGGACAGCGCCGACGAGAACTCGGTCGAGGTATCCGTCCCGAACTGGTAGATCCGCACGTACAGCACGTGGTTGGCGATGACTGCCGACCGCACCGTCGGTACATGAATCTCGGCCCGCGTGAGCGTCTTCGTCAACAGTTGGCCGCCGCGTGAGATCTCGAGCGTCACCTTGGTCCCGTCTGGGCCCTGGATCAGCGTGGTGGCCTGGTCCGAGGTGATGCCCTTCATGTCCTTGTCCCCCACCTTCACGATCTGGTCGCCCGCCTGCAGGCCGGCGGCTGCCGCCGGCGATCCTGGCACGGTCCCCGTGATCACGGGATAGCCGGCCGTGAAGCTCAAGTAGATCCCGATGCCCGAGTAACGGCCCTGGTAGCTCTGCTGCAGCTTCTTGTACTGGTCCGGGTCGAGATAAGCGGAGAACGGGTCGCCCAATGCTGAGATCAGGCCCTGCACCGTCCCGTGGGAAAGCTTCTTGGTGTCGAGATTGGCGTCTACGTAGTCCGCCTGCACCAGGCGGATCGCCTGCTGCAGCTCCGCAAGGTCGACGTTGCTGGCCGACCGGTGGCCGAAGTACGGAAGGTATTCGGGATACGCCTGATCGGTGTAGACACCCGCGCCGAAGACGACGATCAGGAGGCCGAGGATGGCGCCGCCCCGAAGGGCGGCGCGGCGATTCATTTCAGCAGACTAGCGAAATCGCCGGATCAGCAGCCCAGCCAGAGGCAGGGATCGCGCCACAGGTTGTTCGTTCGAATCTCGAAATGCAGGTGTGGTCCGGTCGAGTTGCCGGTCGACCCCTCGTATCCGATCAGATCGCCCCGGGCGACGATCGCTCCGCTCGACATGCTGGTGTTGAACCTCGACAGGTGTCCGTACAGGGTCGAGTAGCCGTTGCCGTGGATCATGACGATGTAGTTCCCGTAGCCGTATGACCCGGGGTAGAAGTAGACGACGCCCGTGTCCGCCGCGATGATCGGCGTCCCATACGGCCCAGCAATGTCGATGCCGGTGTGGATGCGGTGCGGATACGGACAGCTCGGTTCGTACTGCTCGAACCAGTAGCTGTTGCAGCCGAAACCCTGGCTGATGCACCCGCGACCACACTGCGGCTCAGGCCATTCGAACTGGCCGGTGCCGCCTCCTGCCGCCTTCGCCGCGGCCTGGTACTGCTGCTGCAGCTGTGCCACCTGCGCGTCGATTGCCGCGCGCTGTGCCTGGATGGCCGCGTACTGGGCCGAAAGCTGAACCTCGAGCTGCTTCGCGTATGCGAGCGCCGCATCCTGAGCTTTCAGGCTCTTCTGCAGGTCAGCCTCGGCGGCTTTCTGCTGCAGCAGCAGCGCGTTGACCTGGGTGCGCTTCTCATCGAGCGCGGTGTTCGCGAGCGTCACCTCGGAATGCTGCTGCGCGAGGTCGGTCAGCAGCCTCCGATCCGAGGCGGCCACCTGCTGGGCGGCCACCATCCGGTTCATCATCTCGTTGAAGCTGTTCGCCGTCAGCACGAGCTGCAGGTAGTTCATCGCTCCGTGAGCGTCGACGTAGCGCAGCCGCTGGTTCAAGAGCTCGTCCCGCACGCCCATGTGCGCCCTCAATCGAGTCACGCCGGCCTCACCCAACCGGATCTGCCGGCTCAAGTCGTCGATCGTCGCCTGTGTCTGGGCGATCAGAGCCTGCTGGGCCGCAATCTCCCTCTTGAGGTTGTTGATGAGCGCGCCGATCGCGTTCATCTGTGCCTCGGCGCTGTTGATCTGAGACTGGATGCGCGCCAGCTCGCGCTGGTTGGCGACCTGCTGCTGAATACCCTTGTTGTACTCGACGCACGCCTGGTAGACGGCAGGGGGATCGCCGGGCCAGCAGTAGAGGGCGGACACCGTCGGCGCCGACTGCAGCGCCTGCGGAATCCACGAGATCGCAACGATCGCCACCGCCGCAACAACGCGAAGGCGGGTCTTCACAGCCTCACGTAGCGGCGAACGCCGATGTAGCTGCCGAGCGCACCCAGCAGCGCGCCGCCCACGAGCAGGTCGCGCGCCAGGCTTGCGACAAAGGCGGGGTCGTATGAGAGCGGGATGAATGCGATGTCCGAACGGAAGCGTTCCACTGCGGGCTGGTACGCGATGACGAGAAGCGCCAGGGCGAAGGCCGCCGCGATCAAGCCCGTCATCACGCCCTCGAGCACGAACGGGCCGCGCACGAACCACTCCGTTGCACCGACGAGCTTCATGACCTCGATCTCTTTCCGCCGGTGATACACCGCGGTGCGAATCGTGTTCATGACGATGACGATCGAAACCACGACCAGGATCGCGAGCAAGCCGACCCCCGCCAGTCCGAGCCACTGTGAAAGCCCGAGCATGCGATTGACGAAATCTCCCTGGTAGTTGGTCGGATCGGTCGGGTCGACCCCCGACCATCGACGGGCCAGGGTGTCGATCGCGGCCACGTCGCTGAGATTGGCGACGCGCACCTCGAGCTTCGCGTCCAATGGGTTTCCATCGATCTGTTGCGCCAGCACGACGTTGCTCGGGTCAGCCTTGAACTGGGCCAGCGCTTCGTCTTTGGTGACGAACCGCACGTTGGTCACTCGCGGATCGAGAGACAGCTGCTGCTGGAAGTCGTAGACGGTCTGCAGCGGCGTGTCGTCGGCGACGTTGATCGAGATCTCGCTGACCTTGGCCCGGAAGCTGTCGAGCACCTGCGAGAAGGCGTGGCCTACCAGCAGGTTGACGCCTGCCAGGATGAGGATGAGCGTGATCGAAAGCACCGCGGCCATGCTGACCGCGAGGTTCCGCCAGAAGCTCTGCCAGGCGCTATTGAGCGCGAATCTGAGGTTTCGATAAATCATCGTGGTATCGGCCTGAACGGTCATCCCTGGCTACCTGCCCGGCGTCGATGGCGACGACGCGCCGGCGCAGCAGGTCGACTATCTCTCGGTTGTGGGTCGCCATCACGACGGTCGCTCCACGCGCATTGATGCGCAGAAAGAGCTGCATGATCTCCCAGGCGGTGGCGGGGTCGAGGTTTCCGGTTGGCTCGTCGGCGATGATGAAGCGCGGCGCGTGCACCAGAGCGCGAGCGATCGCCACCCGCTGCTGCTCGCCACCCGAAAGGTTGGCCGGATAGGTCTGGTTCTTACCGGTGAGGCTGACTGTGTCGAGCGCTTCCGCCACGCGGCCCTGGATCGTGGTCTCTGCCTCGCCATGCACCCGAAGCGCGAAAGCCACGTTTTCGTAGACCGTCAGGTTCGGAAGGAGCTTGAAGTCCTGAAACACCAGGCCCACCTTGCGGCGGAAGTGCGGAAGCTGGCGGCGCTTCATGCGGCCGAGCTCGACTCCGTCGACGAAGATCTTGCCTTTGGAGGGCTTCTCCTCCCGGATCAAAAGCCTGACGAGGGTGGACTTGCCCGCCCCCGATGGCCCGACCAGGAAAAGGAAGTCGCCTTCGGGCACGACAAGATTGACGTCGCGGAGGGCTTCAGTACCTGTGGGATAAGTCTTCCAGACGTGCTGGAAGCTGATCACCGGCCGTGTATCGAAATCTGGTGTTAGAACCATAAAGTGCGTTTCTTGCTGTGACGTTCCGCGCCCAGGGGCGCGTGCGGCTAAGTCGCGGGCAGTATACCCGATGCCCCCTTGCAGTCCAACCCCTTCCCAGAGAGACAAACATGTGTTTAACGGGGGCGCTCGGACTTGCTTGCGCTGAGCTGCTACGCAGCCCTGTTCTGGCTCAAACGCCAGCGCAGCCAGGCCTCGATGAAGGGGTCGAGGTCACCATCCAGAACCGCTTGGGCATTCCCCACCTCCAGGCCGGTCCTGACGTCTTTGACCAGGGTGTACGGCTGCAGCACGTAGTTTCGAATCTGGGAGCCGAACTCGGCCGGCATGACCTGGCCACGGATCTGGTCGAGCTGCGCCGCACTCTCCTGCTGCTGGCGCTGGAAAAGGCGCGCCTTGAGGACCTTCATAGCCATCTCGCGGTTCTTCATCTGCGAACGCTCGTTCTGGCACGTGACGACGATGCCCGTGGGCAGATGCGTGATCCGTACCGCCGAGTCGGTCTTGTTGACGTGCTGGCCGCCCGCGCCCGTGGAGCGGTAGGTGTCGATGCGCAGGTCCTGCGGATTGATCACGACCGCGCTCTCGTCTGAGCTTTCGAGCTCTGGCATGACCTCAACCAGGGCGAAGGACGTATGCCGGCGGTGGTTCTGGTCGAAAGGCGAGATGCGCACCAACCGATGGACGCCGTGCTCAGACCGCAGGAGTCCATAGGCGCGTGGGCCGCGCACGATGAACGTCGCGCTCTTGAGCCCGGCCTCCTCCCCCGGCGATGTCTCGAGTATCTCCGTCTCGAAGCCTTTGCGCTCGGCCCATTTGAGATACATGCGCATCAGCATCTCCACCCAATCCTGCGCCTCGACCCCTCCCTGTCCTACCGAGAGGGTGACCACCGCGTTGTGGTTTGCGTACGGGTCGGTGAACAGCAGGTCCAGCTCGCGGGAGCGCAGCTCATTGGCGATGGTGGCTTTCTCTTCGGCCAGCTGCTGCTCCAGCTCAGGATCCCCGCCGGCGAGCTGGTCGAGCTCGATCAGGTCGCGGGCACGCTTTTCGAGGCGGTCCCAGGTCCCGATCAGCTGTCGGAGTTCGGCAGCCTCACGCGCCATCTGCCCCGCGCGGGCAGGGTCGTCCCACACGCCTGGCTGAACCATTCGCGCCTCGAGCTCTTCGGCACGCTTGGCCTTCGCTGGAAGGTCAAAGGTGCTCCTTCAGCTGCATAATCCGCTCGAGTAGCTCTTTAGGGTTTAGCTCAGCGTCCATTTACTCTCCTAGTCCGCGTGGCATGGATGGCCCGGATCCGCCGGGCCATGACTCCGCATTCACTTGCAAACCAAGACGTGGCATGGAGAGGGGGCTTCCGTAAGGGGGACGCAGTCCCCCTTGCGATTTAGCGTCCATGACACCTCTTGTATTTCTTGCCTGACCCGCACCAGCACGGGTCGTTGCGGCCGATCTTAGCTTGGGCCGCACCAGGGGCCAGCGCTGCCCCCGCACCGACCGGCATCGCGGATCGTTGCCTGGGCGCGCCGTTGCGGCCCGCGCCGTCTGCGCCATCGGGCTCGCCCGGTCCACTCTCGAGGACCTGTCGGACGAGAGGCGGAGGCGGTGGCGTCGGCGCGTTGCGCTGGACCTGGACTCGGAAGATCCGGGCCACGATCGACGCCTGGATTCGCTCGCGCAGCTCGTTGAACATCTCGAAGGCTTCGTTCTTGTACTCGACCAGCGGGTCACGCTGGCCGTACGCGCGGAGCCCGATCCCTTCGCGGAAGTGCTCCATCTGGGTCAGGTACTCCATCCACTGCCAGTCGATGGTGCGCAGCATCACGTCACGCTCGACCAGCGGCATCAGGTCGGCGCCGACCTCCTCGACCTTCCTGTCATACGTGTCGACCGCGGCCGCATAGAGGTAGTCGACCAGGCCCTCCGGCCCACTCTGGAGGGCGTCGTCCGGGATCTGTGAATCGGGGGCGATGGGTAGGTACGCGTTCAGGTACTTGAGCAGGCCGTCGAGGTCCCAGTTCTCCGGATGGCGGCTCTCGCAATGCTGCTCGACGCCCTTGGTGATGATGTCCTTCGCGTAGCCGAGGATGTTCGTTCGCGCGTCCGCGCCCTCGAGCACCTTGCGCCGCTCCTCGTAAACGATCTGACGCTGCTTGTTCATTACGTCGTCGTACTCGACCACGTGTTTGCGGGCGTCGAAGTGCATGCCCTCGACCTTCTTCTGGGCGCCGGCAATAGAACGCGCGACCCACGGGTGCTCGATAGGTTCGACTTCGAGGCTGTCCATGAGCCTGCCGATCCGATCCGCTGCCGGGCCGAAGATCTTCATCAGGTCGTCTTCCAGCGAGATGAAGAAGCGGCTCGACCCGGGGTCGCCCTGCCGCCCCGCCCGACCGCGCAGCTGGTTGTCGATGCGCCGGCTCTCGTGACGCTCCGTGCCGATGATATGAAGCCCGCCCACGTCCGTCACGCCAGGGCCGAGCACGATGTCCGTGCCTCTACCGGCCATGTTGGTCGCAATCGTGACGGCGCTGGGCTGGCCAGCCTCGGCGATGATGCCGGCCTCGCGCTCGTGCTGCTTTGCGTTGAGGACGTTGTGCTTGACGCCGCGTTTTTCGAGCATGCGCGCCAACCGCTCGGACTTCTCCACCGAGACCGTGCCCACGAGCACGGGCCGCTTCGCCTTGTTCATCTCGACGATCTCATCGATGACCGCGTTGAACTTCGACTCCTCCGACTTGTAGATCAGGTCGGGGCTGTCGACGCGAACCATCTCGCGGTGGGTGGGAATGACCACCACGTCAAGACCGTAGATTTTGTGAAACTCCTCGGCCTCGGTCAACGCGGTACCTGTCATGCCCGCAAGCTTCTTGTACTGCCGGAAGTAGTTCTGCACGGTGATGGTCGCGATCGTTTTCTGCTCCTGCTGGACCTTGACCCCTTCTTTGGCCTCGACCGCCTGGTGCAAGCCGTCGGACCAGCGGCGGCCCGGCATGGTGCGACCGGTGAACTCGTCGACGATGATCACCTCGCCGTCCTTGACCAGGTAGTCCCTGTCGCGCAGGAAGAGTCCCTTGGCTTTCAGCGCCTGGTTGATCTGGTGCGCCTCGATCACGTTCTCGAGGTCGTAGATGTTGCGGATGCCGGTCCAGCGCTCCATCTTCGCGATGCCGGCCTCTGTCAGCGAGGCGGACTTGTGCTTGAGGTCGATCTCGTAGTCCTCGCCTTCGGCGAGGCGCCCTGCCCAGCGGGCGTACTCGTAGTACTTCTCGGTGGTTTCGTCCGACTGCCCCGAGATGATGTGCGGCGTGCGCGCCTCGTCGATGAGGATCGAGTCCACCTCGTCCACGATCCCGAACTGGAGATCCCGCTGGCTGCACTGCGTCAGGTCGTGCGCCATGTTGTCGCGCAGGTAGTCGAACGCGAGCTCCGAGTTGGTCGCATACGTGATGTCCGCGAGGTAGGCCTCACGTTTGGTCGCGGGCCGCAGGTGCTGCAGGCGTGAGTCGGGATGGGTTTCGTCGACGAACTCAGGGTCGTAGAGGTACGTGCCCGCCGTGCCGACGTTGATCCCGACGCTCATGCCCAGGAGGTTGTAGATGGGGCCCATCCAGCCTGCGTCTCGCCGGGCCAGGTAGTCGTTCACGGTGACGAGGTGGGCGCCCTTGCCGGCCAACGCGTTGAGGTATAGGGCGAGGCTCGCGACCAGCGTCTTGCCCTCACCGGTCTTCATCTCGGCGATCTTTCCCTGGTGGAGCACGATGCCTCCAACCAGCTGCACGTCGAAGTGCCTGAGCCCGATCGTGCGGCGGCTTGCCTCACGGCACAGGGCGAAAGCCTCGACCAGGAGGTCGTCCAGGTCGGCGTCTTCCGCCCTTGCGCGCTCGCGCAGCTCGTCCGAACGCGCCCTCAGGGCGGCGTCGTCGAGCGCTTTGAGCTCGGGTTCGAGAGCGGTGATCGCGTTGGCCACCGACAGGTGGCGCTTGACCTCACGCTCGTTCGGATCCAGAAGCCTCGTCAGGGGGGACAGCACAGCTAGATCTAGGGTACCCGGAGCAGGCGGATCCGAATCTGACTCCGGCGTTTGCGCCAGGAGATCGGCCCCCCACCCCAACCCCTCCCCCTGCGGGGGAGGGATCTCAAGTAATGATCGGCTCGATCACCGCAACTGAGCCGTCGGCCCGCCGAACCACGATCTCGATCGCTCCGGAATCCTCGTCGAGAAAAACGTGGAACGCCTGCCCGTCGGCGTCAAGCTCGGCGACGGCCTCCGCGATGCTCATCGGCCGGAGCTTCATGCGAATCCTCTCCGGCTCGGGGGACCTGGCCTCGGCGGCGCCATCCTCCGGCGGGATGCGGAGCGGTGAGACCGCCTTATGGCGATGAGTGACCTTGTCCTTGTACTTGACCACCTGGCGATCGATCTTGTCGAGGGCCAGGTCCAGCGCCGACATCGCGTCGGCGCCCCTTTCGTGCGCGGACAGCACAGGGGTGCGACGGCCGTCGAGGTGGACGTTGATTCGGCAGACGACGGTGGCGAGGCCGCTGCGCTTGCGCTCTTCAGAGAAGTCAACATCGGCGTCGACCACTTTTCCAAAGTGCCGTACCAGGCGCGTCAGCTTGCGCTCAGCGGTCTCACGCACCTCCTGCCCCACCCCATCGGTGCGGTCGTGCAGGACGACCTTCACAACCCGAGTATATGACCCTAACGGGCCGAGGGCTTGTACCCAGGAGGCGGCGGGAAAAGCGCGGTGATCTCCTTCGGAAGGGGAATTCCCTGGGAGAAGATGCGGTCCAGGATCTTCGGCCGCAGACCGGTCGGCTTGAACTCCGCGATCACCTTGCCTTCCGGGGTCGCGCCCTTCTGCTCGAGCATGAAGATGTCCTGCATCGTGATGATTTCCTGCTCCATGCCCACGATCTCGGCGATCGCGGTCACCTTGCGCGAGCCGTCACGCAGGCGGTTCAGCTGGCAGATCAGGTTGATACCGCTCGCCACCTGCTGGCGGATGGCCCGGACCGGGAGGTCGACGCCGGCCATCAGGACGAGCGTCTCGAGGCGGGCCAATGCGTCGCGTGTGGTGTTGGCGTGAAGGGTCGTCATGGAACCGTCGTGGCCGGTGTTCATGGCCTGCAGCATGTCGAGGGCCTCTCCGCCGCGACACTCGCCGACGACGATGCGCTCGGGGCGCATGCGGAGGGCGTTGATGACAAGCCGCTGGATGGTGATCTCGCCTTCGCCGTTGATGTCTTTCGGTCGGGTCTCGAGGCGGCAAACGTGCTCCTGGTGGAGCTGCAGCTCGGCCGCATCCTCGATCGTGACGATGCGGTCCTCAACAGGTATGAAGCCCGACAGCACGTTGAGGAACGTCGTCTTACCGGTGCCAGTTCCACCCGAGACGATGATGTTGGCCTTGGCCAGCACCGCGGCCTTGAGGAAGCCGAAGCCAGCCTCGTTGCAGCTGCCGAACCGGATGAGGTCTTCGACCTGGAACGGATCGCGCGAGAACTTGCGGATCGTCAGCAGCGGCCCATTCAAAGCCAGAGGCCGGATGACCGCGTTGACGCGGGAGCCATCCGCGAGACGTGCGTCACACAGAGGCTGGCGCTCGTCGATGCGGCGGCCGACGGTGCGGACGATGAACTGGATGACATTGAGCAGCTGGTCCTCGTCGACGAACTTGATGTTCGTGAGGACGACCTTGCCCGCCATTTCGACGTAGACATGGTCGTTGCCGTTGACCATGATCTCGGTTACGCGATCGTCGCGAATGAGGGGCTCGATAGGCCCTAGCTGCTGGTAGTACTCATCGATATTGATTCCGGGGATCCGGACTGCCATTGGCTAGCCTCCGCAGGCGATTTAATACGACCGCAAACTATACGGTAACCCTCGCCACTGAGACCCCCATTACGGGTCCCGATCCACCCGCTCTCAAAGCGGTCGCGCAGGCGTCGAGGGTGGCGCCTGTAGTGCAAACGTCGTCGATCAACAGTATTGAACGCGAGTCCAGGGCAAAACCTTGCCATTCAAACGCATCGCGCACGTTCTCGAGTCGCCAGCGACGGTCATGTCCAACTTGCGGCGGCGTGGGTCTCGTCCTGACGAGCGCGCCGGTTGGCTCGGCCAGCGAGAGGCGTTTGCGCAGCTCGTGGGCAAGCAGCTCGGACTGGTTGAATCCCCGCTGCTTCAGCCGAGCACTGTGGAGCGGTACGGCGACCGCCCAGGGCGCTGCCAATCCCTCCACGACCAGCCGCTCGGCCAGGAGGAGTGCGAGCGGCTCGGCCAGGCGCTTCCACCCGTGGTACTTGAAACGCTGCAGCGCGAGCTCAACCGGGCCCTCGTAGGCGACGGCCGAGCGCAGCCGCGTCAGAGCCCTGAGCCGGCTCCGGCAGCCACAGTCACTGCGCGCCGACTCCACCTCGGCGCCGCACCGGCGGCACAGCGGCTCTTGGAGGCGCCGGATGCGACTGCGACACGTACTGCACAGCCACGAGCCGACCTCGCGGCACCCGCCGCACCGCGGCGGCATCAGGAAGTCGAGGATGCGGCTGCGCACGCCCCGAGGCTACGGGTGACGTCAAGGGTTGCTTAACAGCGACTAGGAGATGACGACCTGGTCGCCATTCTGCAGGTCGATGTCTGCAGTGGACCCTGCAGGCAGCTCGAGTACGCTGCGCGCGCCCCACACGAACCACACCACGCCCCACCACTGCGGCAGCTTGCGATAGACCTTTTTCACCCGCTCGTGGCTGTCGAGGAACACGGCGTCAATCGGAAATCTCATGAACATCATGTGGATGCCGTTGCAAGGATTGAGCCACATGCCGCGGCCCGGCTCGAGTGGGCGGCGGAACATGAGGCCCGCGGTGAGCGCAACCAGAGAGGTCGCGACCTCGAGGTCTTCGGCCAGCACCTTGCCTGTACGTTCGTGCACCGCGCTCCGTCCTGCCATGACGATCGAATAGCCTAGCGGGGCTTCCATGGACTTCGACAGCGATGGCGTCCGTCTGCATTACGAGGTGCACGGTCCGGAGCGCGGCTCGCCGCTTGTCGTGGTGCACGGCTTCGCGTCGGACTACCGCTTGAACTGGGTCGGCACACGCTGGCAGGAGGCCCTCACGACGGCCGGCTTTCGCGTGTTCGGGCTCGATTGTCGGGGTCACGGTCACAGCGACAAGCCTCACGACAGCGCCGCCTACTCGATCGACATCATGGCCGCGGACGTCGATCGTTTTCTCGATCACCTGGATGTGCAGTCGGCCGGCTACCTCGGCTATTCGATGGGCGCGCGCATCGGGCTGCAGGTGGTGCTCGACTATCCGGCGCGAGTGCGCCGCGCCGTGCTCGGCGGCATCGGGATGTCAGGCGCACTCGAAAGCGCGGACGCGATCGCTGAATCGTTTCTCCGCGGCGAACCGACCGACGACCCTGTCGCCCAGACCTTCTACCGCTTCGCGTCGGCGCAGCCGATCAACGACCTTAAGGCCCTCGCCGCGTGCATCGTCGGGCTGCAGCCCAAGGCTGACCCGGCTCGACTCCGTGCGATTCAGACGCCGATCCTGGTCGTGGTCGGTGACCGGGACGACCTCGCGCGCGACGCGCCTGAGCTTGTCGAGCTGATTCCGTCATCGCGACTGTTCACGATTCCGGGCCGAGACCACATGGGCGCCGTGCCGGCCCGAGAGTTCAAGAAAGCGGCGATCGACTTCTTGTCCGCCGAATAGACACCACAGCGCGTTTCCACGCGGAAACCGCGAGGGGAGCTGCCACCATGGCAGCGACGACGGCGCGAGTCGCGTGCGGGTTTAGGTTCTCGGTGCCAGCAGGATCAGCGCGGCGGGTCCGAGCAGCACGATCCAGAGCGTCGGGAAGATGCATCCCACCATCGGGAGCATCATCTTCAACGTCGCCTGCGCGGCTTTTTCCTGGGCTCGCTGACGGCGCTTGCGCCGCATCTCGTCCGCCTGGATGCGCAGGATCTTGCCGATGCCGGTGCCGAACTGTTCCGACTGGATGATGGCCTGGATGAAGTTGTGCAGGTCCTCTACACCGCTGCTCCGGCCCATCTCGTCCATCGCCTCGAGGCGCGGCCGGCCGAGGCTGACCTCACGCAGGACCTTGGCGAACTCGTCGGAGAGCGCGTTCCTGTACTTGTCCGTAACTCGTGCCAGCGCGGCGTCAAAGCCAAGTCCTGCATCAACCGCGATGACGAGCAGGTCCATGGCGTCGGGGAGGCCCTTCTGGATCTCCGAGCGCCGCGCGTCGACCTTCTGCTTGAGCCACAGCACAGGCAGGTAGTAGCCGAGAACGGCGCCGACGGCCAGCGAGATCACCAGGTAGACGGGGTTGGCGAGCAACAGCCCGAGCAGGAGGCCGATCGCGGCCATCACGGCCGCGGCCACGATGCGAACGGCGGCAAAGTCTTCGGGCGTGAGGTTGCCGGGACGTCCGGCAAGATCCAGCCTGTTCATCAGGTTCTGGCGCGCCTTCTGCGGTGTCGACCGGGACAGAAGCGATCCCAGCCGCTCGATCGCAGGGCGAAGGAAGCGCTCGCTGAACGGCCGCTGCAGCTCCATCTCCTCCAGGGTCGCCGGCTTCTCTCCGCCGTAGACGGAGAGGCGCTGCTGAACCATCGCGGCGGTGTTGGTCGACGGCGTTCGGGCGAGGCCGATGAAGATCATCAGCACGCCGAGGCCGGCAAACAGGGCGAGTATCAGTGGGGTCATGAGCTCATACCTCGATCGCGACCACGCGACGAATGATCAGGTTGCCGATGAAGATCATGAACGCTCCAAAGACCAGGAGCGCCCAGCCGATGATGCTCGAGAACATAGGCCGGAAATAGGTCGGCGTGACGAAGAACATGAAGGCTGCGAGCACGATGGGCAGGAACGTGATCAGGGTTCCCGACGCACGCGCCTGCGCGGTCAGAGTCGCGATCTCACCCTTGATCCGGACGCGCTCGCGGATGGTGTACGCGATGTTGTCGAGAATCTCCGCCAGGTTTCCACCGACGGTGCGGTGGATCGCATAAGCGGTCGCCACGAGGTCGAAGTCAGCGCTGGCGATGCGCTTGGTGATGTTCTGCAGAGCCTCGTCGGGAGATCCACCGAGGTTCATCTCGCGCACAGCTCGCCCAAACTCATCCGCGATCGGGGGCACCGCGTTCTTCGCGACCGTGTCGATCGCCTGCGCGAACGAGTAGCCGGCCTTGATCGCGTTCGACAGCAAGGTGAGAGTGTCGCCCAGCTGGTTGTTGAAGGCTCTGAGTCGCTTGTTGATCCGGTACTTGACGTAGAAGCCGGGGGCCAGGTAGCCGAGGATCGCCGCCAGCAGGCCAAAGAGTGATTGAAAACGAACGTAGACGATCAAGCCCACCAGCACCGCGCTGCCGATCTGGATCATGAAGTACTCGGACGTGCGGAGCTTGAGGTCCGCGCGCAGCAGCTGCTCCGCCACCGACGGCTTTCCCTTCTTCACGTTGCCGCGACCCACGCGGTCCGCGGCCGGTTG
>Ga0137409_10001385_pt1 | contig 26234 bp, 25 predicted proteins | sample CZODoug1_16funga_FD_122059 | JGI IMG/M metagenome (GOLD analysis project Ga0137409, IMG submission 122059) | Vadose zone soil fungal communities from Angelo Coast Range Reserve, California, USA - CZODoug1_16fungal (Hybrid Assembly) | ecosystem: Environmental > Terrestrial > Soil > Vadose zone...
CACCGCGCCTCATCGTCGGGATCGAGGATGAACGGCATCCGGGGATGAATCGGAGCAAGGAGCTCGTTCGCGTCGGTGGTGATGATCGCACAGGTCGGTAGCATGTCCGCGGCGACGGGAGGCGTCCACAATCCCGCAAACGCGAACGGTGCCCGCCCTTGAGGCTTGGCTGGGCGCCACGTTGTAGCGGGCAGTCAGTTCCTCGTTCGTGCCTGAGTCAACGGTGATACCGAAACGGAGAGCCAACTCATCGAAAGCGGCGGTGGAAGTATAGCGGCCACACATGACCGCTAGTGTACAAGGCGCAGCCGATCTACACGGTATGGCGTGAGCTACACCCGGAATCTCCGCAGCGTTGATCGCGATAGCGCCACGTTGGGAATCCCATGATGTGGTTGCTCGGTCAGCACGCGGCATGCCGTCTCGACTTCCGAAGACGCGATGCCGAGGCTCCGAAGAAACTCTCTCAGTGCGGCAAGACCCTTCCATTTCGCGAGAAGGACCGTCCCCACCCCGTCCTTGCTGCCGCCGAAGCTGATACCGTACTCGGCAGTCGCTGGATCGGTCCCATCACCATCTCGCGCTATATGAAGCGGAATCAGCGTTTTGGCGGACTGGCGCATGATGCCCCCGTAAATGCCTAACAGCGTTTGCGAGCAAGCCAGTCACGGGAGTCTCGACGCTCAGGAGCGCCAACCAGGCAGGCCAGCGTGAGGGCATCTGAAGTATGCGACTACTCAACATGGATTGTCGGATTTGCTAACAAGTGTCGGGTGGGCGACATATAGACCGGCGCGTATGCACGCGCTGGCCGCGTGCATCGATCCCGAGTGAGTAGGCAGGGGTCACTTCGGCCTCTCAGGACAGTGGACGTTCCTCTCGCCACAGTGCATCACAGGCGGCGTGGAGGTGGACCGCCGCCCTGCCATCGTGGAACGTGTACGACACGTGCGGTCCGGCTTCCTGACAGGCGGTACATTGTTCACTGGCCAGGGCTGCTCCTATCCTGATGCTCGCCAATCTCGTGTGCGGGTCTGTCGGAAGGGTTCCCGAGGCCATGAGCGCGCGAATGTTCGCCCGGATGGCCTGTTCATCCATCGACGAGCGACCCATCGCCCTTGCCTCCGAGTTCTTAGATGGTCCCGCGCACTCGGAAGGGAGGCAAGCGCCATGCCGGGGAGACGACTCATGACACTGGCACTCGTCACGAGGATTCACTCACGCAAAGGGCAAGAATGACCGAGTTGGTCATTCTTTGTAGACTGTTGCCGTTCCTTACAATGCCGACACGCCAGTCGCACGGAGCGCCCACTCTAGAACGGAAGGGCACGAACGAGTGCCGCTCCCTGCGGTCAGACGGAAGAAAACAGTGACAGCTACAGTCCCCGCCGCTGCTGATCAATCCGACGCTCGACTTCGCCCCGGAGCTTCAAAATCGCCTGACAAACTCCCTCGGCTTCCCAATCGGCCATCACGAGCGAGACGCCGGCGCGTATGGCGCCACGGATCGGGTCGAATTGATCATGAAGATCGTCTGGGAGATCTCGTGGCCCGACGGCCTGCATTTCGAGGAGCGCATGCTCGAGCCGCCATAGAATCGCAGCGTCGTCTCCTTCAAGGTGGCGAGCGGCCAGCTCGAGCTTCTCGAGTACCCAGAAGAGTCGGTCCCTCTCAAAATTGAGATTGAATCTCTCCGCCACTTTGCCCGTCCTTTGCCCGTCAGGGTTCCATCGCGGGCCCGGCGCCCAGGGGAGGCGCTCTTCGGGACCTACCCTAGGCCGGCGGGGTTAGTCTACGACGTGTGGCGCTCTTGCTGCCAGATCGCCTCGCAGGCGGCATGGAGGCGCACAATGACGCTCCCGCCCGCATAGGTATAGGAGACCTGTGGGTCGGGTTCCTCGCAGGCGGTGCACGGAGAAGGCGCGGTAAGAGCTGCCAAACTCCCCAGGGGGCACAAGTCGCCTCGTTCGGAGTGTTGCAACGACTGGTGCCACGCCGGTGCCATAGCCTGACGAACTTCACGCACGCGGTGGAATCGTCACGGCTCGGAAGTGTCCGACTTGTCAACAGAGTGTTCGGTGGGGTGCTCCTGCGTTGGTGATTCGGTGTATCGTGAAGTCATGCGCTTCTGGCCCTTTCGTGAACGGCCCGTTCCGCCGTCCGCCGATTCCTCCGCCTTCGCCATCGCCGAGCTCGCCCCCCAGCTCAGCGGCGTGCTCGCCGTCGAACAGGTGAGGACGGAGGGGCACGCCCTCGCCTTCGGCGGCCGGCTCCTCCAGTCGCCCCCGGCGGCCATCACGAGCCTCCAGCCGCGCTTCCGCTCCTTCGGCTACACGCCCTTCCTGCAGGCCAGCGATGGGCTGACGTGGGTGCGCGCCTTGCCCTTCGTCGAGGTCGAGGCGCCCTCGCGTCCGCGCCTGAACATCATCCTGTTCGTGCTCACCGTGCTGTCCACGGTGGTGTCTGGCTCGGGCGCATTCTTCGACTTCAATCCGTTCACCGAGCCTCTGAAGCTCGCGAACGGCTTTCCCTTCGCGTTCACGCTCCTCGGGATCCTCGGTACCCACGAGTTCGGCCACTACTTCACCGCGCGACACTACGGCGCGTCGGTGAGCCTGCCGTATTTCATCCCCGCGCCGCCGCCCTTTCTCTTCGGGACCCTCGGGGCCATCATCCGGATGCGCTCCCCCGCGCGCGATCGAAATTCGCTGTTCGACATCGCGGCGGCGGGGCCGCTGGCCGGCCTCGTCGTGGCCCTGCCCGCCCTCTGGCTGGGCCTCAGCTGGTCGAAGGTCGGCCCCGTTCCTCCGGGGGGCGCCGTCGTCTTCGGCGATTCCCTCGCGATGCAATTCATGACGTGGCTCGTCTTCGGCCCTCTCCCGTCAGGGCACGACGTCTTCGTCCATCCGGTGGCCCTGGCGGGGTGGGTGGGGCTCTTCGTCACAGCCCTCAACCTCATCCCCGTCGGCCAGCTCGACGGGGGGCGCATCGCCTACGCGCTCTTCGGTGCGCGCCATCGGCAGGTCTCGGTCGCGACGTTTCTCGCGCTCCTCGTGCTCGGCGCGATCACCGGATCAGGCAACTGGTTCGTGTGGGCGTTCCTGCTCTTCTTCGTCATGGGCTTCCAGCATCAGCCGCCGCTCGACGACCTCTCTCCTCTCTCGCCCGCGCGCTATGCCGTCGGCGTCGGCTGTCTCATCCTGCTCGTCCTCCTCATCCCGCCTGTTCCCATCGCGATACAGTAGCGGCGGCGAGGCCGGCTATTGCCTCCGGCCCGGAACCCCGCTAAGATTCGTCAGCCTCGCGGGCGACTCGCGCCTCGCTGCGTTCCACACGTATCCGTGAAGGAGATGCTCTCTGGCTGAGCAGGCTGATCCCAAGGCCCTCGACTCGCTCATCCGCAAAGGCGAGGTGGACACCGTGCTCACGGTGTTCCCCGACGGCATGGGACGGCTCATGGGCAAGCGCGTGGTCGGCCGCCACTTCCTCGACCACGTGCTGGAGGACGGCGTCCACGCCTGCATCTACCTCTTCACCGTGGACATGGAGATGGAGCCGCTGCCGGGCTTCACGCTCACGTCATGGGAACGTGGCTATGGCGACATGAAGATGGTGCCGGATCTGGGGACGTGGCGGCTCCTGCCGTGGCTCCCCAAGACGGCCCTCGTCTTCTGCGACGTCTACACCGAGGAAGGAAAGCCCATCGAGGAGGCGCCCCGCTGGGTGCTCAAGCGGCAGCTCGAGCGGGCAAGCCGGCGCGGCTTCACCGTGAAGACGGCCTCCGAGCTCGAGCTGTATCTCTTCCGCGAGTCCTTCGACGAGGCGCGCGCCAAGCGCTACCAGGGCCTCACGCCCGTGTCGAGCTACCTCGAGGACTACCACATCCTGCAGACGACCAAGGAAGAGCCCCTCGTGCGCGCCATCCGCAACGGCATGGAGGCGGCGCGGGTGCCCGTGGAGTTCTCCAAGGGCGAGTGGGGCAAGGGGCAGGAGGAGATCAACCTCCGCTACGCCGAGGCACTCGAGATGGCCGACCGCCACGTGCTTTACAAGCACGGCGTCAAGGAGATCGCCTGGCAACAGGGCGGCTCCATCACCTTCATGGCGAAGTACGACATGGGGGCGGCGGGCTCGTCCTGTCATCTCCATTCCTCGGTGTGGGACAAGGCGGGCCGGCGCAATCTCTTCGCGGGCCGCGGCCGCCAGGGCACGCCCCTCTTCCAGCAGTGGCTGGCGGGGCAGATGGCCATGGCGCGCGAGTTCTCGTACTTCTACGCGCCCACCATCAACGCCTACAAGCGCTACCAGGCGGGCTCCTTCGCGCCCACGCGCATCGCGGCGGGCTGGGACAACCGCACCTGTGGCTTCCGCCTGTGCGGTGAGGGCTCCGGCTTCCGCGTGGAGAACCGCATCCCGGGCGCCGACGCCAACCCCTATCTCGCCTTTGCCGCGACGATCGCCGCGGGCCTCCACGGGCTCGACAGGAAGCTCAAGCCGCCCAAGCTCTATGATGGCAACGCCTACGAGGATCCCAAGCTGGCGCAGGTCCCGAAGACCCTGCGCGAGGCCCTCGACGCGCTCGAGCGCTCCAAGGTCGCCCGCGAGGCCCTGGGCGAGACGGTGGTGACGCATTACCTCCACCATGGCCGTCTCGAGCAGCAGGCCTTCGATCAGGCCGTCACCGACTGGGAGCTCGCGCGGCTCTTCGAGCGCATCTGACAGGAGCGGGGATGCCCAACCGGCTGAAAGGCAAGGTGGCGCTGATCACGGGCGCCGGGATGGGGATGGGCCGCGAGGCGGCCGTCCTCTTCGCCGAGGAAGGCGCGCGTATCGTCGTCTGCGACATCAACAAGCAGGCGGCCGAGGAGACGGTGGCCCTCGTGGGGAAGGCGGGAGGCGAGGGGCTGGCCGCGGTGGGCGATGTCGCCGTCGAGGAGGACGTGAAGCGGATGGTGGAGGAGGGGGCCCGCCGCTTCGGCGCCCTCCACGTTCTCTACAACAATGCCGGCGTCCTGTGGAAGGACAAAGATCGCTCCGTGCTCGAGACGGACGGGGCGCACTGGGACCGCGTCATGGGCGTCAATCTCAAGAGCGTGTTCTGGGTGACCAAACACGGCATCCCGCATCTGCAGAAGGCCGGGGGCGGCTCCATCATCCTGGTGGGCTCGGTGTCGGCCCTGGCCGGCTTCACCCGGGCCCAGGACGCGTACACGGCGGCCAAGGGCGCGCTGATCTCCTTGAACAAATCGCTGGCCATCCAGTTCGCGAAAGACCAGATCCGCTCCAACATCATCCACCCCGGAATTGTCGAGACCCCGCTGCAGGCGCCGTACCTCACGCCCGAGCTCAGAGCCGAGTTCAAGACGGGCATACCGTTGGGCCGCATCGGCCAGCCCCGGGACATCGCCCACGCCGCGCTCTTCCTGGCGTCGGACGAGTCGTCCTTCATGACGGGCGCCGAGATGGTCGTCGACGGCGGCTTCATGGCCCAATGACCCCGGAGGGCTCTCTCATGCCGACTCGGACACTCCGGAGCGTCGGACTCGCTCTGACGCCCTCGGCCCAGGCCAGGTAAGGCCCGCGTAAGGTGACGTCGCGCGGCGCGGCTCAGCCGGCGCTCCCCTCGGGGCTCGACCTCGATGCGGGGCTCTCCCGGCTGGGCTACGCCGCCTTCCGCCCCGGCCAGCGCGAAGCGGTCGAGACGCTACTGGCGCAAGGTCGGCTCTTGCTGGTCGCCCCCACCGGTGGCGGCAAGAGCCTCATCTACCAGCTTCCCGCCGCTCTCCTCGGCGGCACGACCCTGGTCATTTCCCCCCTCATCGCGCTCATGCAGGACCAGGTGGAGGCCCTCAACGCGCGCGGGGTGGCGGCGACCTTCCTCGCCTCCACGGTGGAGAGCGGGGAGATCCGGGCGCGGATGGCCGCGGCCGCCCGCGGCGAGTATCGGCTGCTCTACGTCGCCCCCGAGCGGCTGAGCTTTCCTGGCTTCAGGAGCGTGCTCGCGGACCTCCGCTGTCCCCTCGTGGCGGTGGACGAGGCCCACTGCATCAGCGAGTGGGGGCATGACTTCCGGCCGGAATATCTCGAGATCGGCGCGCTCCTGGTCGAGCTCTCCGGCGCACGCGTGCTCGCGTGCACGGCCACCGCCACCCCCGTGGTGCGCGACGAGATCCTGGCGCGCCTCGGGCTGCCCGCCGACACGCCGCAGCTCGTCCGGGGCTTTGCCCGGCCGAATCTGTCGCTGCGGGCGATGGAGGTGGAAGGCCGGCGCGAGCGAGATGGACGCGTGGACGTCGCGCTCGCCGAGGCGCTCGGAGGCCCCGGGGCGAGGAGCGGGGGGGCCATCGTCTACGCGCCCACCCGACGCTCCGCCGAGGAGGAAGGCGCCCGGCTCGCGGGGCTCGGCTGGCGCGCGCGCGTGTACCACGCGGGGCGCTCGCCCGGCGAGCGTGACGGAGCCCAGCGCGACTTCATCGATGGCGGGGCGGAAGTCATCGTGGCCACCAACGCCTTTGGCATGGGCATAGACCGGGCGGACGTGCGCGCCGTCGTTCACCTGGGGCCGCCGAGCTCGCTGGAGGCGTACTACCAGGAGGTCGGGCGCGCCGGGCGTGACGGCGCCCCGGCGCTGGGACTCCTCCTCATCTCCTCGCGCGACTTGCCGTTGCGCCGCGCGCTCATAGAGCGCGGGGGCGACGGCGCCACGCCCGACCCCGCCGTCGTCGAGCACAAGTGGGGACTCTTCCTCGAGCTGATGCGGTGGGCCGAGGGGGGGAGCTGCCGACACGATGCCATCCTGCGCTACTTCGGCGACGAGGCGGAGACCCTTCACGGATGCGGCCGTTGCGACGTCTGCCGCGCCCTCGTGGATCCCGGAGAGGCCCACGACGCCGATGCGGTCACCCTCATCGTCCGCAAGGCGCTCTCCGGGGTGGCGCGCGTGCACGGACGCTTCGGCCTGCAGACGGCGGTGGCCCTGATCCATGGTGACGCGGACGAGCGGCTCAATCGGAGCGGGCTCGCCTCGACGCAAACCTTCGGAAATCTGCGTGAGCACCCGCCCGAGTGGCTGACGCGTCTTGTCCGCCGCTGCGTCACCGCGGGCTGGGTCAGCTTCACGGGGGCAGAGCGGCCCGTGGTCACCCTCACGGAAGAGGGACGCGCGGTGATGAAGGGCGAGCACCCCGCGCGGCTCCTCCTTCCCGCGGCCCGCGAAGCCGCTCAGGCCGCCACCGCCCCCCGACCGAAGCGCCGCCCCGCCGCGAGCGACGAGCTCGATAGCCAGGGCCAGGCCCTCTTCGAGGCGCTTCGCGCCTGGCGGCTCGCCGTGGCGCGCGAAGAGGCCATGGCACCCTTCATGGTCGCCTCTGACCGCACACTGCGCGACATCGCGCGGCTGCGCCCGCGGACGCTCGACGAGCTGGCCATGGCGTACGGCATCGGCCGGCACAAGGCGGAGCGCTACGGCCTCGCCGTGCTGCGCGTGGTCAGCGAGGCGGCCCGGGCATGAGCGCCGAGCCGGCAGGCGCACAGGAGGCTGACGTGTCGCTCGACAAGAAGACGGCAATCGTCACGGGCGCCGCCCGAGGCATCGGGCTCGCCATCGCCTCGCGCCTGGCCGCCGACGGCGCGCGCGTGGCCGTCCTCGACCTGGATGCCCAGGAGGCGCAGAAAGCTGCGGGCAAGATCGGCGCGGGGGCGATGGCCATCGCCGCCGACGTGACCAAGGCGTCGGAGGTCGATTCCGCGATGAGCCGGGTCGTCCAGCAATGGGGCCGGCTCGACATCCTCGTGAACAACGCCGGCATCACGGGCCGCTCCTTTCCCATCTGGGAGCTGTCCGACGAGGACTGGCGGCGCGTGATCGACGTCGACCTCACGAGCGTCTTCCTGTGCTGCCGGGCCGCCGTCAGGGTCATGCTGGGGCAGGGCGCCGGACGCATCATCAACATCGCCTCCATCGCCGGCAAGGAAGGCAATCCGACCCTGGTGCCCTACTCCACGGCCAAGGCGGGTGTCATCGGGCTGACCAAGGCGCTCGCCAAGGAAGTGTGCACCCGAGGGATCCTCGTGCACGCCGTCGCCCCCGCCGTCATCGGGACCGAGCTCCTCCAGCAGATGGAGAAGAGCACCGTCGACCTGCTCGTCTCCAAGATCCCCATGGGACGCGTGGGGCGGCCCGACGAGGTGGCGGCGCTCGTGGCCTGGCTCGCCTCCGACGAATGCTCCTTCACGACGGGAGCGGTGCACGACCTGTCGGGAGGCCGCGCCACGTATTAGCCTGCGCGGGGCTATCTGCGGGTGGGCGCGGTAGATGGGGCAGGCGGTCGCGTGATCTTCTTGGTCAGGACCGTGGCGACGAAATCGTCGGCGACCTTGTCCACGGCCCTTTCCACGAGGGCCTGCTGTCCCTGGTAGACGGTCTTGAAGAACCACTCGCCCGCGTCGGATTCGAGGAACTCGACGTAGGCGCGCAGCTCGACGTCGCTGGCCTCGCGATACATGTAGAGCATCTCGCGCAGGACATCGTCGCTGACCGTATCCTGGATCTGCGCGCGAAAGACGTCGAGGGCGATCTGGGTCTGCGCCACCTCCGGGCGCTCCTGGCCGGAGAGGATCTGCTCGATCCCCCGGTTCCAGCCGTTGACGGCGGCCTTCTCGGCGGCAAAGGTTCCCTCGGAGGCGCGAGAGGCCTCGTCCAGGCTGAAGATGAGCACGAGGCGATAGTCGGACGGCTGCTTGTTCTCGAGGCGGGCCAGGTACACCTTGCGCGCCTGCGCGATTCCCGGCTCCGTGGCCGCCTGCTCGAGCCGCGCGATCTTCCGACCGGTGGCCGAGTGGTACCACACCAGGACGCGGCTGAGGGAGTCGCCGTCGTATCCGTCGAGGAGCGCCTGCCGGATGGGCTTGGCAAAGGCCTCGGGCGAGAAGGCGACGTCGAGGGTCTGGGCGAGCCAGCGCCGGGCGTCGGAGTCGATGCGCGCGTCCTCGTCGAGGATCTGCTTCATCCGAATGCGGACGAGCGCGAGGTGGCTGCGTATGCCGGAGACGCGCATGGCCTCGTCGACGCGCGCGCCCTTGTCATCCGGCGGGGCAGGCGAGGCCTTGTCCCGTCCGCGTCCCTTGTCCTGCGCCTGGGCGCTGGCGGCGGCTCCTGCGTCGGCGAATCCCAGCACGAGCAACGCGGCGATCAAGAAGAGAGCGGCGCGGCGTAGCCCTGTCATCTCGGCGAGCCTAGCATTCCGGAAGCCGACGGGGCAATCTTCGGCCGGAGCGAGCTAGGGCAGGAGATCCGGCCTCAGGGCGGCGGCCAGGAGGGCGACCTTGGACACCGACTCGGTGATGCGATCGTCGAGCGCCATGGCCACCGCGTCCCGGAAAGGGACCACGCGGCGCTCGAAGAACTCGTCGTCATCGGCGGCGAGGGGATCGCGGGTGAGGTCCAGGCCCACGAAGCAATGCGCCGTCTCGTCCAGGTAGGCATTGGAGGGGTAGAAGCGGGTGAGGAAAAGCAGACGGCCGGCGCGATGGCCGGCCTCCTCGCGCAGCTCGCGCTGCGCGGCGGCCTCAGGCGATTCGCCGGGCTGTCCGCCGCCCCCCGGCAGCTCCCACGAGGTCTCGCGGGCGAGATGGCGAAACTGTCGGATGAGAAGGACGTGCTCGCGGTCGACGAAAGGCACCACGCCGACGGTCAGGCCCACCTGGAGCACCGGATAGCGCCGCTCGGCTCCGGTGGGCAGCCTCCAGGTGTCCTCCCGGAGCGTGAGTTTCCCCAGGGGCTGCAGGGTCGAGGAGCCGAGGAAGTGCCATGCGCGGTCCATGGTTGCCCCCGGCCCGACATTATACCTGTGCTATCCTCCGGAGCATGCCGTCCGACTCGCACGTGGAGCGCCTGATGGCCAAGCTGGTGCGCGCAGTGGAGGTGTCGCTCGAGGCGACCCAGGCGGCCCGCGATGCCGTGGCCGAGATCCTCAAGCGCGGGGCGGAGACGGGCATTCTTTTCGCTCGTCCGCGCGGCGGCGCGCCCGCCTCGGAGCTCGAGCTGACCGAGCGCGACCGCGACTTCCTCCGCTCACTCGGCATCCGACCCGATCGGGGCTAGCCGTGCGCGGGGTGCTCCTGCTCCTGGTCGTGATCATGGCCTTCGTCCTCATCGCCCCCATGCTGCGGGGATGGCGGCTCCGGCTGAGCGGGGCCGACACCGAGCGACCCGACCCCCTCGTGAAGGATCCTTTCTGCGGCACCTACGTGCTGCGCTCGCGGGCCATTCGCCGGGAGAGCGGCGGCGAAGCGCTTCACTTCTGCAGCGCCGAGTGCGCCGCGCGCTTCGCGCGAGGCGACCGCCCGGTCTCCTGAGCCGCGTGTCGTACCGGGTGCTCGTCTGCGATCTCGACGGCACCCTGCTGCTCCAACCCCCTGACCTCGATCCGGATCTCGTGGCGGGCTGCCGCCGGGCCGTCTCGCGGGGCCTCATCTTTTGCGTGGCCACGGGGCGCATGCCTCCCGGGGCCGAGCGCTACATCGCGGAGCTCGACGCGGCCGGCCCCGGGATCTTCTACAACGGTGCCCTCGTGCGCGATTCCGAGGACGGGCGCGACCTGATGCGCCTGACTCTGCCGCGCGGGCTCATCTGGCGGGCCCACGAGGTCTTCGCTCACGCGCCCGTGAACCCCCTCTTCTATCGAGACGAGCAGCTGTACTGTCTCGACGAGAGCTGGGCGGCCCGCCTCTACTCGGAAGAGCAGGCGGTGCCCCTGGAAGTCATCGACCAGCCCGCCGACTTCCTCAGCATGGGCGGGTTCGTCAAGACCCTGTTCATCGGCCATCCCGAGACGCTTCCCATCGTCCGCGACGACCTGACGCGGACGGTGGGCGAGGAGGCGCGGCTCGTCATGACCCGGCGAGACTACCTCGAGATGATTCCGCCCACCGCCTCCAAGGGCGCGGCCCTCCGCGTGGTCGCCGACCATCTCGGCGTGCCGCTCGCGGACATCGTCGCGGTGGGCGACCAGGAGAACGATCTCGAGATGATCCGCGCGGCGGGCCTGGGCGTGGCCATGCCGCAGGCGCCCGAGGCGGTGCGGAGCCAGGCGGGGCGGGTGGCACCCACGCCGGACAAGGGCGGGCTCCTCGCTCTCTTCCGGGAGATCCTGCCCGAATACTTCGACTGACAGAGTCTCCGGGGCTCGGGTGCCCTCCGCTCTCGTCAAATTCTTAGCGGAGTTAGCGTCCCGCCAAAATCTGGGAAAGGCTGACGGTCTCCTGGGTTTCGTCCGGTTATACTGACCAAGACTCACGATGAGTGACGAGAACCCCACTCCCATCGCCGGCGCGGCGGCGGAGCCGCCCGCGGCGAGCGAAGTCCTCGAGGCCCGGCTGCGCGAGACCACGGGACTCCTGGCCGTCGCTCGCGTGGTCAGCTCGACCACGGATCTGTCCGAGGCCCTCCGGCTCATCTGCCGCGAGCTCGGACGGCTCACGGGCGCCGAGACGGTGTCGGCCTATCTCCACGATGGGCGAACGAGCCTGCTCCGGCCCATCGCCGCTCACGGAGTGCCCAAGCACGCCGTGGAGGCGCTGAGCACGACGACGCTCTCCCTGGACGAGCCCGCAGTGGCCGAGGGGCTCTTCAGCCACGGACACATCGTGTGGTCGGACGACGTGGCCGCCGACCCGCGCTTCGCCGCGCAGTCCTTCAAGCGCTTCCCGCACCAGGCCGGCCTCGTGATCCCCATCGTCCTCGACGGCAAGATCTCGGGCGCCTTCCATCTCATCTGGTGGGAGCGGCGGCGGCGCTTCGACGCCGCCGAGCTCGCCCCTCTCCAGGTCATCGGCGAGCAGGCCGGCATCCTGCTCAATCACGCGCGGCTGCGGGACGCCCTCGAAGGGCGCGCCGCGCGGCTGCGGGCGCTCTCCCGCGTCAACCAGGTCGTTTCCTCCTCGCTCGACGAGTCCGAGGTCCTGGGCACCATCGCCCGCGCCGCCGCCGAGATGATGGGCGCGCCCTTCGTCTCCTTCTGGGTCGCCGACGAGGTCACCCACACGGTCACGCGGCGGGCGGTATCGGACGAGGCCATGGCCGAGGGCTTGCCCGCGGCGCCCGTGGCATACGGGGAAGGCGCCCTGGGCTGGATCGCCGAGCGTCGCCAGAGCCTCGACGTGCCGGATGTGACGCGCGACGAGCGCTTCGTCCTCCGCGACTGGTGGGCCGCGCGCGGGCTCCAGAGCTTCCTCGGCGTGCCCGTCATGCTCGAGGGCTCGCTCCTCGCCGTGCTCGCGATCTCCGGCCGGGTCCCCCTCCATCCGGGACCCGACGAGCGCGAGCTGCTCGAGAGCTTCGTGGCGCAGGCCGCGGTGGCCGTTCGCAACATGCGCCTGTACGCCGAGGCCGCGCTGTACGCGAACCGGCTCGAGACCTTGACGGGCCTGAGCCGCACGCTCACTGCCTCCCTCGATCCCGAGACCATCCTGCCCGCAGTGGTGGACGCGGCCCTCACGCTCTTTCCGGGCGGCGCCTGCCAGCTCTGGACGCTCGAGGGCGACCGTCTGCGCCTGCGCGCGGAATCCGGTGAGGAGCGCGGCGGTCCGCGTCGTCCTCCCCCCGAGCTCGCCCTCGGCGAGGGAGTGGTCGGCGAGGTCGCCGCCACCGGGCGCTCGATCTTGGTCGACGACCTGCCCACGCGCCTGGCGACCACGCCCGACCCCTCGCTCGCCCCGGCCTTCGTGAATGCGGGGATGGTCTCGGCGGCCACCCTGCCGCTCCTCGTCGGGGGCCAGGCGATCGGCGTCGTCTGCCTCATGAGCGCCACGCGCCGCACGTTCACCCCCGGCGAGATCAAGGTCATGGAAGCCTTCGCGGAGCACGCCGCGGTGGCCCTGACCAAGGCGCGCCTCTTCCAGGACATCCAGGATCGCCGCAAGGTGAGCGAGGACCTGTACACGCTCACCGTGGACATGATGCGCTCCATGGACGTCCAGCAGCGCATCGACACCTTCGTCCGCGGGGCCCGCGAGGCGCTCAGCTTCGACCGGATCAGCGTGTTGCTGGCCGACGCCGACGAGCACACCTTCGTCATCGCCGCGAGCAGCGACGCGGAGGCCGCGGGCCGGCGGGTGCTGCCCATCGCGGGCAGCGGCGCCCTCGAGGAGGCCTGGACCTCCGGCCAGACGATCATGGTTTTGACCGATGCCGATCTCGCGACCCTGCCTCCGCTGGGGCTGGACCTGCGCGAGCACCCGCTCCTGAGGCTGCGCCGCTTCGCCGTGGTGCCCCTTCGCTTCCAGGAGCGCTCGATCGGCGTCGTGCTCGTGGACAACAAGACGAGCCGCCGCCCGATCATGCGGCGAGGCGTCGCCCAGCTCGAGCTGTTCTGCCAGCAGCTCCAGAACCTGGTCTCGAATGCCCGTCTATGGGCGGAGACCCAGCGCCGCGAGCGGGACGCCACCCTGCTTCTCGACGTCACCCGGCGCCTCTCCTCCACTCTCGATCTCGAGCAGGTCCTGGACATCATCACGGAGAGCACCCTCGGGGCCCTCGAGTGCGACGCCTCGGGCTTCTACCGATGGGACGCCGCGCGCAACGGTCTCGTCTTCGTGCGCGGGCGCCACGTGCCAGACTCCATGACGCGCGCGGTTGTTCTCCGATCCGGAGAAGGGATCAGCGGCCGCGCCTTTGCTGAGCGCAAGCCTTGCTGGACGGCGGATGCGCATGCCGACCCAGCCCTCGGCTATTCCGAGGCCACGCGGGAGGCCATGTCCGTCGAGGGCGCCCCGCGCGCGTTCGTCGCGGCCCCCGTGGTCATCCGCGACGAGGTCTTCGGCGTGCTCATGGGCGGCTCGCGGGAGCCGCGCCCCTTCTCGGACCAGGACGTCCACGTGCTCTCGACCATGGCCGCCCAGGCCGCCGTGGCCATCGAGAACGCGCGGCTCTACACGGTGACCCAGTACAATCTCGCCGCGGCCGCGCTCCTGAACGATGCGGCGCGCACGCTGCATCGCACGCTCGACGCCCGGCGCCTCCTGCCCGACGCCCTCGCCAGCCTCGGGCAAACCTTCAGCGCCGTGGGCGCTGCCGTCATGCTCTTCGGCGACACCGGCACCGTGCAGGCCAAGGTCATCCGCTGGGGCACCTTGCCCGAGGACGCCGTGCGCGCGCTCGCCGAGCCGCTACGGCGGCGGGAGGCGCCGCTTCTCGTGCCCGACGTGACGGCTCGGCCGGAGCTTCTCCCCGAAGGTCTCCTCGAGCCGGGGCCCCGGGGCCTCGCCGCCTTCCCCGTGCGCGGGCGGAGCCGCGTGCTCGGCGGTCTCGTCCTCGTCTTCGCGGGGCCGCGCTCGCTCTACGAGGCGGAGACGCGGCTGCTCGCCGCCTATGCCGACCAGCTCGCCATGGCCCTCGACAACGCCGCGCTCTTCGAGGAGGCGGAGAACAAGAAGACGCAGCTCGAGCAGGTCTTCGCCTCGACCACCGACGGCTTTCTCGTGGCCGACCTCTCGGGCCGCATTGTGGCCTTCAACCGCCAGGGCGGCGACCTCCTCGGCATCTCCCCCGACGAAGTCACCGGGCGGTCCTTTCATCGCCTCGTGGAGGCGCTGGGTCCCGCCGTCGCCTGGGAGACGCCGGGTGGGCAGGCGCTGGAGAAGGTGATCGCGGGTGGGCGGCCCGAGGCCGCCCTTGGCGATCTCGACGTGCGGACGCCGGAGCCACGCACCCTCGGCTGGCGCGCGGCGCCCATGCGTGATCTGCTCGGGGCCGCCGTGGGCGTCACCATTACCTTTCACGACGTCACCCGGCAGCGCGAGATCGACCGGATGAAGACGGAGTTCGTCTCCACGGTGTCGCACGAGCTCCGCACTCCGCTCACCTCCATCAAGGGCTCGCTGCATCTGCTCCTCTCGGACCCGTCGCTCACCCTCGACAATACGCAGCGCCAGCTCATCGACATCTCCGTCAAGAACACCGACCGCCTCATCCGGCTCATCACCAACATCCTCGATATCTCCAAGATCGAGGCGGGCCACATCCAGCTCGACCTGGTGCCGCACCGCGTGGACGAGTTCGTGTCGGTGGCCGTCGACGGCATCGCGGCCTTCGCGGAGTCGCGAGGCATCACCATCACCGTGGACACGGACGCGGGCCTGCCTCCCCTCAAGGTCGACGTCGATCGCATGGTCCAGGTCGTGACCAATCTCCTGTCCAACGCCATCAAGTTCTCGCCCCCGGGCGGCGGCGTGACCGTGACGGTCAAGGCCACGGGCCGGCAGGCCGAGCTGCGCGTGCGCGACCAGGGCCGCGGCATCGCCGCCGAGGACATGGGCAAACTCTTCAAGAAGTTCCAGCAGCTCGACGGCAGCAACGTCCGCTCGGTGGGCGGGACAGGGTTGGGTCTGGCCATCTGCCGCGGCATCGTCGAGGAGCACGGCGGCTCCATCGGCGTGGAGAGCCAGCTCGGGCAGGGGGCGACCTTCATCGTCAAGCTGCCCCTCCCGACGGCGGAGGCCGTCGCGCCCGTCGATGGGCAAGCCGGCGTTCCCGGCGGTCCGCTCATCCTGGTGGTGGACGACGAGCCCGACATCCGGATGCTCCTGCGGGATCAGCTCGAGCTGGAGGGATTCCGCGTGCTCGAAGCCGGCCGCGCCCTCGAGGCGGTCGAGCTCGCGCGCGAGCGGCTGCCCGACCTTATCACCATGGATCTCATGCTGCCCGACCTCGACGGCTTCGAGGCCATCCGCCTCCTGCGCGAGAACGAGCGCACGCGCGAGACGCCCGTGGTCATCCTCTCCGCCATCGAGCTGGGCGACGACGACACCCGGGCCCTCGGACCGACCGTGCACCTCGCCAAGCCGTTCTCCTCCGCGGATCTCCTGGGGGTGATCCGTGCCAACCTGCGTCTGGATCGGAGCGTCGGCCGATGACCTCCTCGCGCATCCTGGTCGTGGACGACGAAGCGGACATCAGCACCATCCTCTCGGTCACGCTGCGCCGCGCGGGCTTCGAGGTGGAGACGGCGGGCGACGGGGTGGAGGCTATCGACCAGATCCGGCGGCAGCCGCCCGACCTCGTCATCCTGGATGTGATGATGCCGCGCGCGGACGGGCTCGAGACCCTGAAGCGCATCCGCGAGCATGGGCCGACCGCGCAGCTCCCCGTCATCATGCTCACGGCCAAGGCCCAGCTCGCCGACAAGATCCAGGGCTTCGATCGCGGCGCCGACGACTACGTCGCCAAGCCCTTCGAGCCTTCGGAGATGCTGGCCCGCGTGCAGTCGCTCCTCAAGCGCACGGCGCTCGCGCGGCTGACCGGACCGCTCATGGGCGTGCTGGGCGATTGGTTCAATCGAGAAGGCGTGGCGCAGCTCACCCGGGATCTCGAGGCCGCGCGCGACATCCAGCAGCGCCTGCAGCCGGTCGTGCCCTCCGCGCTGGCCGGGCTCGAGGTGGGCGCCTTGCTCCGTCCATCGACCATGGTCGGGGGCGACTTCTTCGACATCTTCCCGATGGGCGAGCGCATCGGGGTGGCCGTGGGTGACGTCTCCGGCAAGGGCATCCCCGCCGCCCTCCTCATGGTCATGGTCCGCACGCTGCTGCGCGAGATCGCGCGCGGGCTCAGCGAGCCCTCGGAGGTCCTGACCAGGCTCAACGCCTCCCTGTGCCGCGACATGCCGCCGTCCATGTTCGTCACCCTCGTCCTCGGCGTGCTCTTCCCGGGCCAGGTGGGTCGCGTCGCGCTCGCCTCGGGTGGTCACCCGGAGCCTATCCTCATGCGCGCTGCCGGGGCCCCAGCCCCCGTTCGCGTCGGCGGCATGATCCTGGGCGTGTTCGAGGAGACGAACTTCGAGCAGGTCGAGATCAACCTCGAGCCGGGGGATTGCCTCGTCCTCCTGACCGACGGCCTCATCGAGGCGCCGGAGAGCGGAGGCAAGCGTCCCGGGCTGTCGCGTGTGCTCGACGCCCTCGTTCGCGCGCGGGAGCTCACGGCGCAGCGGCAGGCCGAGGCCCTGACCGCGGACGTGCTGGAGCGCGGAGTGGCCCGGGTGCACGATGACATGACGACGTTCATCCTCAAGCGTCCCTAGGAGACGGCCGTGCCGAGAGTGCGCGAGATCGAAGACGACGGCGGCGATCCCCTCCTGAAGGAAGTCTTCGCCAAGCAGCGTGAGCTCTTCGGGGGCCTCTTGAATCCGACGAAGGTCCTCGCGCACTGCCCACCCATCCTCAAGGCTGCCGCCCAGCTCTCGGGCTCCATCGAGAAGTCTGGCCGCCTGCCCGCAGAGCTCCTGCCTCTCGTTTACCTGCGCGTGGCGCTGATCAACGGGTGCCCGTTCTGAATCGACATCAACGCATCCCGGGGGATGCAGGCGGGGGCGGATGACGACAAGGTGCGCGAGGTGCCGACCTGGCGCGAGAGCGCACGCTTTTCCGCGACGGAGCGCGCGGCCCTCGAGTACGCGGAAGCCGTCACCATCACGGGTCAGAAGGTGAGCGACGAGCTTTTCGCGCGCCTCAAGACGATCTTCGACGACGGTCAGATCGTGGAGCTGACGGCGGCGGTGGCCCTGGAGAACTTTCGCAGCAAGTTCAACGTGCCCCTGGGGGTCGAGTCCCAGGGCTTCTGCGTTCTCCCGTAGTTATCCGACGCTACCCGACGCCTGAACCGGGCGCCGGCCGGTCCCTTAGCTCTTGGTCAAGTCCAGCGTAAATGGGCGATTCCCTCGTTCGCCAATCCCTGACGCCGAAAGCGCCTTCGGTGAACCCTTGAGAGAAATCCTCACTTCGCTTCCTGTGTAGTCGGCAACCGAATGCGAAACGTATTTGCCTACGAGTTCCGCCGAAGATGCATCCGAGGTGGCCACCGCACCTTCCGCCTCAGCTTTTAGGGCTCGTCCATCGATGCTCAACGTCCATTTCAACTGACCGGCGTCATCGGAAATCTTGAGCGTAGCCGGTTCGGTAATGTTTCCTACGGCTTCTCTGCCCGACCAGGCGCCTAAGAGCCACTCATGATCCGAGGCATCCCCCGCGCCGAACAGAAACAGTACCAAGGTCGCAAACATCAAGCCGAGGCCGAACAACTGTACGGAAAAGATGCGCTTCATGTGGGCTTTCTCCTCTCCGAGGCGGGCTGCTTGCGGTCGGTCGTCGCTGGCCGGGATCGCTCAGACCTGGACTTCGCCGATGTCCCGGACCGGCCGCCCGATGTGCTCTCGGAGCAGGCGCTCGCATTCGGTCAAGCTCAGCGGCCCCTCACACCGGAAAGCCGCATGGTGGTCGCGACCGTCGTGGACCGCGACGACGGCGAGCCAGTCACCGATTTCGCGGTCGCGTATCCGTTGAACCGACTTGAGCACGCCCAGGTGGCCCTGAGTAAACACGCTTCCTCCCGACGCCCACACTCTCGGGGGCCATGCCGGGACTGCGGCCTGCCCGTGCCGTCTCGTCAGTTCTTTCATCCGCATCAGGTCGTCCTCCTATGCTGGCCGTTGGGTGACTGCTCGTCATTTCCACGCTACTGCGCGTAGGGGGGAACAAGTCAAGAAATGAAATCCCTAGGGGGGGTGGGCGCCCGGTCCTGCGCGGGCTCAAGAGCGCCGCCACAAAGGCGCGAGGAGCATCCGGCGAACTGCCCCGGCAGGCATCATCGGCCCAATCCATCGCCGACGCTCCCGACCTCAGGGAGGTAAGCGCGGAAGGCAGCATCGTTGAGACCCGGCTGAGCCAGAAGATCAGCCTCAGCGGCCAAGAAGTCTGACTGGAACCGTTCCAGGCCATTCGTGATGCGGGATGGCGTGGCGTGGGCGACCTCGTGGATGTCCTCGATGAGCTTCCAGCACACGCTCTGGACCGCCCGTGCCCAGGCCACGATGCTCTCAGCGTTGGCATCGGTCTCGCTGGCAAACTCTCCCCAGGCGTTCGCCAGGGCATCCACAGCCTGCTTCTCGGTCGGCGATAGCTCTGCGGGTTCGGTAGCCATTTGGTACACCTCCCCCCGGGTAATCGGCATCGCCTGACCGGAGGCGCACATCCAGGTCCCGTCAGACGTGGACGCCAACGGACTGCGCGCACGAGGCCGACGGCATTTTGATCTGTCTGGGAGTCGATTCGCGGGCTTGGAGTCCCAGGGGTTCTGCGTGCTCAAGTCGTCGAGCTAGGCGCCGCCGGCTCTCCCCGCGACGGAGCGATCAGCATGGCCGCTCGGCGGGAGCGATCGATCGGCCCCGCACGACGAGCTCGTGCACCTCATGGCCGCCGGCGGTGCACAGCCCTTCTTCCAGGATCTCGCACTGACCCTTGCGGACCACGGCGTAGAGGAATCGCGCCAGGTGCACGTGCTGGTCGGTCGTGATCTTGGCGGCGCTGGCGAGATGGGCGATGCAGTAGCCGAGTTGAAGACTCCCGGGCAGCTGGCGCTGCAGCACCGCCATGACGCGTTCTTCCTGCGACCGCGACAGAACCATCGGTCCCTCGCTACCGCCGCGCGAATGCTGGAGTCATGAGCAAGATCATCCCCCGTGCTGAGGACAGCAATTTCAGGGCCACCAGGCGAGTCCAAGCACAATCAGCGGGTTAGACGACACCCGGATCTGGCTTTGACGGAGAAGGGCAGAGGAGGTGACGTGGGGGCTCAATGAGCGACCCGGCGGCTGCCCCGGCGCAACAAGACGATGAGATACCACACGATGGCGACGTTGACGGCGATGACGGTGAGACGCGTCAGGGTCACGTGTCGCCACAGCTCGTAGATCTCGAGCGGGATGAAGGAGCCCGTGACGACGACGGTGAAGTATTCGGCCCAGCGCTTGCGAAGGAGCAGGCCGATGCCTTCGGTCAGAAGCAGGGCGGCGTAGACGAAGGTGCCCGCGCTGATCGCTCTCAGCTTGCGGTCGTCGACGGACAGCAGCCGGGTCAGCAGGCGATCCGCGTGGCGGCCCTCCGGGTCCACGTGGACCTGTTCGAGCCAGCCCGCGACCACGTCGGCCACGTCCTTGTGCACCAGGTGCAGGGCCCCGATACCGACGACCACGAGCAGGAGGCCCTTGACCAGCTTGAACCCTCCGATGAGCCAGAGGCCCTTATCGCCGGAGCGCATGAAGGCTCAGGGCTCTCGCCATGGGGCGAGAGTAGCAGAAGGCTCCCGGGAATCCGGGCATCCCCCGCGGGAAATGTGACCGATTCCGCGTGATAAATGGACGGGGCGAGGAACTCCCGGCCGGCGGCCCGATGATGATATTCTGGCCAGGCCATGTGCGGCATCGTCGGCTACGTCGGGGACAACTTCGCCGAGATCGTGGTGGTGGACGGTCTCAAACGCCTGGAGTACCGCGGCTATGACTCCGCGGGTCTCGCCGTCCCCCTCGACGGCGGTCTCAAGCTCCGCCGCCTGGTCGGCAAGATCATCAATCTGGAGCGCGAGGTGCTCAAGGAGCCCCTGCAGGCGCACGTGGGCATCGGGCATACCCGCTGGGCCACGCACGGCGCCCCCACCGAGGCCAATACCCACCCGCATACGGACGCGGCTGGACGCATCGCCGTCGTGCACAACGGCATCATCGAGAACTACCTGGAGCTGCGCCACGAGCTCGAGGCGGCCGGCGATCATTTCACCTCGGCCACCGACACCGAAGTCGTGCCCCACCTGGTCGCCGCGGGGATGGCTCGAGGGCTTGGCCTCGTGGAGGCGTTCCGTGCGGCCCTCGTGCGACTCGAGGGCAGCTTTGCCCTCGGTCTCGTCTCGGCCGGCCATCCGGGCGTGATTCTCGGCGCGCGCCGGTCGAGCCCCCTCGTCGTCGGCTATGGCGAGAAGGAGTTTCTCCTCGCCTCCGACGTCCTCGCCATCCAGTCCTACGCGGAGGCGGTGAGCTATCTCGAGGACGGCGACGTCTGCGTCATCGAGGCCTCGGGGGTGACCCTGAGCGATCTCGAGGGACGGCACGTGGAGCGGCCCCGCCACAAGGTGGATCGCGAGAGCCTGGCCGTGCACAAGGAAGGCTATCGCCACTTCATGGCCAAGGAGATCCACGAGCAGCCGCGCGTGCTCGCCCAGACCATCTCGGGCCGCATCGCCGACAGCGGCCGCGACGTGGTGCTCGACGGCGTCGGCCTCACGGGCGACCAGGTGCGTGAGCTCGAGCACGTCCAGATCGTCGCCTGCGGGACGTCATGGCACGCCGGGCTCCTCGGCCGCTACCTCATCGAGGGCCTGGCGGGCATCCCCGTTCGCGTGGACTACGGGTCGGAATTCCGAGGGCGCGCCGCGCTGCTGCCGAAGCGCTCGCTCTTCCTCACCATCTCGCAGTCGGGAGAGACCGCCGACACGCTCACGGCGCTCCGGGGCATCCGGGGGCAAGGCGTGCGGACGCTGACCGTCTGCAACGTGCCGACCTCCTCCATGGTCCGGGAGTCCGACGACGCGCTGCTCACCCTGGTCGGTCCCGAGATCGGCGTCGCCTCGACCAAGGCCTTCACGGGACAGATCCTCGCCCTGGCCCTCCTGGCCGCCCACTGGGGCGTGGCGCGAGGGACGCTGAGCCCGGTGGACGCGGAGAGTTTCCTCGACCATCTCGTCCGGCTCCCGGGTCTGGTGGAGCACGCCTTCACCGTCGAGCCGGCCCTGCTCGAGGAAGCTCGCGTGCTGGCGGACGCGCGGAGCGTCCTCTACCTCGGGCGAGGCATCAACTACCCCGTGGCCCTGGAGGGCGCGCTCAAGCTCAAGGAGCTTTCGTATATCCACGCCGAGGGCTACCCGGCGGGCGAGATGAAGCACGGGCCCATCGCGCTCATCGACCCCCGCTTCCCCGTGGTCGCCGTGGCGGGGAGCGGTCAGGACCAGGGGAAGCTCCTGTCCAACCTCTCCGAGGTGCGGGCACGCGAGGCGCGGGTCACCCTTGTCACCACCGATCCAGAGACGCCCGCGAGCGCCGCGGACCGACTCATCGTGGTGCCGCGGACCTCGCCGTGGCTCGAGCCCATCCTCCTCGTGCTCCCGCTCCAGCTCTTGGCCTATCACACGGCGGTGCTCAAGGGTTCGGACGTGGATCAGCCGCGCAACCTCGCCAAGAGCGTGACCGTCGAATGAAGCGCCCGGCCGCCAAAGGCACCTTTTCCATGACGAGCGAAGCGGGCGAGCTCGTCCGGCTGCGGAAATGGCTGCGCGAGGAGCTCGAAGGGCACGGCGTGCCGCGGCCCGACCAGTCGAACCTCCTCCTGGCCGTCGGCGAGCTCTGCAACAACTCGATCCAGCACGCCTACGAAGGCCAGTCCGGCAAGCCCATCCGCGTCTCCGTGCGAGCCAGCGACGAGGCGCTGACCATAGAGGTCGAGGACTTCGGCAAGCCCTTCGACGCCGAGCAGTACGAGGCGCCGAACTTCGAAGCCGTGCCCGATCACGGATATGGCCTCTTCCTGGTGAAGACGATTGCCGATAACCTCTCCGTGGACATTGCCCGAGAACGCGGCACACGGTGGACCATCGTCAAGTACCGCCCCGGCCGCGGACCCGCGGTCGGTAAGAAGGACGTGGTTCCCCGTTCGTGAGTGGAGGAGCGCATGGACATTGATGTGACCCAGTCCAGCGAGGTGACCGTGGTCGCCCCGAAAGGCGACCTGGACATGGCGGCCGCGGACCAGGTGAAGCGGACGCTCACCGGACTCATCGGGCAGGGTCAATCGCGGCTCGTCATGGACCTGGGCGGCGTGGGCTATATCGACAGCTCGGGCATGGGAGTGCTCGTCGCGTCGATGAAGCAGGCCCGGGCCGCGGGCGGGGACGTCCGCCTCTGCGGCCTGCAGGAGGACGTCCGCGCCATCTTCGAGATGACCCGTCTGATCAAGGCCATGAGCGTCCACCCGACGCGTCAGGAGGCGCTCGCCTCTTGGCGTTAGGCCGCCGGCTGCTCGCCATCACATTGGCGATCATGTCCGGCGGTACCGCATGGGCCGGCCCCTCCCCGACGGGGCCGCTGGGCGGGGTCAAGACCTGGGCCGTCTACTACGGGGCGGCGCCCGAGACGGCTGCCGAGCTCGCCCGCTTCGACCTCGTCGTCCTCGATCCGACCCGGCACCCACCGCTCAACAACGTGAAGCGCCACGGCGCTTTGCTGCTCATGTATGTGAGTTTGGGTGAGGTCAATATCCACTCGCCGGCCTATCCGTCCATCGCCGCTGCGCCGTGGGTGCTCGCCCCCAATCCGAACTGGCCCGAGGCGCGGCGACTCGATCCGCGGGCTCCGGGCTACGAGCGCTGGCTGCTCGAGCAGGTCGTGCCGGCGGCCCTCGCAGGGCCAGTCAATGGGCTCTTTCTCGACACGGCGGACACGCCCATCGAGCTCGAGCGGGCCGAGCCCGCACGCTACGGCGGAGCCACCGAGGCGCTCGAGCGGGTGCTGGGCGCCCTCCACCGGGAGCATCCGCGCGCTCTGCTCGTCCTCAACGGCGGGCTGCCCCTCGTGGAGCGCGCGCGCCCCATGCTTGCCGGCGTGGCGGTCGAGTCGATCCTGACGGACTACGACTTCAAGGCCCAGCGGTATCGGGCGCGGGCGCCGGAGGCCGCGCGCGAGCGCGCGGCGGCCCTCCGCCGCGTCACCGCGCTCGGCCTCCCCGTCCTGGCCCTGGAGTACGCGCCACCGGATGACGCCGCCTGGACGCAGAGCCTGATCACCAAGACCCGCGCGGCGGGCCTCATTCCGTACATTTCAACAATCGGACTGGACAAAGTTTTCACTCAGACGCTACGCTAGGGTCCGATGCCCGAGGCGATGCTTTCCCGGCGCGCCCTCCTGAAGGGGTCACTGGCGACGGGAGCACTGACTCTGGATCCTCGGGCCGCTCTCGCCGCCAGCGCCCCGCGTCGCCCCGACGTCGCCCCGGGCGATGGCGAACTCCACCGCCGGGTCCTGGCCCTCTACAAGTCCTCCGAGCTCTACAACGCCGTGGAGGGCGCTCGCCCCAAGACGGCCTGGCTCAACGAGGTCCACGCCTGGGCCCAGATGCCGCTGAACTGGCTCGGGCTCATGGTCGACTACCACGACGTCGCCCGTGGCCTCCCCGACGAAGCGCAGATGGGACGCTACCGCGGCGTGCTCACCTGGCACCAAACCGAGGAGATCGACGACCCGCTCGGCTACCTCCAGTGGCTCGCCGCGCAGGTCCGTGCGGGCCGCCGCCTCGTGATCCTGGGCAACCTCGGGGCCTATCGCGATCGCAAGACCCTCAAGACGCCGGGCCTTGACGAGATCTCCCTCGCCCTCGCGCCCACCGGGCTCGAGTTCCGGGGGCGCTGGACGGGCAACTCGCGGGTCATCGAGCTCCGCCAGAAGAATGCCGCCATGGTCGAGTTCGAGCGGGCCCTGCCGCCCGCCCTGCCGAACTACTACCAGGTCGTCTCGCGCCGCGCGGACAGCCGCATTCACCTCACGATCGGCCGCAAGGACGCTCCCGACTCGGACAGCCACCTGGTGGTGACGGGCCCGTGGGGCGGCTTCGCGGGGGAGGACTACGTCCGCTACCAGCAGGGCGTGCCCTATGCGGCACCGGCCGTCGGAGGCAGCGCGCGGGTGGACGCCTCGTACCAGCAGCTCGAGGCCTTTCGCACCCGCTGGTGGATCAACCCCTTCGCCTTCTTCGAGGCGGCGCTCGGCCTCGAGGAATGGCCCCGGCCCGACGTGACCACGCTCAACGGGCGGCGCATCTTCTACAGCCACATCGACGGCGACGGCATGCGCAACGTGTCCGAGGTGCGACCCCAGGCGCTATCCGGCGAGATCATCCACGAGGAGATCCTGTCGAAGGTGCCCTTGCCCATCTCCGTCTCGGTGGTCGTGGCCGAGGTTGATCCCGAGCTCCTGGGCTCGGCGCGGACCCAAGGGTTGGCACGCGCCATGTTCGCCCTGCCCAATGTCGAGGCGGCCAGCCATTCCTTCACGCACCCGCTCGACTGGGAGAAGCGCACGCGGAGCTTTGATCTGCCGCGTCTGCCGTACTCCGTGGAGACCGAGATCGCGGGCTCCGTCCGGTACATCGAGGAGCGGCTTCTGCCCCGCGGCAAGCGTGTGAGGCTCTTCCAGTGGTCGGGATCGACGCGGGTGAGCGAGGAGGCCCTCGCCCTCGTCGAGCGGCTCGGGCTGCCGAACATCAACGGCGGCGACTCCATGTTCGATCGCGAGTGGCCGTCGTACACGAAGGTCGCCCCCCTCGGGCGCGCGGTCGGGCGGTACTGGCAAAGCTATACCTCGGCGGCCAACGAGAACCTCTACACGAATCTCTGGGCGGGGCCCTTCTATGGCTTTCGCCACGTCGTGGAGACGTTCAAGAGCACGGAGAGCCCGCGCCGGGTCAGCCCCATCAACGTCTACTACCACTTCTACTCGGGGGAGCGTGTGGCCTCGCTGGCCGCGTTGCGTGTCGTCTACGAGTGGGCGAGACGACAGCCGGTGGCCCCGGTCTTCACCAGCGAGTACCTGGCCATGGTCGAGGGTTTCCGCACGGCCCGCGTCGCGCGGGCGGGGGCGGGGTACCGCGTGTGGGACCATGGCGCGCTCCGGACTATTCGGTTCGACGCGGGTCGGTTCGACGCGGGTCGGTTCGACGCGGGAAGGTCGGATGCGGGCCACTTCGCTGTGGACATGACGCGCTCGCGCGGCGTGCTGGGGTTCACCCGCCACCAGGGCTCGCTCTATGTCCATCTCGAAGGATCCGGCGAGGCCTTCATCGTGCCCTCGGCGACGCCAGGCCCCGGCCCCTACCTGGCGGGGGCCAGCCATCGTGTTGCATTCGGAACACCTTGGTTGCTACTTCAATTGGAAGAATTTAACAGTCTTTGAGATGGACGTTGTCCACCGACTGTGGCTCTGGCCCGGGGCTCAATTACAAATGGCCGGCCCGGGAGCACCTCAATTTGATGTCACGTCCCAACGCCAATTCGGAAATCTAACACTTCATCCTCCGACAGTTGCTAAACTCCTCCGACATATGTAACCGGTTTAAGCCTCTCCTAGCCTTCAAGCTTCAATTGAAAAGTTGTGTAATTAGTAAGATAGATGAGCACGGGGCCTAGGTCACTTCAACTCTGCTAAGCCTGAGATGCGAATATAGGTGAACAAACGACGTGAGCCCTCTTTGAGATAGCAAATATGGGAATAGTACGCAACACAAGATCATACCAGTACCTGTACGCGAAGAGGGTCACAAACTATCCCACACCCGCTGCGCAAAGCTGCGTGGACCCTTCTCTACTTCGTTCGCGA
>Ga0137409_10001386_pt1 | contig 26216 bp, 22 predicted proteins | sample CZODoug1_16funga_FD_122059 | JGI IMG/M metagenome (GOLD analysis project Ga0137409, IMG submission 122059) | Vadose zone soil fungal communities from Angelo Coast Range Reserve, California, USA - CZODoug1_16fungal (Hybrid Assembly) | ecosystem: Environmental > Terrestrial > Soil > Vadose zone...
AAGACACCGTCTGCCGCGGTAGGCTGGCCGTTGGGGCCGAGTCGGTGCATGCGCGCCCCGGTACCGCCATCCCACAGCCCGGCAATGACCGCCTTGATGCAGGCTTCAGTCGCAGGCGCCACGGCTCCTGCGCGGGACTGATTGCTTTCGGGTAGCAGAAAGAGCAAGTCGAGATCGGAGCCGGGAGCCAACTCGCTTCGGCCGTAGCCGCCGACCGCAACCGCTGCGAGCGGAGCGACCATATTGCTGCCGCGCATCCGGGTGGATACAGAGGCAATGTGGAGCAACCCGATCACCGCGCTGTCCGCTAGACGCGTCCTGCCACGCAGATAAGCCTCGACTGAACCGCCCGCCTCAAGGCGCTCGCGCAAGGCCTCGTGCGCCTGCGCTACGAGCGGGCGCAGGAGCTTCACTCCACCCAACCCAGTCAGCGGTCCGGTTTCGCTGGCAAGCGCGCGCAGCGCCGTACTCGATGGCGCGAAGCCAGTTTCGATCCGCCGCGTCACGACCGGATGAGGAATATCATCCAGGCGGCCTTCACGCGGAAGAATCTCGATCATCTGGCCGATCCCGTGCGCAACCATGCCGGCAACCTCTGCAAGGAGTTGCGCGAGCGGGTCGACTTCCAGGCGCGCGGCCTCGACGCCGCGCTGCGCGCGCTGGCCGCGCGCGGATCGGCGCGCGAAGCCGTGGTCATCTCGACCTGCAATCGCGCGGAGCTCTACGTGGCCTGCGACGAGGCGGCGGCGACGCGGCAGGATCTCGTGCACTTCGTCAGCGACTTCAACGCCGTCTCCGCGGCTGACGTCGCGCCCCACATGTACGAGGTCGTGGATCTGGACGTCGCGCGCCACCTCTTTCGCGTAGCCGCCGGCCTTGATTCGCTCGTGATGGGCGAGCCGCAGATCCTCGGGCAGGTGAAGGAGGCGCACACGGTCGCCTCCGACGCGCGCACCGCCGGCCCCGTGCTCAACCGCCTCTTTCACGCCTCGTTCGCGGTGGGCAAGCGCGTGCGCACCGAAACCGGCCTCGGCTCTGGCGCGGTGTCGGTGAGCTACGCCGCCGTCGCGCTCGCGCGGAAAATCTTCGGCGACCTGACCGGCCGCAACGTCGCCGTCGTCGGCGCCGGTGAAATGGGCAAGCTGACGGCGATTCACATGAAGGCGCAGGCCGTGCAGCACGTGATCATCGTCAGCCGGACGATGGCGCACGCCGCGCGGACGGCGGAAGCGATCGGCGGCGCCAGCGCCGCGCCGTGGGACGAGCTCGACGCCGTGCTCGGCGCCAGCGACATCGTGATCACGGCGACCGGCGCCGCGGCGCCGATTCTGACCAAGGCGCACATCGAGATGGTGATGCGCCCCAGGCGGAACAGGCCGCTCTTCATCATCGATATCGCGATGCCGCGCGACGTCGAAGCCGCGGCCGGCGAGATCGAGCAGGTGTTCCTCTACAACATCGACGATCTGCAGGCGACGGTCCGCGAGAACCTGGCGCGACGCGCGAGCGAAGTGGCCCGCGCCGAGACGATCGTCGGCGAAGAGGTCGAGAAATTCGGCGCCTGGTTCCGATCGCGTGGCGTGATCCCGACCGTCGTCGCCTTGCGGGAGCGGTTCGAGGCGATCCGTCGCGCGGAGCTCGAGCGGCTGGACTTCAAGCTGTCGGCGTTGCCGCCGGAAGCTCGCGCGCGGGTCGACGAGATCACGCACCTCATCATCGAGAAGCTGCTCTTGACGCCCACCGAGCAGCTCAAGTCGCTGAGCGACGCCGACACCGTCGGCGCGTACTCGGAAGCGCTGACGCGGCTCTTCGACCTCGGCGAGGACAATGAGCGGCGCAACGTCGAACCGTTCCCACGCAATCGACCGCCCTCCCGGCGCTGACGCGAGTGGCCGAGGAGCTTCGACTCGGAACCCGAGGCAGCCAGCTCGCGTTGTGGCAGGCCAACACCATCGCCGCCCGCCTGGCGGCCGAAGGCGGTCCACCGTGCCGCCTCGTCGTGATCAGAACCTCCGGGGACCAGCTGCAGGAAGCGCGGCTGTCGGAAGTCGGCGGCAAGCGGCTGTTCGTCAAGGAAATCGAGGACGCGCTGCTGCGCGGCGACATCGATCTGGCGGTTCACAGCAGCAAGGACATGCCCGCAGTCCTGCCCGAAGGACTGATGATCGCAGGCGTGCTGCCGCGCGAGGATCCAAGAGACGCAATCGTGTTACCCGTCAAAGCTGATGGCTCAGGGCTAACGGCTGATAAGACAGAGGCCCATCAACCATATGCCATCAGCCATCAGCCATCAGCCATGGCTACCGTCGACGATCTCGTCGCGCACCTCGGTCGGTCGCCATCGATCGGAACCGGGAGCGTGCGGAGGGTCGCGCAGCTGATGCGGCTGTTTCCGGGCGCGCGGTTCGCGCCGATCCGAGGCAACCTCGATACGCGGTTGCGCAAGCTGGACGAAGGCGCGCATGATGCGCTCGTGCTGGCCGCCGCGGGACTGCGCCGACTCGGATTCGGGCATCGCATTTCGCTGGCACTGCCCGCGGACGCGTGCGTCCCCGCCCCGGGCCAGGGCATCGTGGCCGTGGAAATCCGCCGCGGTGACACGCGCATCCACGAGGCGGTGGCGCGCATCGACGATCCCGCCGCGGCAGCCGCGCTCACCGCGGAGCGTGCGCTCGTCGAGGCCCTTGGCGGCGGCTGCCAGACGCCGGTCGGCGCCTTCGCTTCGCCGGCAGACGGGGAGACGCTGGAGCTGGCCGCCATGGTCGTGGCGCTCGACGGCAGTCGAGTCGTACGCGGCCACGCGCGGGGGTCGCGGTCCGAGGCCGTCTCGCTCGGCGCGCGTGTCGCCGCGCAGCTGTTGAAGGACGGCGCCGACGAGATTCTGATGGAAGCGCTTCGCGCGCAAGGGGCAGTGCAGGGGATACAACCGTAACGTGCGAGTGCGAGGTGCGACGTGCGAGGGCGACGTGCGAGGTGCGAGGTGCGACGCTCGGCGTGCGACGTGCGACGTGCGACGAACCGAGAGCGAAGACCTCGAACGATGAGCCCGTGAACGACGAACGACGGACGACGAACGACTGATGTCTATCGTGTACTTGATCGGCGCCGGACCGGGCGACCCCGGCCTCATGACCGTCCGCGGCCTGCAGTGCCTCGAGTCGGCGGACGTGGTCTTGTACGACCATCTCGTGCCGGCGCGCGCGCTGCGATCCGCGCGGCCCGATGCCGAAAAGATCGACGTCGGCATCGCCGCGCCGCAGCCGCTCGAACAGGAAGCCATCTGCTATCTCCTCGCAGAGAAGGCGCGGGAAGGCAAGATTGTGGCCCGGCTGAAGTGGGGCGATCCTTTCGTGTTCGACCGCGGCGGCACCGAAGCGCTGTTCCTGCACGAGCAGGGCGTCCGGTTCGAGGTGGTGCCGGGCATCCCCGCCGGCGTCGCCGTGCCGAGTTATGCCGGCGTGCCGATCACCTATCCCGGGGGCGGCGACACCCTGACTTTCATCCGCGGGCACGAGGACGAAGGCAAGGCGCGCACGGCGATCGACTGGACCAGCCTCGCGCGCCTCGACGGCACCATCGTCTGCTATGCCGGTCCGCAGCAGCTGCCGTACATCATCAACGCGCTCGTGTCTCACGGCCGGCCGGCCGAAGACCCGGCCGCGGTGGTCTACGACGGCACGCTGCCGACGCAGGAAACGATCGCCGGGACGCTCGACGGCCTCGCCGAGATCGTGAGGCGCTCGACCGATCGGCGCCCCGCCATCCTGGTCGTCGGCCGCGTCGTGGCGCTACGCGAGCATCTGCGCTGGTTCGATACGCGGCCGCTCTTCGGCAAGCGGATCCTCGTCACGCGCCCCAGGGACCAGGCCGGCGACCTCGTGGCGCAGCTCGAATCGATGGGCGCCCAGGCGATCGAGGCGCCGATGATCCGGATCGTGCCGCCGGAAGACTATGGCCCGCTGGACGAGGCGTGCGCGCGGATCGGGGAGTTCGACTGGATCATTTTCTCGAGCGCCAACGCCGTGGAGGTGCTCATCGGCCGGCTGCTCGCCGGGCCGAAGGATCTCCGCGCCCTGAACGGCGCCCGGCTGTGCGGCGTTGGACCGGCCACCGCGGAGAAGCTGGCGCGACACGGCTTGAAGGTCGATCTCATGCCGCCGGAGTACCGCGCCGAAGCGATCATCCGCGCGCTGGCTGACGCCGGCGACGTCAACGGGTTGAAAGTCCTGCTGCCGCGCGCCGACATCGGCCGCGAGGTGCTGGCTGACGAGCTGCGCAAGAAAGGGGCGGAGGTCACCGAGGCCATCGCGTATCGCACTGTCATGGTGGACCCCGAGCGCGAAGGCGAACCCGACGTCTATCGCATGCTGCTCGAGCGTCACATCGACGTCGTCACGTTCACGAGCGCGTCGGCGGTCCGCAACTTCGTCCGCGTGCTGGGCGCGGAGCCCGCCGCGGATCTGCTGCGGACCACCGTGGTCGCGTCGATCGGACCGGTGACCGCCGAGGCCGCATCCCTGGCCAACATTCAGACGACGATCGTGCCGGCGAGCTACACCATCCCCGCGCTGGTCGAGGCGATCGTGAAATATTTTTCGGAGAAGGACACGAAGGCGCGCGAGAACGCGGTGACGATATAGCCACGGAGACACCGAGAGAGCGAACAGCCATGAACCATATCAACACGCACAACGCCCTCACGCTCACCCGACGGCTCCGCCGGCTGAGACGATCGCCGGCCCTGCGCGCGCTGGTGCGCGAGACGCGGCTGTCGCCCGACATGTTCGTGCTGCCGCTGTTCGTCTGCGAGGGCGAAGGCGTCCGGCGGGAGGTGTCGTCGATGCCGGGTGTTTTCAACCTGTCGGTCGACGAAGCGGTGAAGGAAGCCGCGGCGGCGAACGCGGACGGCGTGAAGGGCGTGATCCTGTTCGGCCTGCCCGATGCCAAGGACGACATCGGATCGCTCGCCTACGATCCCGAGGCCCCGGTGCAGTGCGCGATCCGCGCGCTCAAGCGCGACGTGCCGGACGTGCTCGTGATGACCGATGTCTGCCTGTGCGAGTATACCGACCACGGCCACTGCGGGATCGTGATCGACGACGAGATCGCGAACGATCCGACGGTGGATCAGCTCGTGCGGGCGGCGGTCACGCACGCGGCGGCCGGCGCCGACATCGTCGCGCCGTCCGACATGATGGATGGCCGCGTCGGCGCCATCCGCGCGGCGCTCGACGAGCGCGGGTTCGAGAACACGGCCATCATGGCCTACGCCGCGAAATACTGCTCCGCGTTCTACGGGCCGTTCCGCGAGGCGGCCGCGTCGACGCCGAGCTTCGGCGACCGTCGATCGCACCAGATGGATCCGGCGAACGCGGCCGAGGCGCTGCGCGAAGTCGAACAGGACATCGCCGAGGGCGCCGACATCGTGATGGTGAAGCCGGCGGTCACGTATCTCGACGTGATCGCCCGCGTGAAGGAGGCGTTCCACTATCCGACCGCCGCATACCACGTCAGCGGCGAATACGCGATGCTGAAGGCCGCCGCCCGCAACGGCTGGATCGACGAGCCGCGCGCGATGCTCGAGACGCTGACCTCGATCCACCGCGCCGGCGCCGACATCATCATCACCTATTACGCGCGCGACGCCGCCCGTGCGATCGCGTGACGGTCGCCACACCGGCGGGCGGTTGGGCATCATGAGCCGCAGCCATGGCCTGGCGTCACGCTAGAGTCCGTCTGAGCATTGCCTCAGGGCTCCTCGCAGGAGCGTGTTGAGGTTTCCCGGACAATTTCCTGGAGCGAGGGGCTGCATGCGACATCGCGCATTCAGGTTCACGGCACTTGCGGCGCTCACGATTGCAACGGCCGTCGTCGCCCAGCCGCTCGACCGGCTGACCGGCAGGGTGCTCACCGGACGCGGTGAACCGATGAAGGACGCGGATGTTCGGGTCGAAGCGCTCTTCGGGTTCGCCGGGAGCGAGTATCTCGGGCAGCGCACCTTCAGCGCGCGCACGAGCGAAAAAGGCATCTGGGCGCTGCTCGCATTCAAGGCCGGGATCTGGATCTTCGACGCTGCGGCGCCCGGACAGCTCCCCGATGCCGTCGCGCTGCCGTTCAACCTGGTCGTCCCGCCAGGATCGGGCATCGCCGGCGTCGTGCCGGTCTGGCATCCCATCCTCAGGCTCGTTCCACTGCCCGACGGTGACATCGGTCGGATGCTCGCCGACGCCGCCGACGCGGCGCGCGCTGGCCGGCCCGAGCGCGCGACGCCGCTGCTCTCGCGGCTGTCCGACACCAGCGACGTCAACGTCCTCGTCGCCGCCGGACGCATCTGCCTCGTCATGCGCGATCCCACGGTGGCGCGTCCGTTCTTCAGGCGCGCGCTGGACCGCGATCCGAAATCGTTCGGTGCCACGCTCGGCATGGCGTCGACCGCGCTCATGCAGCGCGACGTCGACGCCGCCGGGCGCGCGTTCAGCGAGGCACGCAACCTCACGCGAGAGAAGGACGAGCGCGGGTATCTGTCCGCGGCCGTGGCCGAGTTGAACAAAGCCCACACTGTGATGAGGGCTGCGTACTGACATGCGGCGGGCGCTCGCGCGACTCCTGACGGCCATCTGCACGGCGGCGATCGTGTCTGCTGTGCTGCCGGTGCATGGGCAGCACGCCGTCATCCGGATGAAGGGCCGCGTGCTCACGGAGCGCGGCGAGCCGATTCCCGATGCCGAGTTGCGTTCGGAAGCGTTCTACGGCTATGCCGCGGGAACCTTCGCAGGCCAGCGCACGTTCAACGTCAGGAGCAACGCCAGGGGCGAATGGAGCTTCGTCGGCCTGCAGCCCGGCATCTGGCTGTTCGAGGTCCTCGCGCCGCGCTACCTGCCGGAAACCGTCGTGCTGCCGATTCGGATCCTGACGACGGTCAGCATGGGAACGTCGGGGCTGGGGCTGACGTGGGATCTCGTGCTGAAGCCGCTGCCGACGCCGTCCGTCGAGCGGCACGGCAACCTCCTCGCCGACGCGCTCGGCGCCGCGCGCGCCGGGCAGTCGAACGAGGCGCAGGCGCTGCTGGCCGCGGTTGGCGAAGGCGCGGACGCCGAGTACCTCGCGGGCGCGGGGCGCGTCGCCGTGGTGGCCAGGCGGCAGGATCTGGCGAAGGCGCTCTTCCTCCGCTCGATTGAGCGCGATCCTTCTTCCTATCGCGCGGCCCTCGGCCTCGCGTCCATCTTTCTCTGGCAACGCGACTTCGACAGCGCGTCGCGCGCGTTCGACGCCGCGCGCAGCCGCACGCACGACAAGGACGAACAGCGATTTCTCTCCGCCGCCATCGGTGACCTTGCCACCATCAAAGTCAGATGACGCGTCTTGGCTGTGGCTCAGCCATCAGCCATCAGCCATCAGCCATGAAAACAATTCGCTCCTCCCGCCTCTTCACACGCGCGCAGACGTTGCTGCCGGGCGGTGTCGACAGTCCCGTTCGGGCGTTCAAGGCCGTCGGCGCATCGCCCCTGTTCATCCGCCGCGCGGCCGGCGCCCGCATCGAGGACATCGACGGCAACACGTTCATCGACTACGTGATGTCGTGGGGTCCCTTGATTCACGGCCACGCCCCGCGCGCGCTCGTGAAAGCGCTGGCCGCGGCGGCCCGGGACGGCACCAGCTTCGGCGCGCCCAGCCCGCTCGAGGTCGAGCTTGCCGAGCGTGTCCGCGCGCTCATGCCGTCGATCGAGCGCGTGCGCTTCGTCAGCTCCGGCACCGAAGCCACGATGAGCGCCGTCCGAGTGGCCCGCGCAGCCACCGGCCGCGACCGCATCCTCAAGTTCGAAGGGTGCTACCACGGCCACGCGGACGCGTTCCTCGTGAAGGCGGGGTCGGGCGCCCTGACGCTCGGGACGCCGACCAGCCCCGGCGTCACGCGGGCGGCCTCGGCCGACACGCTCGTGGCCGGTTACAACGACCCCGCCTCGGTCCACCGCGTGTTCGACGCCAACCGCAATCAGATCGCCGCGATCATCGTGGAGCCGATTGCGGGGAACATGGGGGTCGTGCCGCCGGCCGACGGATTTCTCCGCGCGCTGCGCGAGCAGTGCACGGCGTCGGGCGCGCTGCTGATTTTCGACGAGGTCATCTCCGGCTTTCGCGCGGCGCCGGGCGGCGCGCAGGCGCTCGCGGGTGTGCGTCCCGATCTGACATGCCTCGGAAAGATCATCGGCGGCGGGCTGCCGGTCGGCGCCTATGGCGGGCGGGCCGACCTAATGGATCTCGTCTCGCCCGCCGGGCCCGTGTATCAGGCGGGCACGCTCTCGGGCAATCCGCTCGCGATGACCGCCGGCCTCTGGTGCCTGAACCACCTCTCGCGGAAGCTGTACTCGTCGCTGGCTGCTCTCGGCGCGCGTCTCGCCGCCGGACTCGCCGCCGCCGCGCGTGACGCCGGCGTCGCGCTGCAGGTCAACCGGTCCGGCTCCGTGCTCACGCCGTTTTTCACCGATCGCCCGGTGCGCGACTTCGCGTCCGCGACGAGCGCGGACCCCGAACGCTACGCGGCATTCTTCCGAGGGATGCTGTCGCGCGGGATCTATCCCCCGCCCTCTCAGTTCGAGGCGTGGTTTCTGTCGATGGCTCACACGCCGCGCGATGTCGACAAGACCATTCGCGCGGCGAAAGAAGCGATGCGAGAGGTTGCGAGGGCGGGAGGGGCGGGAAGGGCGGGAAAGGCAGGAGAGGCGGGATAGTCAGGCCGGGGTTCGTCCCGCCCTTCCTGCCCGACCTGCCCGACCTGCCCTACATTCATCGCGTCACCGACGTCAGCGTGAGGGGAGCGTCCAGCCGGACGCGCAGGACGGTTCCCGCCGGCAACTCCACGTCTTTCCCCTCAGTCGCCGCGATCGTGCCGCCGCCGCCGATGAGGATGCCGGCGAGCGCGCCTTTGGCGCCACCGAGGATGGCGCCCAGAATCGCGCCGGCTCCGGCGCCAATGCCGATCTTCTCGGCCTCGCCGCGAATGCCCTCGCTCTCGAGCGCCTGCGTCACCGTGCCGCGGATCGCATGCGACCGGCCGTTGATCGTCACGCGATCGAAGGCGACCGTCAGGCTGCCTTTGCGCTCCAGCCGCGTGGCCTTCGTGACCGAGTTGACCATGCCGCGCATCACCGAGCCGGCAGGCACGAGCACGCGACCCCGCTCGTCACGCAAGTCCACCATCGTCGTCGCCTCGAAGCGGTCCTCGACCTGCGAAGTCTTCGAGCTGAGCGGGGTCTGCAGCCGCACGTCGAATTCAGTGCCGACTGGAATCTCGTTGGGGTTCTGCGAATGGACCACCGCCGGCGTCGGCCGATCCTCGGGAGCGGAGCGGCGATCGGGCTCCGCGCGACGGCCCCGCTCGTCCGCCGAACCGACCGGCGGCGTGTAGCCGCCCGTGGAATCGCCGCGCGCGCGGCTGCGGATGTTCTCGACCCGGTCGCGAACGTCGGCGAACTCGCTCCGCGCGATCGGCTCGTTCCGCCGCAGCTTCACTTTGAGGTAGATCGCCTCTTCGCGCGCGTCGTCGAGCTCGGCCTCGAGCTGCGAAGCCGTTGCGGCGTCGCGCGACCGCACCTGCGCCACGTCGCGCGAGGCGTCGTAAATGCTGTCCTGCAGGCGTTGAATATCGGAACTGGTGACCGTCGACTGCGCAGCCGCCGGACGAGTCAGGCCGGCCGACAGCGCCAGGGCGAAGACCAGGGATCCGGTGAGTCGAATGAGTTGCACGGAAACCTCCGATCGGGCTCGTGCAACATCAGCGCCAGGGCATGAGGCGCTCGATCCAGCTGATTCGCGTGAGATCGTTATAGATGACCGTCACCATCAGCATGAGGATGAGGACAAAGCCGGCCAGCAGCATCTTCTCCTTGACGCGCATGCTGAAGTCGCGGCGCGCCAGGCCTTCGAGCGCCATGATGAAGATGTGGCCGCCGTCGAGCACCGGGATCGGCATCAGGTTTAAGAGGCCGAGGTTGAGGCTGATCGACGCCATCAGCGTGAACAGCGCGATCCAGCCCAGCTGCGCTGATTCGCCGGACAGCTGTGCAATGGCGACGGGACCCATTAACTGCTTCGGCGAGGTCTCGCGAGTGACCAGGCCCCACAGCGTCTGGAAGATGAGCCGCCCGTACTCGATGTTCCGCTCGACGCTGAGCTTGATCGCCTGGCCGACGCCCGGCTTGATTTTTACGGTGTCATCGCCGATCCCGATGCCAAGCAGCCCCTCGTTGCCGTTTTTCGCCGGCGTCCCCTGAATCGTCTGCGTCACGCCGTTCCGGAGAATCGCCAGCGTGATTTGCTGTTCCGGGTGCTTCGCGATCGCTTCCTTCAGCTCGTACGAGAACGTGATCGGCTGGCCCTCGACGGCGAGGACCACGTCGCCGGGAAGAATCCCGGCTTTCTCCGCCGCGCCGCCCGGCGACACCGATCGCACGTGCGGATGGGCAATCGGCAGCACGCCGATTTCGCCGAACTCGAACCGGCTCTGGCCGGCGACGACCGTCGGCGTCACGCGACGCGTCAGCTCGGTCCCGTTCCGCAGGAGCTTGATCTCGATCTCGCGGTTCGGTTTCGACGCGACGTCGATCAGGAACTGCTCCCACGTGTTGACGGTATGCCCCGAGACCGCGAGGAGGCGATCGCCGGGCCGGATGTCGGCCTTCGCCGCGACCGACCCGGCCGTAACGACGCCGACGATCGGCGGCTGATCTTCATAGGCGCCTTTTTCGACGCCCTGGTACAACACGAGGGCGGTGAGGAACACCGCCAGCAGGATGTTCATCACCGGTCCCATGATCAGGACCTGGAACCGCTCCCACTTCGTCTTCGAGAGAAACTGGTCCGGCCGTCTGACGACTCTCCCGCTCTCGTCGCGCTCGATGTCTTCCGGATTCTCGCCGGCCATCTTCACGTAGCCGCCGAGCGGCAGCGCGCCGATGCCGTATTCGGTATCGCCGCGGCGGAAGCTCACCACTGTGGGATTGAAGCCGAGCTGGAACTTGAGCACACGGATGCCGACCCGCTTGGCCGCGAGAAAGTGTCCCAGCTCGTGCACGAACACGAGCACGCCGAGCACGAAAGCAAACGCCAGCAGTGTCGTCAAACCAGTGACCTCAGACCTTCAATTCTAACCCGCGGGCGATCTCCTGCGCGCACTCGCGAGCCCGGCGATCCACCGCCCGCACGGCATCCAGCGACGCCACCTCTGCCGCGTGATGCGCCGCCATCGTGCGTGCGATGACCTCCGCAATCGCGGTGAACCCCAGTCGTCCGTCGAGGAAGCGGGCGACGGCAACTTCATTTGCCGCGTTGAGGACGACCGGCAGGCTGCGCGCGGCCTCGAGCGCCCGGAACGCCAGGCGCAAGCAGGGGAACGCGTCGGTGTCGGGCGCCTCGAAGTCGAGGCGCCCGGCGCGCGCGAGATCCAGCGTCGGAAGCGACGTCGGCCAGCGGTCCGGGTACGAGAACGCGTACTGAATCGGCAGCCGCATGTCCGTCACGCCGAGCTGGGCGATGAGCGATCCATCGGTCAACTCGACCATCGAGTGCACCACCGACTGTGGGTGAATGACGACGTCGATCTGGTCGGCGCGGACGCCGAACAGCCAGTGCGCCTCGATCACCTCGAGGCCCTTGTTCATCAGCGTCGCGGAATCGATGGTGATCTTCCGGCCCATCCGCCACGTCGGGTGCTTCAATGCATCGTCGGCCGACACGCCGGTGAGCCCCGAGGCCGCGCGGCCGCGAAACGGTCCGCCGGATGCGGTCAGGATCAGTCGCCGGACCTCGCCGTGCGCCCGTCCGTGCATGCACTGATGGATGGCGTTGTGCTCGCTGTCCACGGGCAGAATCGTGACGCCTTTGCGCGCAGCCGCCTCGGTGACGATGCCGCCGGCCATCACGAGCACTTCCTTGTTCGCGAGCGCGACGGTCTTCCCGTGCTCAATCGCGGCGAGCACCGCCTCGAGCCCTTCCGTTCCACTCGAGGCGCACAACACCAGATCGACGTCGGGATGCGAGGCGATGGCGACAAGACCGTCTCGGCCGGTGCCGGCGATCTCGACGCTGCCCGCCGGTGCGCTCCGTTTCAGACGATCGACGGCCTCGCTGGTGGCCATCGCGGCGACGCGCGGCCGATAGCGGGCGATCTGGCCGGCCAGCAGCTCCGCGTTCTCCCCGGCCGCCAGGCCCACGATCTGCAGCCGATCGGCGTGCGCGTCGACGACGGCGAGCGCGTTCCGACCGATCGATCCGGTGGATCCGAGAATGGCGATGCGCTTCACAGGCGAAAACTGAACCGCAGAGGACGCAGAGTACGCCGAGAAGGATCTTCTCGGCGATCCTTGCGATCTCCGCGGTAAAACGTTCGGTTAAACGTATTTGAGGACAACGTAATAAACCGGCGCGGCGAAGAGCAGCGCGTCGATGCGGTCGAGGATGCCGCCGTGACCCGGGATGAGCGCGGAACTGTCCTTCACGCCTGCGCTGCGCTTCAACATCGACTCGAACAGGTCACCGGCGATGCCAAGCGCGACGATCGTCATGCCGACGAGCCCTCGCAGCGCAACGGGCATTCCCGGCAGCCACCAGCCGCCGACGCCGGCGAACAGCGCCGTGCCGAAGACGAAGCCGCCGATCGCACCCTCGATGGTTTTCTTCGGGCTGACCATCGGGGCGAGCGGCCTGCGGCCGAAGAGCCGCCCGCTGTAATACTGCATGCTGTCGCTGACGATCACCGTGAGCATCAGCAGAAACAGCCCGCGCGGTCCACTGAGCGCCCTGATTCCGATCATCGCCGAAATGGGCAAGCCGATGTACAGCGCCGGAAAGAGCGACGCCGAGACCGAGGCCAGCGCGGCCGGTCCGCCGCGCCACGTGCCGAGCGACGCCGCCGCCACGGCGACGAGCGCGGTGCCCAGGCACGCTTCGAGCACGCCGTCGATGCCGCTGCTGCCCACGACGACCATCGTTGCGAAGCCGGCCGATGCCATCGACACCTCGAGGCCGCTTGCGCGCGCGAGCGAGACGAGCTCGTTGACCGCAAGCCCGGCGACCGCCACCGCCACCGCGAAGAACAGCAGCGGCGGCGCGAACCACACCACGCCGATCGCAATCGCGATGAGCACCGCGCCGCTCAGCACCCGCGTCATCGCCCCGCCTCACCGTTCCCTGTCACGATGCGGAGAGACACCGAGGTGTGATCGTCCGCGGAGCGGACACGGACGTATGACAGCCACAGAGGCACGGAGACACAGAGATTATTTCTCGAAGACTCTGTGTCTCAGTGTCTCCGTGGCTCGAACATCTCTGTGTTCTCACGAACCTCTGTGTTCTGCGTTGACTTCACTTGGCGCCGAGCGCCACCGGCGTCGGCTTGATGCCGCCGTAGCGGCGCTCGCGCTTCTGGTAGGCGACGACGGCTTCCAGCAGATCGCGGCGGCGGAAGTCGGGCCACAGCGTCTCGGTGACCCAGATCTCGGAGTAGGCGATCTGCCACAGGAGGAAATTGCTCACGCGCATCTCGCCGCTGGTCCTGATCAGCAGATCCGGATCCGGCTGGCCGGCGGTGTAGAGGAATTCACCGAAGCGCCGCTCGTCGAGATCGTCGGAGCGCACACCGGCCGCGATGGCGCGCCGCGCCGCGTCGACGATCTCGGCGCGCCCGCCATAGTTCAGCGCGATGTTGAACAGCATGCCGGTGTTCCCCGCCGTCTGGCGGATGCCGATCTCCAGCTCGTCCTGAACGTCCGGCGCCAGCTCCTCGGATCGTCCGATGACGCGGAACTTGATGTTGTTATCGAGGAGGGTGCTGAGCTCCAGGCGGATATACCGCTTGAGCAGCATCATCAGCGTGTTGATCTCGGGGCGCGGCCGCTTCCAGTTCTCGATCGAAAACGCATAAAGCGTCAGCACGTCGATGCCGAGCCGCGCCGACGTCTCGACGACGTCGCGGACCGAGTCGATGCCGGCGCGATGCCCTTCGACGCGCGGCAAGTGCCGCTGCGCCGCCCAGCGTCCGTTGCCGTCCATGATGATGGCGATGTGGGCCGGCAACAGCTCGAAGTTGACCTGCCGCGCCAGCGTCTCATCGGACGATCCCGGCGGAATCGACGCCAGGAGCTGCTCAAGCGACATTACCAGTCCTTCGTAGTAAACCTTGAGTGTACAAGCTTTTAAGGCTCGGCCGCAAGCGAGTCGCCGTACTCGACGCGCATCAGAATGAGCCCGTGCGCCGGTGCCGTCGGGCCCGCCGCCGCACGGTCCCGCGACTCGACGACGTGCGGGATCCAGCCGACCGGCTGGCGGCCCCGGCCGATCTCCACGAGCGACCCGACGATGGCGCGGACCATGTGACGCAGAAACCCCGTGCCCGTGATCTCGTATTCGAGTAATGCGGAATCGGGAACGCGGAACGCGGAGCCGGATGGAAATCCGCACTCCGCACTCCGCAATCCGCGATCCGGTATCCGCAATCCGCAATCCGCAATCCGCGATACAAGGATTTCCCGCACCGTCGTCTTCGTCTCGCTGCCCGCCGCTTGAAACGCCGCGAAATCGTGCGTGCCCTCGAGAAGCCGGGCTGCCTCGCGCATCGCGTCGACGTTCAGCGCGCCGGCCAGATGCCATGCGTAGCGCCGCTCGAACGGGCTGATCACGTCGCCGTTCCAGATACGGTAGTGATAGGTCTTCGCGCGCGCGCCGAAACGGGGATTGAAAGACGGCGGCACCTCGGCCGCTGCGAGGACGCGCACCGCGTCAGGCAGGCGCGCGTTCAACGCGCGGACCACGGAATCCGCCGTCAGCATCCGCTCGATCGCGAACGCCGCGACCTGACCGAGCGCGTGGACGCCGGCGTCGGTGCGGCCGGCGCCGGTGACGGTGACGTCGCGCTCGTCGAGCCCGCGGAGCGCGTCTTCGAGCAGACCCTGAATCGTGGCGCCGGACGCCTGACGCTGCCAGCCGGCGTAGTCAGTGCCGTCATAGGCGAGCGTGATCTTGAACGATGGCATCACCGTGTCCTCGACACAGAGGACACCGAGGACACAAAGGAAAAACCCGATCGCAAAAGCGTCCGGCCTTCGTGTCCATGGTGTCCTTTGTGTTCGATCGGCGTGTCGCCCTTCAAACCGCCACGGGCCTCGACCCGGGTTTCACAACCGGGAGGCCCTGAGCACACAACGGGCAGGTGCCAGGTTCGTACGTGGGCAGCGCGATTTCGAGCAGCGCCACGAACGGGACGTCGAATCTCACAGCGCCACCACTCCGATCCACGATCGACGCGGCGCCCACCACCTGTCCGCCCGCCGCCAGCGCCACCCGCATCGTCTCCCGCGTCGAGCCGCCCGTCGTGAGCACGTCCTCGACCACGAGGACGCGATCGCCTTCGCCGATGACGAACCCGCGGCGCAGCGTCAGCACGCCATCCTGACGCTCGGCGAAGATGGCCCGGACGCCCAGCGCGCGCCCGACTTCGTGAGCGATCACGACGCCGCCGAGGGCCGGCGAGAGGACCAGCGTCGCGCGGAGATCGCGCGTGCGAGCGGCAATCGCGCGGCCGAGCGTTTCGGCGTGGTGCGGATGCTGCAGCACGAGCGCGCACTGGAGGTATCCGGAACTGTGCAACCCCGACGTCAGACGGAAGTGCCCCTCGAGCAGCGCGCCCGATCGGCGGAACAGATCAAGAAGCTCGTCGCGGGTCATTGTTCTTGAGGTGCTCTTCGAACAGCTTCAAGATCCGCTTGTATTCGTCGGCCCAGCTGGTCTCTTCCTCGAAGCCGTGATTCTCGACCGGGAACGGCGCGACCGACCAGTTCTCCTTCCGCAGCTCGATCAGCCGCTGGACCAGCCGGACGCTGTCCTGGAAGAGCACGTTGGTATCGACCATGCCGTGGCAGACGAGCAGCGCGCCCTTGAGCCCCTCGGCGAAATAGATCGGCGAGCTCTTGCGATAGGCGTCGGCGTCCAGCTGCGGCTCGTTCAGGATGTTCGACGTGTATCCGTGGTTGTAGTGCGACCAGTCGGTAACCGGCCGCAGCGCCGCGCCGGCCGCAAAAACATCGGGCGTCGTGAACATCGCCATCAGCGTGATGAAGCCGCCGTAGCTCCCGCCGTACACCCCGAGGTGCTTCGCGTTCACCTTCTGCGTGGTCACGAGAAACTTCGCGCCGTCGACGACGTCCTCGAGGTCCATGCCGCCCATGTGGCGGTAGATGGCTGTGCGCCAGTCGCGGCCGTACCCCGAGCTCGCGCGGTAGTCGGGATCGAGGACGACGTACCCGCGCGAGGCGAGCAGGTTGTGGAACATGTATTCGCGGTAGTAGCTCGGCCAGTACTTGTGCGCATTCTGCGCGTAGCCCGCGCCGTGGACGAACACCACCGCAGGCGCCGCTGGATCCCGCTTCGCGCCCATCATCTCGGGCGTGAACAGACGCGCGTAGACGTCGGCGCCATCGCGCGCCTTGTACGTGATCAGCTGCGGCTCCGCCCACTTGAACGATCGCCACTCCTCGGTCGGCGTTGTCGTCACCCGCTTCGCCTCCGCGCCCGGGCGGTTCGGCATCAGGAAGACCTCGTGTGGCGACGTGCTGGCCGAGTAGACGAGGCCGAACGTGCTGTCGTCGGGTGAGGCCTCGCCCGCGCTGCCGCCGGTCATCGACGTCAGCCTGGTCCGCGCCCCGCCGTCAATCGACATCGCGTAAATGTGCCGCTCGCCCGGATGCACCTCGGTGCTGGTGATGTAAAACGTTTTCTTGTCCGCCGAAAGGGCGAGCGACTCGATCTCCCACCTGCCCTGCGTCAGCTGCCGCGCCGACGCCGGCTCGGCGGTCGCGTCGACCGTGTAGAGGTGCATCCAGCCGTCGCGTTCCGACAGGAACCACAGGCGCTTCTGATCGGGCATCCAGCCAAACGACGGATCGCTCGGCCCCGGGCCGCCGAGCTCGCGCACCCAGGCATCGTCGTGCAGCATGTCGAGGACGCGCGTCTTCCCCGATTCGGCGTCGACCACGAGGAGCCAGCGGTCCTTGTTGTTGTCCGCGCGCACGTGCGCCACCACAGTGGCGCCGTCGTCAGATACCTGCGGCATCCCCCAGCGAACCTCGCTCTTGACCGGCGGCTCGGCGGTGACCGTCTTGCCGGTACCGAGGTTCATGACCGCCAGCGTGCGCTTGTCCTGCGCGTCGCCGACGAAGGTACGCGCGGGAATGTCTTCGGTGTAGCTGGACTCCGTGACGTAGTTCGGAACGTTCGGACGCTTGGCGGTCTCCGATCGCTCGACGACGAGGATGAAGACGTGCATGCCGTCGGGCGAGAGCTGCAGATCGCTCGCGGACTGACGATCGGCCAGCTCGAACTTCGGGAGCGCGCGCGCCTTCTCTTTTTCCTCGGCCTTTTTCTTCTTCTCCGCCTCGATCCGCGTGTGCTCGATCAGCTTCTGCTCTTCGGCTTTGACGAACTTCTGGCTGTCGGTGTCGCGCGGATCGCGCTTCTTCGGCTGGACGTCGGTGAGCTGCGCCATCTCGCCGCTCTCGAGCGGCATCAGGAACAGGTTGTTCTCGCGCGTAAACGTCACGGCGGTTTCGCGCCGCGCCCATCGCGGGTTGGCCTCGGCGGCGGTCGTGCGCGTCAGCTGGCGCCTGGTGCCGCTCACCGAATCGAGCAGGACGATGTCGCCCCGATCGACGAACAGCACGCGTCGATGCGCGCGGTCCCAGACGCCGTTCGCCGGCGGCGCGTTCCGCCGTTCGTCGTCCGACAGTCTGCGCAGCTGGCTGCCGTCGCGATTGACGACCCACGTCGACGCTTCGTCTTCACCCGGCCGCCGCCATTCGAAGTAGAGGTGCGCCGACTCGCCCGACCAGCGAAGGCCGGTCGGCGGATACCCCACGAGCTTCGGCCCGCGCATGATGCCGTCGACGGTGAGCAAAAAGGGGCCGTACGCCTTTTTCGCCTGCTCGCCTTGAAAAAGGGGTACGGCGCTTTTTTGCGGCGCGGCGGCCAGGTGAGCTGTGGCCGCCGTCAGCGCGAGCGCGGCGGCCGCGTAGGGGATTCGCAGCCAAAAATGCATGGAAAAGTATACAATCCCCTGAACCGAACGTCCCCCCCGAACGTCTACTGTTCAGAACAGCACCCGGAATTCCTTTTCTTGATGGAGCCGTCAGCAATGCGTCTGCACCAACTGATTCGCCACGCTCGGACGACCACGATCGCCGCCGCGATCCTCACGCTATCAGTGTCCGCTTTCGGGCAAACCGGACAATCGCGCCTGTCCACGGCGGGGCGGGCCGCCCTTCAAAGCGTCGCACAACAGCCCGGTGAATCGGTGCGACGCATGTCGATCGACGAAGCGGTGAAGCTCGCGCTCGAGCAGAACCTCGGCATCCGGATTCAGCGGTTCGATCCGCAGATTCAGGACGTCGGCGTCGCGCAGGCGCGTTCGTTCTGGGCGCCGAGCCTCACATCCAATTTCGCCAGGAACTCGCAGACGCAGCAGCCGACGAGCTCGCTGGCCGGCGGCGCGTCCAGCATTTTGAACGGCAGCGTGTCGAGCGCGGTCGGTCTCACGCAGGTCCTGCCCTGGGGCGGCAGCTACGCGGCGACGTGGAACAGCTCGCGCTTCACGACGACGAATTTGTTTCAGAGCTACAGCCCGCAGATCGGCTCGAACCTCAACCTGCAGTACACACAGCCGCTGCTGCGCAACTTCGACATCGACCAGATCCGGCAGCAGGTCGCCAACAGCAGAAAGTCGCGGGAGCTGTCGGACATTCAGCTGCAAAGCGTGATCACGCAGACGCTGCGCAGCGTCAAGAATGCGTACTGGGACCTCGTCTACGCGATCAACAACCTCAAGGCCCAGCAGCAGTCGCTGGCGCTGTCGCAGCAGTCGCTGAAGGACAACCAGAAGCGGGTCGAGATCGGGACGCTGGCGCCGATCGACATCGTGCAGTCGCAGGCCGAAGTCGCCAACAACGAGCAGGGCGTGATCATCGCCGATGCGGCGATCAGAGCTGCGCAGGACAACCTCCGCGCGCTGATTCTCGACCCGGCGGCGGCCGATTTCTGGACGGTCGCCTTCGAGCCGACGGATGCGCCGACCTTCACGGAGCAGGCGCTCGACGTGGATGCCGCCGTGCGGAACGCGCTCGACAAGCGCACGGATCTGCGATCCGCGAAGAACAGCCTCGAGCAGAGCGACATCAACATCAAGTTCTTCCGCAACCAGATCAAGCCGGATGTGAACGCGAATGTGTCGTACATCACGACCGCCGCGGGCGGCACCCAGCTCAGCCAGGTCGATCTCGCGGCGGCAGCAATCGGCGGATCGATCAATCGAACCGTCGTGTCGGAGCGCGGCTTTGGATCGGTGCTCGGCGACGTGCTCCAGAACCAGTATCCGAACTGGACAGTCGGCGTGTCGATTGGGTACCCGCTGGGCGCGAGCACGGCGCACGCCAACCTCGCCCGCGTCAGGCTGGAGTACGAGCAGGCGCAGGCGCAGCTCAAGAGCCTGCAGCTGCAAATCGCGACGCAGGTGCGGGCCATCGCCCGGAACGTACAGACCAACCAGAAGCGCGTCCAGGCCGCGGGCGTGTCGCGCGAGCTGCAGGAGAGGAAGCTCGAGGCGGAGGAGAAGAAGCTCGCCGCCGGCATGTCATCGACCTTCCTCGTCCTCCAGGCGCAGCGCGATCTCGCGTTGGCGCGCACGACGGAAGTGCAGGCCGTTTCCGACTACAACAAGTCGCTCGTCGACTTCGACGCCGTGCAACAGGTGCCGCTCGGCGGCGGAGCGCAGGTGAACGTCGCGCGCTGACGCGCTCCGCGTCGGGATTCGGGATTCGGGATTCGGGATTCGGGATCCGGGGCTCCGGGATTCGCGTGCTCGCGGATCCCGGTCGGGCCACGAATCACGCCGAATCCCAAATCCCGAACCCCAAATCCCGTCTGCTACACTGCGCCGAGTGCCGCGCCTCTCGGTCACCGTCATCACCAGGAACGAAGCCGCCGACCTCGACGCCGCCCTGCAATCGGTCGCATGGGCGGACGAGATCGTGGTCGTCGACTCGCACAGCACCGACGAAACAGCGGCGATCGCCCGCAGGCACACCGACCGTGTCGTCGCGCGCGACTGGGCGGGATACGTCGATCAGAAAAACTACGCGGCGTCGATCGCGAGCCACGACTGGATTCTGTCGGTCGACGCCGACGAGCGGGTCACGCCGGAGCTCGCCGCCGAGATCAGGACGATACTCGGGGGCACGCCGCGCGAGGCGGCCTTCCGGATCCCGCGCGTGACCTGGCATCTCGGTCGATGGATCCGGACCACCGATTGGTACCCCGACTTTCAGTTGCGCCTGTACGATCGCCGCGTCGCACAGTGGAGCGGCTGGTACGTGCATGAAGCGGTGACCGTCCGCGGCGAGACCGGCCGGCTCCGGGGCGAGCTGCAACACTACGCCTATCGGGACATCGCCGATCATCTGGAGACCATCGATCGGTACGCGACCTACGCCGCGCGCCAGATGCACGAGGCGGGGCGCCGCGCCGGCCTGCTGCAGATCGCCGGCCATCCGCCGCTGGCGTTCCTGCGCAACTACCTCGCGCACGGCGGCATTCGCGACGGCACGATCGGCTTCATCATCTCGTCGCTCAACGCGTACTACGTGTTCCTGAAGCTCGCCAAGCTGTGGGAGCTCGAACGAACGCTCGGCTCTCAACGCTCCACGCTCAACGATCAACGCCGCTGAGACTCGGGCGTGGCTGCATGAGAGTTGAGAGTTGACACGATGTTCTCTCTTCACGTTGATACGGCTCGAACCTGGCGAGGCGGCCAGAATCAGGTTCTCCTGACCGTCAATGGCCTCCGCTCGCTGGGCCTTCGCGCCGCGCTCGTGGCCCATCCCGACGGCGAGCTGCGCCGCCGCGCGGCCGAGGGACTCGAGCTCGTGCCTCTCGCGCCGCGCGCGGAAATGGATTTGTCCGCCGCCTGGAAGTTCTCGCGGCTGATCAAACGGCTCGCACCGGACGTGATCCACGCGCACGATCCCCACGGCGTCGCCATGGCGTCCCTCGCGCTGTCGCTCGGGGCGGGGTCCGCCGGGGCCGGCGCCGCGCCCGCGCTGTTGGCGTCACGCCGGGTCGATTTCCACCTCAAGGGGAACTCGTTCTCGAAATGGAAGTACCGCCAGGTCGACTGCTTCCTCGCAGCGTCCGAGGCGATCCGCCGGATGCTGGTCGCCGACGGCGTCGAGGCCGACCGCGCCGTGACGGTGCACGAGGGCATCGATGTGCACCACGTGCTGTCCGCTCCTCCCGTGAACGTGCACGAGGCGTTTTTTCTCCCGCGCGGCGCGCCGGTGGTCGGCAACGTGGCCGCGCTCGTCCCGCACAAGGGCCAGCGGTATCTGATCGACGCCGCGCGTCTCGTGGTGCGGCAGATCCCGGACGCGCGGTTCGTGATCCTCGGCGAGGGCGAACAGCGGGAGCAGCTCGAAAAACAGGTCCGCGAGCATCACCTCGAGAAGCACGTGTGGCTCCCCGGCTTCCGCACCGATGTCCTCGGGTGCATCAAGGGGTTCGATCTCTTCGTCATGAGCTCGATCAGCGAAGGTCTCGGCACGTCGCTGCTCGACGCGATGGCCGCGTCGCGTCCGATCGTGGCGACGACCGCCGGCGGCATTCCGGAGATTGTCGAGGAGGGCGTCAACGGCCTGCTCGTGCCGCCGCGCGATCACCACGCGCTGGCACAGGGCATCGTGCGCGCGCTGAGCGACGAGGCGTTGCGGCGGCGGATGGGCGAGGCTGGATTCGCGCGCGTCAACGAGCGGTTCACCGTCGAGCGGATGGTCGAAAAGACAGCGGACGTGTACAGACGTGTGAACTCTCAACGCTCAACCCTCAAGTCTCGAGGCTGAGCTGCGCCGCGGCGGACGTCGAAGGGCCGCCGTCGCGGGCGACGAATCGGTCTCAGAACTGCGGCAACCGTCGAATGATCTCGGCGATGTCGCGCCCGTGGGCGGAGCCCGTCAGCGCGAGCGCGGCGGCGAGCGCGAACGTGAGAAGCGCCAGGATCACTCGCACCGCCGACTTGCCAATCACCAGTTCCACTTCGTCCCGCAGATGCCTGAATCGGAAGTGCAGCAGCGGATCCTCGCTACGAGTCATGGGGTCCCCCTTTACGGTCCGCCGCGTCTCGCCGCCGAATCATCAGGCGTGCGCGAACCGCCTCGACGTCGGTCGCGCGGAACCGCCAGATCTTCGGCCCGTCCTTGAAGCCTGGCAGCCGTCCTTTCTCGGCCCAGAGTCGTACCGTCCGATCGGAGACACCGAATCTGACCGCGACGGTGTGCACCGACAGGACACGTTCGCCGTCCGCTGTAAACGCGTTCATGTGACCTTCCTCGAGGCCGGTCGGCAGGCGTGGCACAGAGCTAGCGCCGGCTGGGTGTCGCGGAAGAGTCCTGAACACGGCGTCAAAGCACGCGGAATTTCTCAACGAGGAGATCTTGAAGCGGCGCTTCCGACCATTCGTCGAGCAGCTTCGACGCGCCCGGCACCACGGGCCGGGCCTAAAAAAAGGCGACAGGCGCGTTCACGGCGACTGGCGACTGGCGAACGTGCCCGATGGCTGCCTTCATCGTAGAACCGCCGTCGGAATTTCGCAATCGCCGTTGCCGGAAATCTTCCTATCGAGCGCGCCGCCGCCGCGCGCGAACTCGTGGCCGGCACAAGCCGCGGAGCGGACACTGCGAGTCGGCCTGCGCGCGATTGAACCCGCACGCGTTCATCATGCCGAGGTGACAGAGCGCGTAGTCGTACTTCACCGGATCGTCCGGATCGAGGCGGCGCAGCGACGCCGTGATATCGCGAGCCATGCGCCAGCCGGGGCTCGTGTAGTTCGTCAGGCGAAGGCAGCGCCCGACGCGGATCACGTGCGTATCGAGCGGGACGATCAGCTTTGCGGGCGACACGCGACGCCACACGCCAAGGTCGAGCGCATCGCGCCGGACCATCCAGCGCAGGAAGAGATTCAGCCGCTTGCACCCCGAGCCTTTCGACGGCCGCGGAAAGAAATAGCAGACGCCGGGCTGTCTGGGCACGCGCCCGTAGGCAGCTTTCAGGTCGAGCGCCACCGCGCGCGCCGAGAAGCTGTCGAGCGCGCCCTCCACGTCTTCCGCCGCCGCGTCGTAGCCGCCGATGAAGAATCCCTCAACCGACCCGGCGCGATCGATCATCTGGCGCGCAAGCCACAAGAGCGCCACGATGTCCGCCTCGCGCGTCCATCGGTGGACGATGCCGGCGAAGGCGGGACCGTCGCGGCGGGCATCGAAGCGCCGCACGTAGGCCGCCGGGCCGGGGCCCATGACCGCCAGCACGCGCTCGATCGACTGCAGGACGCTCGCCACGCGCCCGAACGCGAGCGAAGCCGCAACCAAACCGACGACCTCACGGTCGTCGTCCCGCTGATAGCGCCGTACGATTTGAATCGGGTCGGTGGCCGAATCAGGATAGTTGAAGTCGCCGTAGAGGCGGTCGAGTAGCGCTTTCAGTTCAGGCGTCACAAGGCTCAACTCTCGAGGCTCAAGCTCTCAGCGGCCAGCGATCTGAGTTGACCGTTGAGCGCCGCCAGTTGAGTATGATTCCATGGATGCGTCGAGTCGTGCTGAAAGTGCTCGCGGCGATCGTCCTGCTCGTCGCGCTCGCCGCGGCCGCCGGCTACGTATATCTGCGCCGGTCGCTGCCCGCGGTCGACGGCAAGACGAGCGTCGCCGGCCTCTCGGCGCCGATCGACATCGTGCGCGATGCGGATGCGATCCCGCACGTCTTCGCGTCGACCAAGATGGACGCGTTGTTCGGCCTCGGCTACGTGCACGCGCAGGATCGCCTGTGGCAGATGGAACTGCAGCGGCGCATCGGCCACGGACGTCTTGCCGAAGTCCTCGGGGCGGCGGCGCTCCCGCAGGACCGCTTTCTGCGGACCGTTGGATTCGGCCGCGCCGCGGACACCGCGTGGGCTGCGACGCCGCAATGGGCAAAGCAGCAGATTGACGCGTATGTCGCCGGCGTCAACGCATTCATCGCCGCGCACCACGGCAGTACGCTGCCGCCGGAATTCTCGCTCCTCCGCTTCGAGCCCGAACCGTGGACAGGCGCCGACGTCATCGTCTGGGTGAAGATGATGGCCTGGGATCTCAGCGCGAACTATGCGTTCGAGCTGCTGCGCCACGATCTCCTGGCGGCGGTCGGCGCCGAGGGAATGGCGCAGCTGATGCCCCCATACGCGACGGACGGACTCTCGATTCTCGGCGCGAAGTCAGGTAAGGCGGCTGAGCCGGGTGGGGCAGGTGGGGCAAGCGCGAATCCCGCCCCGACGCATCTGATCTCCGCGACCCTGCCCGACCAGCCCTACCCGCCCGACCAGCCCGGCGGGCAATCGTCGTGGACAGCTGCCTTCGCGCGCGGCTTATCGAGTGGCGACCCGTTTGTGCGCGAAATTCTTCTCGCGGGCGCACGCAGCGAATCGCTCGGCTCGAACAACTGGGTCGTGGATGGCACGCTGACGGCGAGCGGCAAGCCGTTGCTCGCCAACGATCCGCACCTGAGCGCCCGGCTGCCCTCGACGTGGTATCTCGCGCATCTATCGGGCGGCGACTTCGACATCATCGGCGCGACGCTGCCCGGCGCGCCGGCCGTCGCGCTCGGCCGCAACCGATTCATCGCGTGGGGCGCCACGAACGTCGCCGCCGACGTCGAGGATCTGTACCGCGAGCGGCTCGACTCGACGGGAACACGCGTCGAGTTCCGCGGCGCGCAGGAGCCGATCACGGTGATTCCGGAGATCATCGCCGTGAAAGGGAGCGCTCCCCTGCGCGTCGACGTGCGGATCACGCGCCATGGCCCGCTCGTGTCCGACGCCATCAACGCGAACAACGCCGCGTCGCGCGAGCCCGGGCCGAAGCCGCCGCCGCTCGAGCCGCTCGCCTTCCGTTGGACCGCGCTCGATCGCGTGGACGACACCGTGGCGTCGTTCCTGCGCCTGAACGAAGCGCGTAACTGGACGCAGTTCACCGCGGCGCTGCGCGATTTCGTCACGCCGTCGCAGAACTTCGTTTACGCCGACGCGGAGGGCCACATCGGCTACTACGCACCAGGAAGAATTCCGATCCGCGCCTCGGGCGACGGGACAGTTCCGGCGGTCGGCTGGAGCGGCGCCGCTGAATGGACCGGATGGATTCCGTTCGAGGAGCTGCCGCACCTGTACGATCCGCCGGATCATTTCATCGTCACCGCGAACAATCGGCCCGCGCCGCCGGCGTATCCGTACGTGCTCGGCTTCGAATGGCCCGAGCCCTATCGCGCGCAGCGCGTCCTCGACCTGCTGCGCGGGAAAGCCAGGCTGACGCCAGACGACTTCGCGCGGATGCAGGCGGACACGATCTCGCTGCATGCGAAGACACTGCTGCCGATCCTCCTGACGCGCACGCATCCGGAAACGACCGCGGACCAACAGGCGATCGAGCTGCTCCGTCAGTGGAACGGCGATTCGACCGGCGACAGCACCGCCGCCGCGATCTTCGGCGCCTGGTTCCAGCACCTCGCGTCGGCGCTGGCCGGCGACGAGCTCGGCGCGCCCCTCACGAATCGGTACAAGGAGCGCTTTTCGTTCGTGACGCGTTTCGTCGTCGAGACACTCGGGGCCGGCGACAGCCCGTGGTGCGACGACCGGACGACGAGGGACAAGAGGGAGACGTGTGACGAAGCGATCACGGCCGCGCTGCACCAGGGGTTGGCCGACCTGACGGCGACGCTGGGAAGCGACGTGACACGCTGGCGGTGGGACGCGGTGCATCGCGCGGTGTTTCCGCATCAAGGGCTCGATGCGGTGGCGGCGCTGCGGCCGCTCCTCAGCCGCTCGGTGCCGAACGGCGGCGACTGGAGTACGGTGGACGTCGGACCGGCGGCGGCCGACAAGCCCTACGAGCAGCACACGATTCCGGGCTATCGCGAGATCATCGATCTCTCACCGGCAAACGACAGTCGCTTCATCGATGCGGTCGGCGAGTCGGGGCATTTCCTGTCGTCGCACTACGACGACTTTCTCAGAGACTGGCAGGCTGTCAGACACAGGAAGATGCGCCTGTCGCGCGCCGACGTCGAACAGAACGCGGTGGGGCGACTGCGGCTGACACCGTGACAACAAA
>Ga0137409_10001387_pt1 | contig 26210 bp, 18 predicted proteins | sample CZODoug1_16funga_FD_122059 | JGI IMG/M metagenome (GOLD analysis project Ga0137409, IMG submission 122059) | Vadose zone soil fungal communities from Angelo Coast Range Reserve, California, USA - CZODoug1_16fungal (Hybrid Assembly) | ecosystem: Environmental > Terrestrial > Soil > Vadose zone...
GCTGGGGTTGATGATGCGCGCCGCCGGACGCGGTCTGAAGTGTTGCATGATCCAGTTTATGAAGTCGCGCAACGATCGCTACGGCGAACACGAGTCGGCTGAGAAACTTGGTATCGAGGTGTACACGATGGGCGACGGCTTCACCTGGGATACCAAGAACCCGGAACAGGATCGCGCCACGGCTCGCGAAACCTGGAACCTCTGCGTGGAGAAGTTGCGCAGTGGAGACTACGATCTGCTGGTCTTTGATGAACTGGTTTACGTGCTCAGTTATGAACTGCTCCCGCTTGAGGAAGTGCTGGAAGAGTTTCGCAGCGTTCGTGCTTCCCAGCCTGCCCTGCATATCGTCGTGACCGGCCGCGACGCGCCCGCGGCGTTAATCGAAGCGGCCGATCTGGTCACGGAAATGACCGAGATCAAGCATCCTTTCAACGTCGGCATCCGCGCCCAGCAAGGGATAGAATTCTAAGTTATCAATCAGCAACTATCTCTACTTATCAATTCGAAATTCGGTTTTTTCCAAAAGCGAACCTTTAGACCACGTCAAGCCAACGCGTACTGCCAGCCAATGCAAATCTTCGGCCGGTGTGCCTCGGCTTTGAGCCCACCTTCGCCAGCGCGGCACTGTGTATGACCACCAGGCCCAGCCCGCCACGAAGCCAATGAAAAGAAAAAGCCACCACAGCCTGGTTTGTATCACCATGCCGAGAGAAAAAATACCCAGCATGATTATGAGTGCTGGATATTCACTATTGTCCATCCGATAACAACAGCTCGCCAGATACCAATGGCTGGCTTAGGAGATTGTGTTTGAGAAAATGTTTGTGGATTCATACGTTCATTCCAGAGTGCCTTGGCTATGCGAATTGTAGTGAACCTGTTGCAAGAAATCCTCTGCGAAAAAGGTGATTATCGACGTCGCTAAACGTCGTGACTTTTGCCGGCAGCAGAGTAATATTAACGGGAATTCTTGATTCGGTATTCAAGTCGTAGAATGAGGTGCCTTCATGACGAACATCACATCGGGCTGCCGAATAAGACGCACCTTGGTACTTGATAGGAGGATCAAGCCCCACCAATGCCCGCTCGACATCTACACCCAAGATTTTTTTGTTCCCAAAGTCGAGGAGATGGCCAAAGAAGGGTCCACCTCCACACTCCGTCCCAAATTCCCACGGGTCGCTTATCCTCAAAGCTACTCGTCTTCCTAAGAGTTGGCTTGTATTCATTGCTTGTCTAACCTTCTTACTCTTATCACCCTAGCAGGAATTTTACCAGTGGCTGTTCTTTCTAAGCCGCCCCCTGGTAGCTTGCCGCCTCTTGGATGTTCGAGAGGCTTAACTCGTCTGGCAGCTGAGAATATTCCCTTAGGAACTTCCAGCTGCACACCCACCTCCGGCCTCGTTCTCAAAGCAAGGCGTTGTTGGGCTTTAGTTGCAGACTTGCTGACTGAGTTCGTCACAAAATGTTCTTCCTCGCGTCCGCCTCGGACAAGTCCAGTGTCGCGAGTTGCCTGAAGTTCGGCTTTCGACATTGCTCTCTCGACGACTTCGGTGCCCTCCCCCAAAGCTAACTTCAATACACCGCGTCCTGCTTTCGAAATCAATGGACCCCCAACGACTCCAACGGTAGCGTTCGTCATTAGAGACGTTATCCCATCGCCGGACGTCGGAAGAGGTCGGGGCTCCGTACGACTTCGAGTTGGTGCTTGAGTTGTATCTGGCGCCGAAAGGATCTCAACCGTGACTACAACGACAACAACAGCGGCTACACAGGGCGGACAGTGTCCGTCCTCGTCGGTGAGATTTGTTGGGTTGTTATATGTATATTGATACTTATTTAGCGACTGAGGATTGTCGACATCGGCGTAGAACGTTGGGTTGCTTCGCGCAGCGTCTCCGAAGTCAAATAACTCATCAGGTCCCCCCGCGAACTCATCGGGCGACGTAAAGCGACCCTGCTTTGACGAATAATATCTCGCAAGGAAATAATCCAATCCAGTTTCGCTATCTCGTTCCTTTTGGGTGAACTTTTGTCTTTCGTTATCGGTTTGGTTATAGCCTTGTGTAGTCGTGCGCCCACCTACCAATCCGAGTTCTTCACCAAAGGGTAGATAATCATGCCGTTTCATGCTCGAGAGACTGCCCGACTTGTCTACCTCCATCCTGGGGGTGCCCAGGTGGTCGCCTACCAGCCAGAACGCCTCCCGGTAAAGTGTTCCGGCCAGTTCCGCATATTCAGCGCATACTTTGAAGGCTGCCAAGGTCGCAGGCCGCCCATTTGCTTGTGTGTTGTTCACCCAGAAGTTGAGGCCCGGACCATCTGGTGCACGTTGCAAGAAGGCCTCATACAAATCTGTAACGTACTGCTCCGTCGTGTGACTGCTGTTGTAATTGGTCGCCAGGAAGATCTCACCACCCATTGCCTGCGCCTCTGTGACGACCAGTGACTGACTCACAGCGGAGGCATTGTTGAGCCGCTGCGTCTGTTGCTGCATTTCTGTGCTCGTCGGCTCGCGTTGCAATGCACCGTAGTAGAACTCCTGAACGAAGTGCTCGACTCTCTGGTTGTCGCCGCCCGAGGCAGTGCCGTAAACAGTCGAGGCGAGCGTCGCGAACTCCGCGCACACCTCGAAGGCGTTCAACGTCGCTCCTCGCCCGTTGGCCTGGGTATTGTTCACCCAAAAGTTAAGGCCAGGTGTGTCCGGCCCCCGTTGCAGGTAGGAGTTGTAGAGGTCGGTGACGTACTGGGCATCTGTGCGCCCGCGCGAGATGTACTCTGACGACTCGAACAGGCCGCGCGCTATTGACCTGGCAGTGGTCAGCAACTGCGCTTCTCCCTGCACGCCGGCTTGGGCAAGCGTATCCATCTTCTGCTGCAACTCAGTCGCGGAGACGTCGCGTGCCAGGGCATTGTAGTAGAGGTTCTTGACGAAGCGTTGGAGTCGCTGCACGTCACCGCTCGTTACCGTGACCAGCAGCTCGCCATTGCGGTAGCCGTATTCTTTCGTGGCTGTCATCGGTGCAGAGCCTGCCTGGTACTCCGCCAAAAGCTCGCCGTCTATCCCATAAACCTGCCAGGTCCCGACGCCACTAACCAGACGACGGACCCGCTGACCGTCAGCGTTGTAGGTATAGGTGCTAACCAACTGGAGGTTCCCGTCCTTTACGATTGTGAGGCGGTTGTAGCAATCGTACGTACGAGTTGGTGTTCCGTCGCTACTGCCGAAAGATGAATAGCTATCGTTGTCGAGGTTTCCGGCAGCGTCGTAGTGCATGTTGCCGGTTTGTCCCCCGGGAACACCCAAACGATTAGTACCTGGATCTACTGAGAACCAGGGTTTGGGAGCGCCATTCCCTTGCGTCAGGGTTTGGTTTATCGTGCGGTTTCCGAAGCGATCGTAATCGTACGTCTGAGTGAACGCTGGCGCTCCGTAGCCACTCGGTGTCCCTGGAAGTTCGCTGACACTTTTCAACCGATTGAGAGAGTCGTAAGTGTAGGTATCTTCCGAGAAGTTATAACTAGTGAGAGACTCATTAGCCGGAACATAGGATGCCTGTCTGGTAAGATTTCCATTGTTATCAGTTCCGCTCCCCGACGAGTTGCCGCCCCAAGTGTAGTTGGAGCTGAAATAGTTCACGACCGCTCCGCGGTTCCAATCCCATTCGTTCGCCTGTAGCGAGTAGCTACTCAAACGAACGTCGAAGAGTTGGCCGCGAATGTTGTAGTGCCGTTTGTGGTAAAGCGGCATTTGCGTACCAAACTGCTCTTCCTTCAATCGGCCACTGTCGTCATAGCCAGTGTTTGTCGCATAAGTGCGCTGCACGCCATCGCCAATGTTGCCGCTGAAATTGCTGATGCGTCCCGCAGCATCATATGCGTAGGTAATAGTCCTCCCCGACGGATAGGCTTGGGAGACTGGCGACCCAGCGAAATCATACGAGCGCTGGGTGGTATAAAGCTGGCTCCATGAGCCGCTAAGAAACTGCTGGCTCACACTGGTAGGCCGACCTACGGCGTCTGTACTGTTTACGGTAGTTCGAGAGGCCGTAGCACCAGAAGTTTCAATCTGCCAGAGACGTCCTCTCCGATTCATAAGGCTGGTGGTGTCATTACCGTCTCGGAAACCGTCGTAGTAACGATTGACAGTAGGAGTGCTCGCCGGATCATTGCTGGAGACAACGCTGATGTTGCGATTTAGACCGTCATAGCTGTAGGTCATTGTGACAAGCCGGGCGTCTGTCTTATGTAAGAGATTGCCGTTCTCATCATAATCGTAGGCTATATGTCCGCTTTCCGGATTAGTGGCATCGGTCAGGCGCGACAACGAGTTGTAGACGAATGAGCGTGTTTGGACGGTGCCCCCCGTGCCCTTCTGCTGCGTTATCGTAATCAAGTTTCCCAGCGTGTCGTAAGCATATTTTGTGCGGTAGCCAGCTGCAGCCTCTGGGTGATTTAGGAATGAAGTAACGCTCTCGGTGGAGTCGTCAGCCGCTGTGATTTCCCATACTTCCTTGAGTTGGCCCAGCGCATTGCTCTTGCTCATCCGCTGTTTGCCGCTCGGATCAGTCACGAGCACCCGATTGCCGTCATATGCAGTTCTAACCACGGCGTTGTCTGGAGTCGTCAGTGTTAACGCTCGGCCCAGGTCGTCATAAACTGTCGTGATCCAGAGGCCCGCTGGGGTGGCAGCACTCGCAGATCCGTTGGAGAAATAAGAGTTCGAGACACGGTTTAGCCTACCCATGCCGTCATATTCCTTATCGACGGTGATGAAATTGCCACCGCCAACAGCAAGGAGTGAGCGCCTCGGTCTGCCGAGCCCGTCAAAGAATTGCTTTGATTGGGTGTTCTGAGTAGTACTCAACTTAGTGATTGTCTCAACCGAGACGCCACCAGGAGCATCGTCGTAGTTGTAGGTCGTTAGCCCACCATCCGGAGAAGATGTGGTCTTCAAGCGGTTTAGGGAATCAGTGTAGGTGTAAATCGTCGTTTGATTGTTGGCGTCCGTTGTTGAATTGACAGCTCCAGTGTTGAAGTCATAAACCGCTGTTGTTACAAGCGGTGTATTTGAGCCGTGAACCCCTGAATCGGGAATTGAGCTAGTGGCAGTTGTCGGATAAGCAAACTGGTAGGCGTCTGAATAATCCACCTGCTCAGGATTGCTAAGGCCAATGTCTCGTGCATCCCAATTCTTTCGGACATTGCCATACTGGTCGTATTGAGCATGGGTCGACAAGTTTGTATTTGTCGTATTGAGCCAGTTCGAAGAGGTCGTGACATTGCCTCGGAACGGAGTCGCCGGATCCGACCAATGAGAGGTAAAGCCACTGGTTATGAAGGAGTACTCGTCATAGCGTAAAGAGCTCTGCGAAACAATACCCGAAGGTCCGATCACGCGGTTGGAGGTAGGAAGATGAACGAGATTGCGGACGCTGTATGAGTTTCGAGTATTTGTGTCGATAAGAGGATCATTAACGAGGTAAGTGGTTTCAGCTGTACGCAGGAGACTTCCCGACGGGATAGCTGGAAGACTAGCGGTTTGCGCTGTCGTTTGATCAATCTCGTAAAAATCGTACTTACTAGTCGAGATGATATTTTGAGCAGCATCGTAGGCATTAACGGTAGTTTGCGCTAAGGCGTTGCCACTTGTGTCTAACAGTATTTCAATCTCTTTGGTGAGTTGCGGATCTCGCGCATTCGCGTAGCTGCCGCTTTGAGGAGAAGCCGTCCATTCAGTCAACGTGCGCCGTAGTAGCTGGTTCATGGAAGAATAGGTGCGCTCCTCATAGGCTCTGTTGGCCCGCACATCCCTAAATCCCCACGGGTAATCCTGCGCCGCTGTATGGAGAAAACGCTCTGTACGTGAACCGTCCGGGGCCGTAATTGTTACCTTATAAGGTTGGGAGAAATTGACACCATAGGCAGCTGAGTAATGCCAGTGTGGCTCCTCGTCCAAGCCATCTCCCTTTGGGCTGATCCACCTCTCCACTACACCTCGATTGCCCTGTGCATAGATTCCCCTCATCCAATCAGCGGCGGGTATCTCCTCATAACGATAGCGCTCGTATCCTCCTGAAGGATAAACGACTCTCTCTATTTCTCCATAGATGTTGTAGTTAAACTTGTAAGACTGATTTGCGGGCAAGACGATTTCGGCAAGCACAACTGGATCAAATAAGTTACCTCCGGTGCAAACTGAATCCGGAAAACTTGAAACAAAAAGACTCTCACGACTACCGCAGCAAAAGTTGCTCGTGAGTTGGTTAGGATCGGTGCAGTCGCCTGAATAGAGTAACTGTTGTGACGGAGCCGTTAACGCGTAGGCTAATTCCTTCCAGATAAGTTTATAGGTTATCGACGATCCGCCGACTCCGGGCAGACTGTAAAGCTGCTCTCCCGGAAGGCCATTAAAGGGCACCGTAAGATTTCCGGGATCGAACGGTATAGAAATCACCCGACCAATCGTATCGGTCCATGTTTTGTTCGAGGGGTTGTAAGTCTCACTATTACCATTGCGATCGATGAACGTTGTCGGAGCCTGGTCTCCCAGGATATATCGAGAGCCGTCTGGCAAATAGAGCGTCCGGGAGTCGTATTCGTAACGCAACTGTGATCCATCAACCGCATAGTAAGTCCCCGAAAAACTTGGCTCGGGCTCATTGCGCGGCCAATACACAATCGGGTTGCCGTGACGAAGATCATGGGAAGAGCCGTCTGGCAATGTTATCTGCACATGTCTAACCTGCCAACATCCAACTTGCGGCGGACCACAGGGACCATTCAGTGCTCCTGACGAGCCATAAAGATCAATGGCCCCCGAATTCATGACAGGAACTGCGAGACTGTTGGTCCACCCACCTGCCGCTAAGTCGGACCATGCAGGCTGAGCCCAAGTGTTAAAAGTATCCTCGCCCTCTGGGCCTCGAATAAAGTTTATTCGGTGTACTTTGGAGGAATAATAAAGAACTACGGAGAGATCGTTGCCGCCTCGCCCAGGATAATTGCCGAGCGGTATTTGGATATTCAGCCCGAGCGTGGATGGATCGACCCGTAAGTCGCTCCGCTTCGTGAAGTCGGACTTAGCGTTCGGCTTCTGAATGTTCTGCGCCGGTGATATCGAAGAAAACCCTGGCAGTAAGCCAACGGCAAAAAAGGCGATTAGCGCTGCGCGCGCACCGCGAGCCTTCAGACATTGACATCTTTCAGAGTTCGATGTGATGAGTGGAATGGAAAACCGAGAGCTTGGCATGAGCAGTACCTCCAATACGACCAGCAATTGCTAGAGTGCTGTGTTGCCAACTGTGATAGGAACTGACGATTCGTTCACGCAAGGCCTAAGCGGTGAGTCACACGTAAACGAAGGAAATTTTCAGAAACTGCACTATGAAACCACGGCTACTGGTAAGCGTCAAGTTGCAATTTGCTGACAAATTTATTGTACAGAAGGCGGAACATTATCTTTTAGAACAACCCAAAATGGAGGACGGAAGATTAATTGCTAGAAGGGTTCTCGAGGTCGGCTGCCTTCATCGTTTCACCTTCGTGTGCTAATCTTCTGATCCATCAGGCCGTCTCAAGGTGGTCAACTTCGAGAACAGCGCCGCTGCGAAATTTCCTATGCCCTGGTTCAGTAAGAAAAATAAACAAATCGAAGCCGTGCCGCCCGAGGACCGCGTAGTGAAGACGGAAAACGTCTTCGTTAAGTGTGATGGCTGCGAAGCTCATCTCTACACACGCGAACTGGAAGAGGCGCTCCAGGTTTGTATTCACTGTGGTTACCACTTTCGCATCGGCGCTCGCGAACGCCTGGCGATGCTTTTCGACGATGGTAAGTTTGAGGAGCTTGACGCTGAAGTGATCTCGATGGACCCGCTCGACTTTGTCGATACCAAGGCTTATCCCGAGCGACTCAAGCAGGCAAAGAAGAGTTCCGGTCTGCCGGAAGCAATCATCAACGCCCGCGGCAAGGTGGGCGATCATCTCGTGCTCGCGGGCGCGATGGACATGTCGTTCATCGGCGGTTCGATGGGCTCGGCAGTCGGCGAGAAAGTGACGCGACTGATCGAACGGGCGCTCAGAGAACACGGCGCGGTAGTCGTCTTTGCAACCTCCGGCGGCGCTCGCATGCAGGAAGGCGCTCTCTCGCTGATGCAGATGGCGAAAATCTCAGCGGCCCTCGCCGAGCTCGATGAGGCGCGCCTGCCTTTTGTTTCCGTGTTGACCGATCCAACTACCGGGGGCGTCACTGCCAGCTTTGCGATGCTCGGAGACGTCATCATCGCTGAGCCAAAAGCGCTCATCGGTTTTGCGGGACCCCGCGTGATTGAACAAACGATACGGCAAAAGCTGCCAAAGGATTTTCAGAAGTCGGAGTTTCTGCTCGAGCACGGCATGGTCGATGCCATTGTCGATCGGCGCGAGCTACGCGATTACATAATCCAACTGCTCAACTTCATGATGAATCCGGAAATCTCCAGCTTCTCCGAAATTGAGCGTCTGCGCACCCGCGCTGCCTCAAGCAAATAAGATTTGTGCTTTCCTCAGATCGCAACTCTCCTCATCTCTGGTCAAAGCGAAACAACGATGAAACAGGCCGCGGATTTGCGCGAATGAACGCGGATCGGAAAGAGAAAACCTGAACTACCTCAGAAACGCTCTTTCGGATCTGCGTAAATCCGCGTTCATCTGCGGCCAATAACTCGTCCTTTGCGATTTCGCGTACGCGATGTTTATGCTATCCCTCAGATGAATTTTGCGGAGACACAATCGTATCTGTATAGCCTCGGCCACGAGACGCTCGCCATCAAGCTCGGTCTGCGAAATACAGAATTGTTGCTTGAAGCGCTTGGCAACCCGCAGCGCGACTTCGAGTCGGTCCAGATCGCCGGCACCAACGGCAAAGGATCTACCGCGGCAATGCTGGCTGCGATTTGCCGCGCGGCTGGAATTCCGACAGGGCTTTATACTTCTCCGCACCTTCGTTACATCACGGAACGGATAAGCATCGCTGGCCGTGCGATTTCGCAGGAAAACTTCGCCAGGCTCGCGAGCGAAGTGCGCGAGGCAGCGGAGCGTTTGCTGGTCCAGGGAAAGATCGAGGCGTTACCGACCTTCTTCGAGCACCTGACTGCTATGGCACTCCTCGGATTTCGCGAGGCGGACATCAAACTCGCAATTCTCGAAACAGGATTGGGCGGACGGCTCGATGCCACCACAGTCGCCGGCGCAAAAACCGTGGCGATAACTCCGATCTCACTCGACCACCAGGAGTATCTCGGGGAAACGCTCGAACAAATAGCTTTCGAGAAAGCCGCTATCATCCGCCCCGGTGTGAGGGCGATCGTCGCCCCCCAGTCGCCCGAGGTCCTCGAGGTGATTCTGAATCGTGCTGGCGAGTGTGGCGTGAAAATGTCGGTTGGTGGATCCCGCAGTTTCCCTTTGCGAGCGACGCCGGGGGGATCGTTTGATGTTACTTTCGAGACTGATGAAGATCGTTATGAGAACGTGCACCTCTCTCTGCGAGGGCGGCACCAGATCATAAACGCAGCTCTCGCGATCCAACTCGCTGAGTTGCTGCGAGGGCTAGGTTTCACCGTCTCGAAAACTGCCATCATCCACGGTATCCAGGCAACCTCGGTTCCCGGCAGGTTGATCTCCTGCGACTCATTCCTACTTGATGGCGCGCACAATCCTGGCGCCGCCCGAGTGTTGCGCGAGTATCTGGATGAGTTCGTAAAGGAGCCGATCACACTTGTTTTCGGAGCGATGCGCGATAAACGGTTGGCGGACATGGCTGCGATCCTGTTCCCCGGCGTCGCTAATCTGATTTTGACTGAACCTGACAATCCGCGGGCCGCTTCAGTTGAGAGTCTGCAAACTCTGGGAGAGAATTTCCTGCCGCAAGACAAGATCTTCGCGGTGCGTGACGTCAGCGAGGCGATTAAGAAAGCTCGCGAGCTGACTTCGCCTGACGGCCAGATTTGCGTGACGGGCTCGCTGTATCTTGTAGGCGAAGTATCTCATACGCTTTGTGTCGACTCGTGGAACAAATCCGTAAAGGAACCATCATGACTGCAACAGACTGTCCTCAAATACTAGCCAGCAAAGAAATTTTTCGCGGACGCGTGTTCAGTGTGACAGTGGACACGATTCGCGAAGGTAACAAAACGTATGAGCGGGAGGTAGTGCATCACCCGGGCAGCGCTGTTATCGTTCCGATATTTGCAGATGGCTCGATCGCGCTCGTCCGCCAATATCGACATCCAGCGGTGCGCTTTCTACTCGAAGCGCCCGCCGGCACATTAAAGCCCGGTGAAGTGCCGGAGGAAGGCGCCGCTCGCGAACTTGAAGAGGAGTTAGGGATTGTCGCCGGCTGTTTGGAGAAGCTATCTGAATTCTTTGTGTCGCCTGGTTTTTGCGAAGAGAAAATGTGGGTCTACCTGGCAACTGAATTGACCGAAACCTCGCAGCGACTTGAAGACGATGAGATTATCGAGGTGGTCAAAGTTCCCTTCTCACAGGCTCTAAGCATGATCACCACCGGCGAGATCGAAGACGCGAAGACCATCATAGGCATTATGCTGGCAGCGCCGCGCGTGGGGCCGTCGATGTTGGAGGCTGCCTATCCGGCGGTGTGAAATGCTGCTCGGGCAGTAACCCGACGGTAAGCGACGGCGTCCTTGTTTACGCGCGCGCTGTGGCCGGTTTTCTGTATCAAACTATCAGACAACGCTTTTTGTTTGACCACTTCAGAACAACTTCATACACTCGCTTACTATAGTGTCCATTAACGAACCGGCTTCGCCAGATAACCTGCTGACTGAAACTTACCCCGGCGCCTCCGGTCAGCAGCCCAGCCACTCTGCAATCGTAGCAATGAACCCGGACAATCCACCGTGGGGAGTTTCTCAAGCAGTGCTGGTATGGTTGATTAGCGTCGCGTCGCTTTTCTTCGTGCCGTTGCTCGCCGTCATTCCTTACGTGTTTTATAGAGTCGTCGTTCAGGGTTCGTCGCAAGGACTGGGGACCGACTCAAATTTGATCTTTATCTCGATCCTCGGCATTCTGCCGGCCCACGCCCTGACCTTCCTCGCAGTCTGGTTCGTAGTCACAAACCGAGGTCGCCGCCCATTCTGGCAAACGGTTGGTTGGCGCTGGCCCAAAGACTTTGGCCCATGGAAAACCATCGGCCTCGCAGTGTTGCTGCTCGCATTAGGAGGCCTGATAACGCGCTATCTCGGTGGCAGTGAAACCCAACTGGATCAGATCATAAACAGTTCTCTAAAGGCGCGCTTTGCAACTGCTTTCCTGGCGGCTGCGAGCGGGCCCCTGGTGGAGGAGTTGATTTATCGCGGCGTGCTCTATTCCGCTTTTCAAAGAACTATCGGCATGACCGGGGCTGTTGTTGTAGTCTCCGCGTTGTTTGCCGGCGTTCACGTGCTGCAATACTTCAACAATCTTGGCGTGATTGCAGTAATTACACTTCTAAGCGTCACCCTGACCTGGGTGCGCGCCCGCACCGGTAGCCTGTTACCTTCATACGTGATGCATCTCGTCTTCAACGGCATTCAAGCAGTGATACTCATAGTGCAGCCGTTTGTAGGGAAACCGGCTCCTGACACCACGCCCCCGATCGGATTCCTCATCCATAGCCTGGCGCAACTTCTGACATAGAGATGGACTACGAAGTTGTTGTAGTGGGCGGCGGCATCGGCGGGCTTACCGTTGCCGCCTTGCTCGCTCAACGGGGAATAAATGTCTGCTTGTTGGAACGAGAGCCGAGGGTGGGCGGCTGCGCGGCCAGCTTCGATAAATTTGGTTACAGTTTTGAACAAGGCTACGGACTCTACGCAGGATGGCAGCCCAACGAGATCCACGATCGCGTGTTCTCCGAGCTTCCGGTTGAGCCGCTTGAGACTCGTCTGTTGGAACCAAGCTATGTCGTGCGGCTTCCGGATCAATCAGAGGTCGCGCTCGCCGTCAACGCTGAACAGTTTGAAGAAAGTCTTCGTAGAACTTTTCCTGAATGTCCCGAAGCCGCAGTCGCGTTTTACCGCGAGTTAACCCCGTTAAGTGCCGCGCTGCGACGCGCGCTGCTCCGAACGCCGGACCTCCTCTCAGCCTCCCGGTCGCGGCGAGCTTACAGCTTATTGCCCGAGGGTAAAGCTGCCGCTCAAATTCTGGCCGCGGGCAAACAAGCCACGCTCGAGCATCTCAAAGGTACTTCCTGGCGCTTCCGTCGCTTCATAGATGTTCAGTTGCAGGCACTAGCCCAGGCTAGCAGCGCGGAAGTTGGCTATCTCACCGCAGCTCTCACCTTGAGCGCGCCTCGAGAGGGCATGTTTACTATTCGCGGCGGAGCTGCGGCACTGGCAAACAGTCTGGCGGCATCAATAAAGCGAAGTGGCGGCAGGATACGCCTGGATACGCCGGTGCTCAGACTGTCTTACGATTCTAAAGGAGTCGCCCGAGGGGTGGATCTCTTGAGCGGCGAAACTGTTACTGCCTCTAAAGCCATCATCAGTAATCTGACCTTGTGGGATACATACGGAAAGCTTGTTGGCCTCAATCGCACACCGACTGAAATCCGAAAACAAGTCAACGCGTTAAGTAGCTGGGGTGCATACTTGCTTTACCTGGCCCTCGACGAAGACACCGCAAGGTCATTTGCTTCTAACCACGTCCTGGCACTGACTGATTGGCACGAGGCTCAGGATCATGATCCTCAAACCAGCCAGTTGCTTTTTGCCGCGGCGCCGTCCTGGGACTCGCGGGGCCCTGAGGGCAAACGAGCAGTGACCGTTCATGCTTTCACCGACGTTGATGAGTGGTTCACTTTTCACCAGGACGAAACGGAGCTTGAGGCGAGAGATCAGCAGATGCTCGAGAAATGCTGGGCGCGGCTGCACGCGGCGATGCCGGAATTAGGCAGCACTGTTGAAATCATCGACACCGCGACGCCACGCACCTTTTACGATCTGACGCGGCGGAAGCTTGGCATGGTCGGCGGCATTGGCCCGACAGCCGGCGATTTTTGGTTGAGCGGACCAAGCTACGCGACCTCGCTTCCCAACCTTTTCATAGTCAGCGATACAACTTACCCGGGCGGTATCGCGGGCCTAACGCGCTCGGCGCTCGTGCTGGCCAACAAACTCACCGGTCGCTAGAAATCGGCAAAAAACAACAAGAAAACGCTCGACAAAGGCGGATTGTCTAGTGTATATATGCAACAGACAATATGTATATCACGATCGATGAAAGAGATCAGCGGCCCCTTTACCAGCAAGTAGTGGATGAAATAAAAGCCCTTATTGCCGGCGGTGAATTGCCAGAAGGGTCATCGCTCCCACCGGTCCGCCAAGTCGCTGCGGACCTGGGGGTGAACCTCAACACGATTGCCTACGCTTATCGGCAGCTTCAGAAACAGGGGCTGGTGAAGATCAGGCATGGGGCCGGAGCCGTGGTGACGTCGCGGCTGATAAACGAAGCGACCGAGGAGCAGCTCCGCAGTCAACTGGGAACCGCTCTGACCCACCTGGCGCTTGCTGGTCTGAAGTTGTCAGAAGTCAGGGTATTGGTGGAAACGGAGTTGAGCCGCCTGTTTAAGGAGGGCGACTAACCTCCCCTTTAGGCCAGTGGAGATAGTGGGGTAAGTCTGTGGTCAAGACCGCAGAATTACCCCACGATCCGAATAATTAGCCCGGTTGCCTTATTCCTTATTCGGCGGCCTAATGGCCGGTCCCTCAGGAGAAAGATCGGGCTTTCCATGGCTCGACATAGGAGAGTCAACAATGGCTGAGCCTCTCGGCGAGGAGCCTGACTGAGCTGAGCCAGCACCCGAACCATTTGCTGGCGAGGTCGAAGCGGGAAATCCGGCTATTGGATACCCCCGGCTGTCATAACCTGGGGCCAGCCAAACTTGCCGGCAATCCCAGCAACCGCCCGCGGACCATAAGGAGGTGTAGCCACCGCCGTATGGTGACAGATAGTCTGCGGAGAAAGGAATGAACGTGTAACAACGGATGCCGGAGCTGTAGAACCAAAAGCCCGGACGCCCGAAAGCGCTAGCGTAAGACCAGTCGTTGCGGAAGCTGGCCGCAAAGGTGATAAGCGTGCGCCTGGGGATTTGGCTGTTTGCCCTGGCCAGGGTTTGCGCGCGGTCTTTGCTCCAACCCTCAAGCGTGTCGTTGCTCCCATTGGAGTCTTTCAGCTTAGCTACCGAGAATGAGCCGCTGCTGAACACCACTTTGTTTCCGCCCTTCACCTTCGTGTGTGAGTCTTCCAGCATCACGCGGCCCTTCCGCACGATCAATTCCGTGGTATTGCCGGGGACAACATTAACGCGATAGAGCCCGCGGCGAATAATGGACAGTCGCGCGTGGGGCGTGGTGATGCCAATGAAGAGTTGGTTGTTGTCGTCGGCGCCGGTAACTTCAACGATGGCCGTTCCTCTAATCAAGCGGACTTCCAGGTTTTCGAGCGAGCTGTCAGCCAGCTCAAACTCGGAATTCTCGCCGATGCGCAAATAAGACCCGGGATTAAGAAGCATCTCTACGCGGCCGTCGCGATCTGTTCTGACGACGTCGCCGGTTTCCAGATCTTCCTTAATGGTCAGCTGTTGCCATTCGGAATTTCCGTGGACACGCATCGTCGCGCGCCCGGTTACGGCATTAACGCCGCCCGCTCGCGCCGAGATGACAAACTTTTCACGGTTCTGGTTCTGGTTCTGGCTCTGGGTGCTTAGAGGAAGAGACAGGATCATTGCCAGAACAACAAGCGACGGGATCAGGGCTTTGTGTGCTTTGTTCATTTGAGTTTTCCTTTGATTCGGTCCAGCTTAAGCTCACCGTGTCTGGGGAGGGTATAATTATAGTCCGATTGCCGACATTTACAAGCCTTTCAGCGTCGCGTTCTGGGAGCCTTTTGCCGCAGCTCAGTTTGGCAGCATTCGGGGGAAGTAGCCTAGCTTAGTGCGCGCGACGACATCCTGCCGAGCCTGAATCTGGACGCTCACCGAGCGCCATTTGCCGTCTCTCAAAGTGTTGGATGGGCGATAGCCAATGCTGTAAATCCGGCCGAGGTCGCCGATCACCCGGCTGTACACATCGTCCAAATCTTTCAACTTATTTGCGCGATAAAGCCGGCTGCCACTGGCTTCTGCCAACTGCGCGAGTTGATCGCGGGCCATGGCATAGGCATGTCGCGCAGCCGGATTTCGCTTGACCTCCTGCTTTTCGGTGTCGAGATAGATTGGAAATACAATTGTTTCCGAGGACCTCACTATGCCGAGCAACTCTTCAAAAGTGGTTTGGGAACCCGGACCAAAAACGTCAGGCAAAGCATTGTCGACTCCGTCAGTCATCACCACGACGGCGTTGCGCCGCAGAGAGTTTCTTGATGCGTTCAGGATTGCGAGGACGTAACGCAGCGAGTCCCAAAACTTTGTGCCGCCGGCAGGCTTTTCAATATCGTCAATCGAATCTCTAAGCAGGTGGCGGTCCTGAGTCAAGGGACAGACGACCTGCCAGACATCGGTAAAGGTGACGATCGATATGCGGTCCATTGGACGGGTCGCATCGACGAATCGTTTGGCGGAGTTGCGAACAAGCTTGAGCTTGTCGCTGGTTGATGTCGACAAATCGAGCAGCAGCACAAGGTCGAAGGGGGAGTCGGCAGTGGCAAAGAAGGAGATGTCTTGTGGTTTACCGTCCTCGAGCACGAGAAAATCTCTTTGCTGCAAATCCGGCGACGGGTTTTGCGAATTTAGACTTACTACACTCACTTTGAGATCGACGAGATCAGACTCGACATGGATGATCTCGACTGGTTCAGTTGATTGGGCCAGGCACGCAGCGGGAATGAGCAGGCAGACGAGCAGGCCAAGAATTCTACTGCTCTGAAGTTGCTTTGGCCCACTCGAGGTCCATTCAGTTTGCATAGTAGCCACGCTTACCCCGCGCGACCGCCGCAGGACGCGCGACGCTGACGCGTATCGCTCGCCACTTCCGATCACGAGTTTTATCTGCGGGACGATACGCCAGGCTGTAAACCGTCCCGAGATCCGCCACGACCTTTTCATAAGCGCCGGCCAGATCCTCGAGACGTTCCACTTCATAGAAAATCCCGCCCCCGGTATCCGCCATCTCTTTCATTCGGTCGTAGCCTTCGTCGAACGCCTCAGGCTGCGTATCCAGGGGACTTAGGGCCTCATACTCCGTGTTGAGCCACAGTGTATAAAGCACGCCGTCAAACTCCCGAACGTGGGCGAGTAAGTCCCTGTAAGGAAGCTTGGAACCCTCGCCCTGCACGCCGGGAATGCTGCCGTCAAGACCATCACTCATAAGAATGATCGCAGTGCGGCGAGGGTTCTTCGCGTCCTGTAACGACTGGCCCACGGCGAAATCCGTCGCGTCGTAAAGTTTCGTATCGCCGCGAGCCGTGTCCATGGCATTTACGCGTTCACGCAAGACTTGCCGGTCGAGCGTCAATGGAGAGATCACCGTCGGTTGCCCGGCAAAGGTGATTACGCCAATGCGATCAGAAGGACGGGCAGCATCGATGAAGCGCAACGCCGCAGCGCGAATCAGTTTGATAACGTCGCGTGTGGAACCTGAAAGATCGATCAGCAGCAACAGATCGAAAGGCGCCGACGAAGAATCAAACTGAAGAATTTGTTGCTCAGTGCCGTTTTCAAAGAGTCTGAAGTCAGACCTGGTAAGGCCGACGAGGCCGCGATTTGTGTTTCGATCGATCACGCTCAGGTTGAGTGTTACCAGTTGGGAATCGACACGAATGATGTCGCCCTCGCTTATTTCCTGACTGTCTAACGCAGGCGCGGGAGTGCCGGCGCCTTTCGAGGTAACTTCAGCGCCTAATGCATCAGGCGGTCTCGCGTTGTTCGCTTCCGCAATGGAACCGCGGGAATCACTCGCCAGCGAAAGCGTGATGTTGCCCGTTTCGGTATTGATCCCCAGCGGCTGAGTGCCTGTGCCGAGTCGTGCTTGTAAGACGTGGCCGTTCGCGCTCGAGAGCTGTGGAAGTTCCGACTCAATCACTCCCTTCGCAGACCTTGCGGCAATATCGGCATTGGGTGATTCCAAAAACTCGATGTTCACATCGCCCGCAATCGAATTGATTTTCGCCGACGCGGGTATGCCTCGCATTGTGATTCGACCACCGCGACCTGCGATCTCGACATGCGCGCTCCGCGGAATTTTCACAGTCAAGTTTATGGGAACGACCGGAGCGGCAGCAGCGACCGAAACGCCCGGCCGGCGAACAACGCGAATAACAAAACCCTGGCTTGTTTTTTCCATCACCACAGACGAGCGTCTGCTGACGTTTCCTTCAGTGGTCGTAACGTAGACGTAGTTGTCTGTCCAAACCTCCGCCGCAACGTCGCCGAAGTTGTTTTCAATTCGAAGCTGAGCGCCGGTGGGAAACTCAATCCGGACACCCTGATAGGCATCGTCAGTCGTAGTTTGCGCGAAACTGGAAACAGTCAGGAGGGTGCCGAAAAAGAGCGCCGCGAATACACGTGTAAGCGATTGCAGGAACATGATGACCTTTAGATTTGCGAGCCTGGATGCTGGGGAGACTGCCGGGACTTTTCAAGCCGATAATAGAAAACTTAGGGCTATCTTTCAATCATATCAAGCATCGAGTCGTCTTCACTGGATTCAGCTGGGGCGGTCGGCACGGGCGCCTGGCCTCCCAAGTCTCCGAGGCGCAACAACAAATTGCCGGCGTTGGTAGCGTAAGGAATCGCAGACTCCTGGGTCAAAGTTCCATTGCGAACCAGCTTCTCGATGACGCCGTCGAAGGTTTGCATTCCATCCTGATCGCCCTGGTCCATGGCGTCGACCAGCGACTTGCCTTCCGACTCGCCCTTTTCGATGTATTCACGCGTGCGCATTGTCGACTTCAAAATCTCAACGGCTGCAATTCGGCCCTTGCCATCCGGGCGAGGAATCAAACGCTGCGAAACAATGTAGCGAAACGACTGCGCGATGCGCGTTCGAATCACTCGCTCTTCGTTCTTTGGAAACACGCCGATGATTCGATCCACGGTTTTAGACGCGTCGATCGTGTGCAGAGTCGACAATACCAGGTGACCCGTTTCGGCAGCCTCTAAAGCTACTTCGATTGTTTCCTTGTCGCGCATTTCACCTACCAGAATTACCTTCGGCGCCTGGCGCAGCGCGGCGCGTAAGGCGGTGGCAAAACTCGGCGTGTCGGAATGCAGCTCGCGTTGGTGAATCGTGCAGTTCTTATGCGCATGCAAAAACTCAATCGGATCCTCGATGGTAACGATGTGGTAATACTTCGTCTCATTGATCAGATCGATGATGGCGGCTAGCGTTGAACTTTTACCGCTGCCGGTTGGGCCGGTGACAAGTACTATTCCATTTTTGATCTCGACGATATCTTTCAACTGCTGGGGCAAGTGGAAGGCGTCGAAGTTAGGCGGATCAGTAGGAATCACGCGCATGACGATGGCGTAAGTGCCGCGTTGCTTAAAAATATTCACGCGAAACCGCGCTTCGCCGGGAGCGCTGAATGAAAGATCCGCTGAACCATTTTTTTCCAGACTCTCGGTGGCGCTGTCATGACTTCCGATAATTATTTTCGCCATACCGGCCGTATGGGCGGGCGTAAGCTTTTCCAGCCCGGGAAACTGGACCGGTTGGAGTTTGCCGGCGAGTTCAATTTGCGGCGGCCGGCCCGGCGAGAAGATCAAATCGCTGACTTTGTCGGACGTTTTCAGCATTTGCCGCAACACCGCAATGAAGTTTAACGGGGGAGGCGTATTCGCTTGAGAGTCTGGAGTGATTGGATTAGTCATTTTCTATTTGGAACTTTTTCCTGGTTAGCGTCGTCAAAAGACCGTAACGATTGTTATTGAAAGACATCTTAACTATCTGGTAGAAGCTCGACCATTAGGGAGGGCTCGCAGCCCTTGCTCACGCGCGGGCTTCTGCCGACGAAGGAGGCGCTGGAAACATGGCAACCTACCGAGATCCTGTTAGCTGTTTTGCACCACTTGAAGTGCTCGAGCGCCTGCTGGAAATTCGCGCTGACGCGGGCTTCGCTCCCGCCGTCTATCTCCTCTCACCCGACGGTCTGGCAGACTATCTCGACGCCCTTGGCTTCGACGTCTATGCGTTTTCTGAAACCGAAACTGAGTTTCACTTTGGAGACTACCGTGCGCAGTTGGCGCCGGGCGGCGATCATGCGCATTGTTCTGTGACGGCGCATTGAAGCAGTGGTCAGTGATCAGTGGCCAGTGGTCAGTCTCGAAAAGCAAAACCAATTCTTAGCGCCCGCTGGTCACTGCCCTCTGGTGACTGTCAAGTTCTTATCGCCGACTGGCCACTGGCCACTGATCACTGGCCACTGTTCAAAGCGCCTTGATTACAAAAAACGTGACGTCGTCAGTGGCGCCACGCCCATCGGTCCAGTCAATCATTTCCTTATGCACTGCCGCGATTAACTCACGCGCACCGAGTTTGCTATTTGCTTTGACCGCCGCGGCGAGTCGCTCGCGTCCAAACTCTTCGCCCTGCGGATTCTGTGCCTCGGTCGCGCCGTCGGTATAAAGCACCAGCAACTCGCCGGGCGCCGTCGTCAGATAATATTCATGATAGCGAGTGTCCCTGAACATTCCCAGGGGCACGCTGCCGCGATCGATGAAGCTATAGTTGCCATCCTTGTCCAGCAGGATCGGCGGATTGTGGCCGGCGTTTGTATAAGTAAGAGTTTTGTTGGTAACGTCGAGAATGCCGTAGAAGGCCGTGACAAACTGGTTTCGCTCGATCGACTCCCAAAGCAGGTAGTTTACTTTGGCCATCGAGATGTGCGGTGAATAACCGATATGCGTGGCCGCGCGCAAACTCGCACGCAGAAAGGCCATGAGCAGAGCCGCCGGCACGCCCTTGCCGGAAACGTCGGCGATTACCAGCCCGATTTGATCGTCGTAAATCTTTACCCAGTCGTAGTAGTCGCCTGAAACTTCCTCCGTCGGAAAGTTGTACGCGCTGATGTCGTAGCCTACCAACTGCGGATCTTTTGCCGGCAGCAGTTCCAACTGGACCTGACGCGCTACTTCGAGCTGGCCCTCGAGCCGCTTCTTCTCAATCAACTGCTCGTGAAGCATCACCTTCTCGATGATGATGGCCACCTGCGAGGCAAGCAGCATGAGAACCTCGAGGTCGTCTTCCGAGTAAGCATTGAGTTCGTCGCTTTCGAGATCGAAAACGCCGATCACTTCCGTGTTGGAGATGATCGGCGCGACCATTTCCGAACGCGTCTCGCTGCGAGCGTTGATGTAATTTGGATTCTTCCTTACATCGGGAGAAGTAATTGGCTCGCTGGTGATCGCCACCTGGCCAATCAGCCCCTCGCCAAGCTTGAGATGCAGGTTCGTCAATTCGTCAATGTCGTAGCCACGGACCGCCTCGGCCTGAAAGACGCACGGCTCTTCGCCTTCAGCAACGGCGCTCTTGTCCTGACACTTCACCACGAAGATACCGGCGGCATCGTATGGAATCAGAGAATCGAGCGTGTCCATCACGAGATTGAGAACTTCCTGCAGATCGAGTGAACGGCTGATTTTCTTGGTGATGTCGAGCAGCATCCGCAGCTTGTCTGTGGTTGTCAGACCAGGCAACGGCAGCTCTTTTGTCTGTTCGCTCATAATCGTACGTCCGTCACAGCAACTGTCAGAAGAAGGACCGAAAAATACAAAACATAAGTATAAGCGTTCCGGGCCGACGCGGGATAGTTGAGAGTGTAATTGGCACTACTGCGGTTTCGATTATTAGGCCATTTCGCATTAGCACCGTGGCTTCAGCCCGGTGATTCAACCGCCCCGAAACATGCGAAACCGTTTCAAACGGTTTCAGGTTCCCATTAGTCTGATAGTCACCGCGCTAAAGCGGCGGTGCTAATGAGAGTCCTTGGACTCCAAACGTGCCGGCGATTAGGTTTTCTTGATATCCGAATGCGCGGTTCGATATGTCGTCCAGAGACGCGTAACCTTTAGCCGGTATTCCACAAGCTCACGACTGACGCGAAAATGTTTGGCGATCTGAAGTGAAGTTTGACCTTCAAGCACGAATCGCCGCAGCGCGGCATACGGAACGAGCGCCGCAGCGCCGGTTGCGTAGGCAGCTTCTTCGTCTGCCTTGCGATAGTCTCTTGAGATCGTTCGACCGTTTTCGTCTTCCGCAACTACCTTCAGCCGGTTCGGCTGATGTCCCAGAAAAACGTGAGAGACTTCCTCCATCAACGTGGCATTCGTTCGCATGCGGCCATGATTAGGATTGAGTATGACGATCCTGCGACCGTCCGGCAGCGGGCGGGAGCAGGCGCCGCCCGACCACATTTCCGAAGCCGAGCCGAGCAGATGTTCGCGAGCTTCCGCGCTAAGCCCCTGGATTTGATCAAAATTAACCACTAACAAGTTGGCAAACTTTGCGAGGCGAAACGGATCGAGCGGCGCTTCCCGGCGCACGCCGGCAAAATCCCTGAAGCCCAAAGCTCGCAACTCAAATTGCCGCCACTTTTCGCCGGGCGGTAACTCGTAATCGATCATGTCGTGGATTATAGCCTGCGAAACAGATGAGAGGCTTAGCGACGTTTGCGCGGCGTTACTGGTTCATTGCGACTAAACTGTGAGTAGGCGACGCGAAACAATTGGGCCAACGCATCGGCAGTTTCCGGCGAGAGATTGCGGTCGGCACGCAAATGGGCCTCGACGATTTCCGGTGTCGACTCGTGTGGATAATAAACGACGGCCTTGGCATCGTTATCGTCGCGGCCGTGACCGAGTATCCGCTCAAGCGGCATGTCCAACCACGAAGTAAGCCGGGCGATATTATCGGCGTCCGGTTTGCCTGTTCCGTTTTCGATGCGAGACAAGGTTGAGGCGGAAACGTTTGTCTGGTCTGCCACGTCGCGCAGACTGAGTTCCAATTCCTCACGACGCCGGCGAATTGCACGGCCCAGCTCTTCAGTGTTGATTAACGATTTTGCCGTTCGTGCCATAAGATTTCAGTCCTCTTTCTTCCGGCTGGGACAATATCACACCGGGGTTTTAGACGCAAGACTCTGTTTTACGGCTGAAACATGAAGTGGTATGGCGCTAGGCAGAAGCCCGACCATTAGGGAGGGCTTCTTTCTTCAGCGACGATTATTCTTCGGCGACGTTTAGAGGCGGGCGTCGCCCGCCGTCTCAACGTTGAACCGGTGGGCAACGCCCACCTTCTAAACTGCGCTCCCAGCATATGGCCTGTCCTACTGAACCTGGTGTTTCGTTGCCGACATTGCGAGGTCGCGGGCGCGCGGCAAGACGTCGACGGCCCGGGCGACCTGTGGATCGTCGGTGGTAATAAACACTCTGTCGGCCATCACGCGACCGTAGGCGGCAGTGACGAGATTGAAGCGCAACTGGAGTTCGATAAACGAGCGGTTGTGATCGACAAGCGGCGCTAAGCTTTTGAATGCAGCATCGCCGGCGACGAAGTCCTTGAACGCTTTAAAGGCGGACTCGGAAATTGAAAAATCGTTTGCTTGCAATTCACGGCCAAAGTTGATGCCGCCCGGCACTCTGTAGGCGGAGAGACCCGCGATGCGGTCGTTGACCAAGTCGCGCGTAAACGCGAACACCGGACTCAATAAGCGTCGCTGCGCCGCCGTGATCGTTTTCGCCTTCACGCGTTCATCCGGAGCGATGCCGCCGCCGCCATAAACTATCCTGCCGGTATCGGTTTTCTTTTCCGGTCCGACTGGCCTGCTATCGTCTTCCTTTTGATCAAGCCGCTTTGAGCCGCCGTGTGTGTAGTAGTCGTAAAAACTGCTGTCCGAATAATCTCGTTGAATCAGCCGGCCGGATGGCGTGTAATACTTTGCTGAAGTCAACGTCAGACCGGCGCCGTAATCGAGCGGGATAATGCTTTGCACTAGACCCTTGCCAAAACTGGTCTGACCAACGATCAGGGCGCGATCGTGATCTTGCATGGCGCCGGCCACGATCTCGGAGGCGGAGGCTGTGTTCTCGTTTACCAGGATTACGAGAGGAATCGGATCGGGCGCCCGATTGGTTGATACCTTCGTAGCATCGCGCAGTCCATTCCGTCCCTTCTGCGTAAGAATCAATTGACCGTTGGGCAGAAACACCTCGGCAACTTGAATGGCTTGATCCAAAAAGCCGCCGGGATTGTTTCGCAAATCCAGGACGAGCGAATTCGCGCCTTTGGAATGCAAAGTCTCGAGCGCGTCCTGAAGCTCCTCGGTAGTCGTGTAGTTGAAACCGCGCGTCATGTCTACATAGCCGACGCCGGGTTTGATCATGTAGGCATCCGGAACTGAAGGCTGCGGCACCACGTCGCGCGTTATCTCTACCGTTTGAACACGCTTATCAGCGGCGCGTTCGACCGTAATCTTCACTGTCGTTCCCCGCGGTCCACGAATTTTGTCGCGCACTTCCAGCGAAGGCTTGCCGGAAGTTTTCAGGTCGTCAACGGCGAGAATGCGATCGCCAAAGCGCAAGCCCGCCCGCGAGGCCGGCGAGTTTTGAAACGTTGCGGTAATAAACGTATCGGCCTGTTCGCCGATTATGTAATTCTGAATCGAGGCGCCGATGCCAAAATATTCCGAGCGCTGGTCAGTCTTAAGTTCGTCAAACTCTTCTCGATCGTAATAGTTTGAGTGGGGATCGAGCGAGCGCAGCATCCCAATGATCGACGACTTGAACACGGTGTTGAAGTCGAGTTTTTTGCTTTCGACGTAGTTCTCCTGAATTACTCGCAGCGCCTCATCGAAGTCTCTCTCGATAAGTGGAATCGCGGCCGGACCGCCACGCGGATTGCGACGGCTCGAGCTGGTGGAACCGGAAGCAGGCCTGCCCGCGGACGTGCTGCCCGTAGGCTGGGGTGTCTTTTGTTGCGCGAAAACGAATGCCTGGAAACTAAGGGAGAGTGAGAAGAAAGTAACGAGCGCGAGCGAGAATATCTTTTTCACTGCCAAGCCTCTGAAGGTTGCAAGATTAGTCCGTTATTTTTTTCGGCCGGGCGCGCGACGCTAAAAGCGGCAGCCGGTGCGTCTGACCGTTGAAATAGTAGCGAATGCCATACGGCTCCGGCAAGGGCATGCGCGGTCTGACCCTGATTCTGCTTGAGCCGAAGGTTCAGAGTCCAGCCTTTAGGCCCCGATGAGTAACCATGCAAGCTAAAGCTTGTACTCGCAACTGCGTTCGCCTTCATGGAAGCTGGCTTGACGGCCTCTCAAGGGCATCCGTAGAATGAACTTAACGAAGATCAAAAACGTACTGAGAGACGAGTTGAGGAACAAATTTTTGGTCTAAGGAGTTTTCAGAGTATGAGCAATCCTTATCAGAGTCCTTATCAAAAGGAAGAGCAGAAGCCTTCCGAAACGGTTGACGACTTAATGCTTCGAGACGATGAAGCCGGCGACTCGGAAGAGAGAACCCGCACCGCTTCGTCAGTCAGAGATATCGCCTCGCGGATTCCAGAGTCGCTGAGCGCTATTGGACGCGACATCAGCCGCACCATAGAGCGCGCGATTTCAGCGAAGGATGATTACGTGGTGGCCGTTAAAGTTTCCCCGGCAGCTCAGGAGAAAGTTGACCAGCTTGTGGCGGCGGGAATTTTTCGCAATCGCGCCGAGGCAGCCGGTTTTCTGGTTGAAGAAGGAATAAAAACTCAATCAGCGCTTTTCGAGCGCGTGCAGCAGAAACTTGCTGAGATTGAACGCTTGCGCGCCGAGTTGCGTGGCATGGTCAACGAGCGACCAGCCTGAGCGGCTTGTCAGTTTTTATTGTTACCCCCAATCCCAAGTGCCTCTCCCAATGAGGGAGAGGCACGTTCAAGAAGCGCTCACGAATCGAGACTAAAGTGGCCGAAAGACCCAAACTTTCACCGACCCCAATCCAACAATTCAGTCTTGCCAATGGTCTTCGCGTGATTTTGTGCGAAGACCACGCCGTGCCGGTTGTGTCTGTGGCTCTTTACTACGACGTAGGCTCGCGTAATGAAAAACAAGGTCGCACCGGGTTCGCGCATCTCTTCGAGCACATGATGTTTCAGGGTTCCGAAAACGTTCCCAAGGCCGCACACTTCCAATACATCTTCAACGCCGGCGGCACCATGAACGGCACTACTTCAACCGAGCGCACCAATTATTATGAGACGCTGCCGGCCAGCCATCTTCCCCTGGCGCTCTGGCTTGAAAGCGATCGGATGCGCTCGCTGAAAGTCACCCAGGAGAATCTGGACAATCAACGCAACGCCGTACAGGAAGAGAAGCGTTTGCGTTATGACAACCAACCTTACGTCAACGCCTTCCTGCGAATTAACGAATTGATTTTCAAGAACCCCGCGAATGCGCATTCTACGATCGGCTCGATGGAGGATCTGGACGCGGCCACCATCGAAGATGTGCAGGAGTTTTTCCGTATTTACTACGCGCCGAATAACGCAGTGCTGACGATTGTCGGCGATTTTGAGAGCGCTGAAGCAACTGCGCAGGTGCGCAAATATTTTGAAGAGATTCCCAGTCAACCTCCGCCGCCGCCGGTCGATGTAAGCGAACCGGAAGACGTGGCCCGGACTCAGGAGGTTTACCTTGACAAGCTTGCACCCGCGCCTGCGTTTGTCCTCGGTTGGAAGATTCCGCCGCGGCGGACGCCCGACTTTTATGCGCTCTCACTGGCGGCCGATCTCATCTTCGAAGGCGATAGTTCTCGTCTCTATCAAAAGCTTGTGAAGTGCGACGAATCGGTCGTATCGATCCAGGGTGGGATAGACGAGAGACGTGGTCCATCCGCCTTGTACATTTTTGCTTTGCCGAAACCAGGTGAGGAAGTAGCAGCAATTCGCAACCAAATCTTCGATGAGATTCGCGCGTTAAGAACTTCCGGGCCGTTTCCTGCCGAGATGGAGAAACTGCAAAACTCGTTATGCAACGATGTGGTTCGCGGTCGACAATCCACGATGTATCGGGCTCAGCGGCTGGCCGAGTATGCTCTTTACGACAACGATCCGACGCTCTTCGATTCCGAACTCGATCACTACCTGGCAATCACTCCTGAACAAATCAGGAGTGCGGTCGAGCGGTTCCTTGACGTGGACAACCGCGTAGTACTCGACATCGTTCCCGCCGCGGTTGCAGAAGGAGCCTCTGCGGAA
>Ga0137409_10001388_pt1 | contig 26207 bp, 25 predicted proteins | sample CZODoug1_16funga_FD_122059 | JGI IMG/M metagenome (GOLD analysis project Ga0137409, IMG submission 122059) | Vadose zone soil fungal communities from Angelo Coast Range Reserve, California, USA - CZODoug1_16fungal (Hybrid Assembly) | ecosystem: Environmental > Terrestrial > Soil > Vadose zone...
GTCTCGAGCGTGGTCTCGAGGCCCTTCGCCTCCTCGACCGTGATCACGCCGTCCTTGCCGACCTTCTCCATCGCCTGCGCGATCAGGTCGCCGATCTCCTTGTCGTTGTTCGCGGAGATGGCGCCGACCTGAGCGATCTCCTTTCGGCCGGCGGTGGGCACCGAAATCTTCTTCAGCTCCTCGACGACCACCTCCACCGCCCGATCGATGCCCCGCTTCAATGACATCGGATTCGAGCCGGCGGTGACCGACTTGAGCCCTTCGCGGAATATCGCCTGGGCCAGCACGGTCGCCGTGGTGGTGCCGTCGCCCGCGAGATCCGACGTCTTGGTCGCCACTTCCTTCACCATCTGGGCGCCCATGTTCTCGATCGGATCCTCGAGCTCGATCTCCTTGGCGACGGTGACGCCGTCCTTGGTGACCGTGGGGTTACCGAACTTCTTGTCGATGACGACGTTCCGGCCCTTGGGGCCGAGCGTGACCTTCACCGCCTCGGCCAACTGATCCACGCCGCGCTTCAAGCGGGCGCGAGCCTCAACGTTGAACTCCAGTTGCTTCGCAGCCATGTGTTTCCTCCTAAGAAACCTCAGCCAAGCTTGGCGATGACGTCCGCTTCCTTGATGAGGATGATCTCTTCACCCTCGAGCTCCACCTGGGTACCGCTGTACTTCCCGTACACCACCCGGTCCCCGACCTTCAGCTCCATGGGGACCAGCGCATCCTTCTCCCGACGTCCGGGACCTACTGCGATCACCTCGCCCTGGATCGGCTTTTCCTTGGCCGTGTCGGGGATGTAGAGACCGCCCTTCATGGTCTCCGTCTCCTCCATCGGCCGAATGGCCACCCGATCCGCAAGCGGGAAGATCTTCAGCTTTGTCTTCGCAGCCGTTGCGGTTGCCATGGTGCTCAGTCCTCCACCTCGTTGCCTGGTTCTAAGTGCCTGTGGAACAATGTTGTTAGCACTCTCTGCTGGAGAGTGCTAATCAACCGCCGGGGAATTTCTCCCCGGAACGGCGGCATGTCAAGGGGGCGTTGTCTGGCGTCCGAGAGCGGGGGAGGCCGCGAGCGAGTCGACGATCGCGCGGGCCCGGTCCAGGGTCGTGGCGCCAAGGGAATCGAGGGGCGCCGAAACGGCGGCCACTACCGTCCCCGTGCGCGTGTCGGCCAAGCGCACGTGGAGCCAGGTCAGAGCCGGCGGCTCCGCTTCCTGGAAAGTGAAGGTCAGCAGGTAGGCGGTCGGCCTGCTCCCGCCCCGCACCTCCCGCCGCACCGTAAACCCCCGATGCCGGAGTCCCTCCGCGACACCCTGACCCAGGGAATCGCGGCGCGTGATGAGGATCTCGTACCCTCGCAAGGCGGAGGGCTGCTCGTAACGGGTGGGAGGGGCGCAGGCTGAGAGAAGCGTTGCAAGTTCCACGATGCCAAGTTGCAAGGTCGACCAGGTCAGTCCCGGTTGTCGTGCAACGTGGCGTCGTGACGTCGTGCAACGCTTCACGGTATGATCCTCCGCGCGCCCACCCACCGATCCAGCCAGTATGCGCCTTCCGGATCCTGTGGATCCAGGCGCGACAGCTTCACACCCCGGTTGGAGCTGTGGATGAACTTGAGCTCGCCTACGTACATCCCGACGTGCGTCACCCCGGCGCCGGGACGGGCCGACAAGAGCAGGATGTCACCCGGACGGAGAGCGTCGATGACGGGCGGGACCTCGGCCCCCGTGCGCGCTTGATCGCGGCTCATGCGCGGCAAGCGAATGCCGTGCTGGCCGTAAGCGTATTGAATCAACCCCGAGCAATCGAATCCGTTGTCGGCCGTACCGCCCCAGATGTATGGCGTTCCCAACGATTCGAGCGCCGTTTGCACTACTGCGCTTGCGTTGCCCGAAATCATCGCGGGCGGCAGTGGCGGCGGCAGGTCCGGCGGCCCGCCGTTCTCTCCGGCACCCCCACCCCTTCCTCCTCCCCCGCCCCGCCTCCCCAGCCCCAAGGACACGCCGAGCGTCGCACTCACGCCGTCGCGCGCGTCGTGACGGGGGTTCCAGAATCCTCGCGGGCCCCGATCCTCGAGGCGATAGCGCAACTCGCTTCCCAGGGCAAACCAGGAGAGGGGCCGCCATTCGAGCCCGCCTCCCACGGTCCACTGTGCGGCGATCTCCTGAGTGGACGTGTCGGTGGAAAGTCCCAGTGCGAGTCCGGCGAGCGCGTACGGCCCAAGCGTGCGCCGCCCTCGTCCGGCCTGGATCTCGTAACCCAAGCCGTAAAAGGCGCGGCGCCGGCCCAGGGCGTCGTTGACGAGGATGGAGAGTCCGAACCCGTGAGTAAACGGCCCACCCAGGCGAGTATTCGTGCGGAATTCGTAGACGTCAGCACGATTGCCGTTGTACCAGCGCCCGAGGTGGAGCTCCCACCCGCGGCCTCCACCCTGCGCCCCGAGCGTGGATGGGAGGACGAGGAACGGCGCGAGCCGCCAGGCCTTAGTCAGCCGCGGCAACGGCGCGCTGCTCCTCCGACGTGCGTGGCGCCATATGATGGGACAAGAGGTGGGGGACTCGCCGCATGAAGCGGACCCAGAGAAACAGCGCGGTGAACCCGGCGAGCGTCGCAGCCGCCGCCGCGACGACCAGCATCGTGACGGGGCGTGTGAAACGGGCTGCCACCAGGGCGCCCGCCCACAATCCGACGTACGACGCCGACCACGCCAGGACGGGCGTCAGGAGCCAGCCGACGACTACGAGCAGGTGAGCGAGCCAGCGGGGCACGTCGCCCCTTCCCGCGCCCTAGCCCTTGCGGGCCAGGGCGACGAGGGCGAGCGCCGCGAGTACGAGCGTGAAGGCGGCACCCACGACGACCGGGAAGGCGACGGGGACGCCGGCGAGCCGCACGATGGCCGTCACGATGATGGTTCCGGCGACCGCCGGGAAGGCGCGACGTGCGAGCGTTGCCTCGCCGCTCGCCGCGGTCACAATCCCACCCATCCACGCCAGGAACGTCCCCAGCATCCACCAGATGGGGAGGTACCACCACGTGCTGCCGCCGCCGATCGCGTCCCACGTCCAGGGATACGCCTTGAAGGGCCGCAACAGGACGATATCGATCGCGCTGAAAACGACGGTGCCGACGAGGCCCACGGCCGCCGCGCCCGCGATGCCCTCTGTGGTCCGCGCAGCGGTCCATTCAGCGGGAAGAAAGGCGGCGGCGAGGCCCGCCGCCAGTACAATGAGAACGAGGACACCACCCCGCAGCCCGGCGGCGATCGGTACGAGCCGCAACGCGGCAAGGAACGCGACGACCGCTATCGCCGTCGCGACGCCGATCTTGGCACCCCCCACCGTGACGGTGCGGAAGTCCGATCGGTCAGAAGCAGCGGGTGCCACAGTGGCCGACATGGGTCGTTTTCTCCTCGTCGATGTGGGTGGGGGCCCGCCGCGGAAATCTAAGCGCGGCCTCTCACCGGGCAAACACCAGCAAGACCACGAGATCAGTGACGGCCCAGGCGACGAGCGCCCGGTACATCCCCCGCTGGTGGCCGCCCGCAGAGAGCATCTCCCGACGCCGATACCAGGGCAGCAGCACCGCCAGCCACGCGACGAACGGCACGGCGAGCAGCCACGCCGGCACGTCGAGCACGGCCGCCGCCCAGCCGAACAGCGCGAAGGCCAACGCGGTGCACGCGATGGCGACCCCGAGGCTGGCCCGCAGCCCCAGGAGCAGGGCGAGGGTCCGGTCACCCCTGCGGCCGTCTTCCTCCATCTGATACAGCTGAGTGAGCGGATAGAGCCCGGCGAACAGCGGGCAGAACGCGAGCAGGACGAGGGCGTGGCCCGCATCTAGCGGCCGCCCCGTAGCGGCCCACCCGGCAAACGGCGTGAGCGTCCCGAAGCCCCACATGTTGATCACCCAATCGACGCCCGCCACCGCCTTGAAGCGGAACGGCGGTACCGAATAGAGAATCGACAGCACGAAGCAGATGGCGTACGCGACTCGGAACGCGGGCGGGAGCGCGAACGCCAGCAGCTGACCTCCGGCGAGCAACGCCACGCTAAAGGCGAGCAGGCGGCGCGGCAGTGGGGGCGGCGCATTCAGGTAGCCGATATCGCCCTCGTCCTTGTCGAACACGGAATTGATCGCGAGGGTGCCGCCGTTCAGAAAAATCACCCACACCGCGAGCCCCAGCAGGGCCGGCAGCACCCGCTCCCCGTTCCACGCGCCCTTGATACCGACCGCGAGCACGTACCCCAGGATCGTGTGCCCCGCCATGATCGGCCACTCGGCGGGGCGCAGGTGGAGGATATAGGAGAAAACATCGCCGGGCAGCAACCGATAGCCCCAGCGGCGCCAGACGTTCAGCGCCCGGGCGTCGGCTACCACTTCAAGCCCAGCGCCGTGGCTGCGATGCGCAGCCCGGTGAGAGTGAGGTCTGGATGCACCGATTCGATCCCGCGCACCAGCGGCGCCACGAGGCTCGCGAGGCCACCGGTGGCGATGACCTGCGGCGTCTGGCCGTTGGGCCATTCGGCCTTGATGCGGCGCACGATCCCGTCCACGGCGTCCGCGGTGCCCAGCAGCACGCCCGAGCGGATCGCCTCCTCGGTCCGCCGCCCGATGGTGCGCGTGGGCGGTGTGAGGTCGGTCGCGGGAAGCTTGGCGGTGCCACGAATGAGCGCGTCGGACGCGGTGCGGATCCCGGGCATGATCACGCCGCCCAGGAAATGGCCGTCCGCGGTAATGCAATCGAAGGTCGTCGCGGTCCCGAAATCGACGACGATCGTGTCGCGCCGAAACAGCTGCGCCGCGGCGAGCGTGTTGAGAATGCGGTCCGCTCCTACCTGCAGCGGCTCGTCCACGTCGAGCTTGATCGGGAGCCGGGAGCTGCCGTCCACCACCACCGGGCGCACCGTGGTTGCCCGCTCGACCGCTTCGCACAATCCCTGCGTCACCGGCGGTACGACGGAGGCCACGACCGCCGCCCGCACCTCCTGGGTGGACCGGCCCTCCTGCGCCAGGTACGACGTCAGCGCGGCCGCCCACTCGTCGGGCGTGCGCGACGGCGCCGTGGTAAGACGCCAGTGGGCCTCGAGGCTGTCGCCCCGAAACAGCCCGACCTTCGTTTCGGTGTTGTTGATGTTGATGGCGAGGAGCATGAGGCAAGAAGATGGTAGAAGGCGGTAGGGGACGGTAGAGGACGGTAGAGGACGGCTGAGGGAGCCCTCACCGCCTTCGTGCGCCCAGCGACCCCTCTCCTTTACGCGAGCTCGACGTGACCTTCGCGCACTGCGATCGTCGCGGCACCGAGATCGACCAGCAGCGCGCCGTCGGGGCGAAGCCCGCGGGCGCGTCCGGCGGCGGGCGAACGGAGCTGGCGCCCCTGCAGCCAGTCGCGGGCGGCGAAGGCCGTGCACTCGCGCTCGCTTAAGGCCGGCTCGCCCGACGCGAGGCGCGCGAGGGCCGGGACGAGACGATCCAGAAGGTCGAGCCGCTGGACCGCGGGGAGCCATTCATTCAGTGCCACCGCGCGGCGCGCCACCGCCGCCGGAATCGCGTTGAACACATTTACGCCCACCCCTACGGCCAGCCACTGCAGGCTCTCTCCGTGCCAGCGGCCCTCGCACAGGATCCCGGCGAGCTTGCGGTCCGCCAGCAACACATCATTCGGCCACTTGAGGCGAGTCTCGCCGCGGCCCAACAGGGCGTCCACGGCATCCGCGACGGCGAGCCCGACCCGGACCGAGATGACGCCTAGCTCGGCGCGTGCCGGACGCAGCAGCATGCCGAGCCAGACGCCACCGGCCGGCGAGTGCCACGTGCGGCCGTCGCGTCCCCGCCCCGCCGTTTGGGCTTCGGCAATCACCACCGTTCCCGCCGGGGCGCCCTGGGCGCCGAGGTCGTGAGTGGCCGTGAAGGTCGAGTCGAGCTCGTGGAACAAGCCGCATTGCGGCACGCCCCACCGCCTGGCGAGATCGGCTGCGGCTACACCGTCGAGCGCTAGCCGCGCCACACCGCATACCCGATTGTCAGCACGCCGATGATCCAGTTGTAGGGCGCGAACGCGTAAAAGCGGCCGCGCTGCAGCAGCGCCACGAGGAATCGGATGGACCAGATGCCGCTGGCAAACGCGAGCACGAAGCTCACCGCCAGCGGAAGCGCTCCGACTGCCGCGACGTTCACCGCCATGTGCCGCGCCTCGAGGATTGCGGCGCCCGCGATCACCGGGATCGCGAGCAGGAAGCTGAACTCCGCCGCGGCGGCGGGTCCGAGGCCGCCCCACAGGGCAGCGCACACCGTCGACCCGGAGCGGGAGACTCCGCGAAACACGGCCGCTAATGCCTGCGCGAACCCGATTCCCACGGCGACCCCCACCGTAGGCTCGGGGCGGCTGCCCGCGAGCCGCCGCGTGGACCAGTTCATCAGCCCCGTCACGATAAAGCCCGCGCCGACGAGCACCAGCGAGGCAGCGGCCTCAACCTGCTTATGAAACACCACGCCGATGACGCCGGCCGGCAACGTAGCAAGCGCGAGCAGCCCGGCCATGCGCAGCTCCGGCGGGTGCCGCCCCACGACGCCGCGCACGATCGCCCAGAGCCGCGGCCCGTATACGACCAGCACAGACCCCAGCGTCGCCACGTGCAGCGTCACCTCGACGAAGACGCCCGGCGTGTGCACACCCGTGACGACCTCGAGCACCCGCAGGTGCCCCGAGCTGGACACCGGCAGGAATTCCGTGAGCCCCTGCACCAACCCCAACACGATCCCCTGCCAGAGCGTCATGCGACCCGCCCGGCCACGAGTGCCACGATTCCCAAGAGCATTGCTCCTTTGAGGAGGCGACTGTTTCGCTGTGTGCGACCCGTGAACAACCGGCTCGCCACCGCCAGCACGACCAGCTGGGCGAATAGAGCGATGAGAAAGTACGAGCCGTGGTAATCGGCTTTCGCGGGTAACACGAGCGACAGCGGCACGAAGGCGGCGGCGAGCCCCGCCGCCACCACGCTCGCGCGCCGCGTCCCGAGCACGAGCGGCAAGGTGCGGCGGCCCAGCGTTCGGTCTCCCGCCTGGTCGTCGATGTCCTTCACGATCTCGCGGACCAGGTGGATCCACGCTGCGAGGATCCACGGGACGAGTCCCGCCGCGGGGTGTCCGACGGCGATGGCGCCGTACATGAGCGGCAGGCCGGCCACGAGCGCCACGGCCACGTTTCCCAGCACGCCCCGGCGCTTGAGGACCGGCGAATACAGTACGAGCACGGCGAAGGCCGCGAGTCCCACCAGTACGACGGCCCCGTTGACGAAGGCGGCGGCGCCGAGCCCGACCACCGCGCCGGCGGCGACACACAGGTCGGCGGTGCCGCGGCTCACGCGGCCGGCGGCGAGCGGGCGCTCCCCACCGGGCCGGTTCAGCCGGTCGGCAGCCTGGTCCCAGATGTCGTTGAGGACGTTGCCCGCCATCCCGAACCCCATAGCCGCCACCGCCGCGAGGGCCAACACGTTGGGCGTCCGGAGCGCTCCCAGCGCGATCCACCCACCGGCCAGCACGCCGACCGCGGCGAGCAACAGGTTGTGGATCCGGACCAGGCGCAGCAAATCAATCACGCAGCACGTCCTCGTACAGCCGCTCGTAGCGCGGCACGACGCGGTCGGCCGCGAACTCCAGCGCCCGGCGCGCGGCGGCGTCGCGCATCCGCGCCTGGAGCGCAGCGTCGCCCAGCAGGCGGAGGCTGTGGGCGATCATGGCGTCGACGTCCCCCTTGGGCGTGAGGAAGCCGGTCTCCCCGTGGACGACCACCTCCGGGACGCCGCCCACGGCGGTCGCGACGACCGGCACGGCACATGCCATCGCTTCGAGCGCCGCCAGGCCGAACGACTCCGTCTCGGACGGCAGCAGAAACAAGTCGCTGCCTCGCAGGATGTCGGCGACGTTGTCCACCTTGCCGAGGAAGCGGACGTCGCGCCCGAGCTTGAGGCGATCGACTTCCTGCTCCGCCGCGTCGCGGTCCGGGCCGTCCCCCACCAGTACCAGCGCGGCCGGGAGCTCGCGACGCACTCCGGCGAACACGCGCACGACGTCGGTCACCCGTTTCACAGGCCGGAAGTTCGAGACGTGCACCAGCACCTTGTGATCGGCGGGAGCGAGCGAGCGGCGACAGGTCGCGTCCGTCGGGGGGTGATACTCCGCCGTCGAGACGAAGTTGGGGATCACGATCACGTCGCACCCATCGCATCCGAACGCGCGGTAAGTCTCGTTCCGCAGGAACTGCGACACCGCTGTAACGCGATCCGACTGCTCGATCGAGAACTTGGTGAGCGTGAAGTACGACGGGTCCTGCCCCACCAGTGTGATATCGGTGCCGTGCAGCGTGGTCACGATTTTCAGGTCCTGCTGCCCTTTGAGCATCTGCTTCGCGAGCCACGCCGTCGCGGCGTGCGGAATGGCGTAATGCACGTGCATGATGTCGAGCTTTTCGCGCATCGCCACTTCGTGCTGCTTCACGGCTAACGCCAGCGCGTAGGGCGACGACTGCTCGAACAGGGGATACTCGGTCTGCGTGACTTCATGGAAGGTCACCCGCTCGGCGTAGCCGCGCAGGCGAAACGGGCTCGCGTAGGACACGAAATGCACCTCGTGACCGCGGCGGGCGAGCTCGAGGCCCAGCTCCGTGGCCACGGCACCGGAGCCGCCGTACGTGGGATAGCACGTGATGCCGATTCTCATGGTCGCTGAGACGGGAGGGGGATACCGGTGAAGGTCAGCTGCCGCCAGCGCTCGAGAATGCGGGCGGCGAGCGCATCAGGAGCCGCGGTGGCATCGAGGGTCCACACGTTTCCGGTGTCCCGCAGTTGGTGTCTGAACCAGGTCGCTTGCCGCTTCGCATAGCGCCGCGTCGCCACCACGATCGCCTCCCGCAGCTGCCGCTCGGGAAGCCGCCCCGCGAGCATGGCGGCCACCTCGCGATACCCCACCCCGTCTAGCCCCGGCGCATGCGGCGCCACCCCCGCCGCGAGCACCCGCCGTACCTCGTCCACCAGTCCCGCGGCGAGCATCTCGTCCACCCGCTGGGCGATGCGACGGTGCAGCGCGTCCCGGGGGATCGTGAGTTGAATGTACCACGGCCGCATCGCCCCGGTCGCGCGCGCGTGCTCTTGCCACCAGCTGAGGCCTCGCCCCGTGAGCAGCGCGACCTCGACGGCCCGGCCGGCCCGCTGCCGCCCGCCGCCCGCGAACCGGCGGTCGAGTCGCGCCGCCCAGTGCGCGAGGCGGGCCGGCGTCAGGTTCGCGGCCCAGACGTGCAACCGCTCGCGCCGCGCCGGGTCGAGCGGCGGCTCGTGGAACAGCCCTTCCGCCAGGGCGCGCACGTACAGCCCGGTCCCGCCCACGACCACCGGTAGGCGGCCCGCGTCGCGGATCTCGCCGAGCCATTGCGCCGCCTCGCGCGCGAAACGGCCGGCGCTGTAGCGCTCCCCGGGCTCGACCACGTCGAGACCCAGGTGCGGCACTCGGCCCAGCAGCGCCCCCGAGGGCTTCGCGGTGCCGATATCGAGGCCCCGATATACCTGCCGGGCATCGGCGGAAACGACGGTGATCGGCTCGGAGTCAGCCCACGCGGCCACGACCGCCGTCTTGCCGACCGCGGTGGGGCCGACGAGGACCGGAGTCAAGGGAAGCGATGTCACCGCAAGAGGATTCAGGTTCTCCCGAATCTGCGCTCGAGCTCGTCTTTAGGGAGTTGCACGACCGTCGGTCGCCCGTGGACGTCGTGCGCCGGGAGCGTGGCCGTCAGGAGCCGGGTCACGAGCTCGCGCATCTCGTCGGGCTCGAGCCGCTGGCCGGCCTTGATGGCGGCGCGGCACGCGTACGTCGCGGCGAAGCGCTCCAGCCGGTTGGCGAGCGCGCCGAACCGCCCGCCCGCGAGATCGGCGACCAGCTCGCCGAAGCAGCGCGCGGCATCGAAGCGCGGATGCGGATTCGGCGCCGTCTGCACCACCACCGCGCGTCCCGAGAACGGCTCAACTTCGTAGCCGACGCGGCGCAGCAGCTCGCGGTGAGCGTCGATCGCCTCGAGCTCGGGTGCGGTGAACTCGAGCGTCAGTGGCAGCAGGAGCCGTTGGGCGGACGAGCCATCGCCGGTGAGCTGGCGCATGGCCCGCTCGTACAGCACCCGTTCGTGCGCGGAGTGCTGGTCCACGATCGCGACGCCCGAGTCGGTCTGGAACACGATGTACGTATCGAACACCTGAAGCAGAGGCGGGGCTTGGGACTCGGGGCTCGGGGCTCGGGAATCCCCTGGAAACAAATCGAGGGGCACCGGAGCGCCGCCCCAGGTCACCCCAGCCCCGAGCCCCGAGTCCCCAGCCCCCAGCGGCGCCGCCGCCGCGAGGGGGCCCAGCGCCGTTCGCACGGCCTGCTCCACCACCTTCTCGACGAAGAACTTGTCGCGGAAGCGCACCTCGAGCTTCGACGGGTGGACGTTCACGTCGATGGCGTCGCCCGGCAGCTCGAGAAACAGGATGAGCGACGGACGGTCGCCCGGCGCGATGGTAGAGCGATAACCGGCTTCCGCAGCGCGCAGGATGAACGGGTCGCGGATCGGGCGGCCGCGCACGAACACATAGCCCTTCCGCCCCGCTGGCTTCGCCTGCGCCGGGCGCTGCGCGAAGCCCCGCACCTCGAGCGGCCCTTCGCGGTAGGCGATCGGCAGCAGCGTATCGGCGAGCTGGCGGCCCCACAGCGCGTGGACCCGGTCGAACGGACGGGTGGTGGGCCGCACGTCGATTAGGGGACGTTCGTCGCTCGTGAGCGTGAAGGCCACGTCGGGCCGCGTCAGCGCGAGGAGCGTGACCGCCTCGACCGCCGCACGCGTCTCCGTGGCTTGCGCCCGCAGGAACTTGCGCCGGGCGGGCGTATTGAAGAACAACCCGCGCACGGTGACGGTCGTCCCGCGCTGCCGCGCGGCGGCGTCCACACCGTCGCGCTTACCGCCGGTGACGCGCAGACGGGTGGCGACGGCGCCGTCGTCAGATGTCTCGAGCTCGAACCGGGACACCGACGCGATAGCGGGCAGCGCTTCGCCGCGGAACCCGAACGTCGCGACGCCGATCAGGTCCGCGGCCTCTCGAATCTTGCTGGTGGCGTGGCGCGACAGCGCGAGGTCGGCATCGGAGCGGCTCATACCCGAGCCGTCGTCGCTCACCCGGATCAGACTCTTCCCGCCATCCTCGATGTCGATGCGGATCGCGCTGGCACCGGCATCGAGTGCGTTCTCGATCAGCTCCTTCACGACCGACGCGGGCCGCTCGACCACCTCGCCCGCGGCGATCTGGTCGGCGACCCGGGGCGGCAGGATGGCGATCGTGGCCGTCACGGCCGCGACACTTCGGCGGCGAGCACCCAGCCGCGGACACCGTCCTGGCGACGCACCTCGAGCCAGGCGCCGTAACGCCGCTCGACCAGCAGGGCGGCCCCGGCCTCCACCATCGAGGCGGGGCTCGCCCCTCCGTACGGCGCGACCCGGACTGGCGTAGCGGCGTTGAGCACGATCGCCAGCGGTTGTGCGCGGCGCATTCCCTCGCGCGCCGCGAGCCCCGCCGCGGCGACGCTGACGAACGCGAGCGCCAGGACGAGCGAGCGGCGGCGGCGCGCGGCCACGGCGGTCCACAGGGCGATCCAGCAGAGCCCGGCGGCGAGCGCCCATTCCCCCGCCGTAGCGACGCCCATGGTCAGGAGCGCCTCGCTTGCGGCGTCGGGTGGCGGGAGCAGCTCGCGCGCGCGTCGTACCAAAGGGTCACGCGGCGCCAAACGGGCGGCCTTGGTCCACGCGGCCATCGCCTTACCGTCAGCGCCGGCGCGGTACAGCGTGGCGCCGAGGTTGTACCAATGCGCCGGCACACGCGGCGCGGCCGCGGCGCGCGCCGCGAACGAGTCGGCCGCGGCCCGGAGCGCGCCCGCGTCGTACAACGCCTCCGCACTCATTGTCTGAGCCGCGGCGGGCCGCGCCAGCCCGACCAGCGCCATGAGCGCTATCGCCGCCACCACCCGGCGCCCTTTCCCGCCCGGCTCCGCCCCCAACACCTGCAGCACCTGTTCGAGCTCGGCCGCGAGTTCGACCGCGTCCCCCAAGCCCCGGGGACCGTAGCGCGATGCGCGGAGGCGGTCCCGCAGGCGCTTCACGTGCTCGGCGACCGCGCTTTCCACTCCGGCCGCGCGCAGCGCGCGGGCGAGCCCATCGCCGTCCCGGGCCGGCTGGTCCGGCACGTGATTCGCCAGCACCGCTTGAAACTGGCGCTCCAGCTGGCCGAGCCGGGTGAGTGGCGCCGCAGTCGCGGGCGGCGCGCTTTCGGCGGCGTCCGTGGCGGTTTCGCGGCGACGCCGCAGCCGGACCAGGAGCGGTGGACCGAGCAGCAACAGGAGCCATCCCCAGGGCACGAGGCCGCGCGCCAGATCGTCCGCCCACGCGGGGACGCCCCCGCGCGCGAGCGGCGGCAGGGCGCGCGCCGCGTGCGGCTCGATTCCCGGGGCGACGGCCAGCGCGCGCGGCGCGATGGTGGCCGCGCGATAGTCCCCCGCCGCGAGATCGTAGTAGGGGTACCGCACTTCGGGCAGGATGAACGACCCCGCCGAGTCGGGCATCACGAGATAGTGGAACACCTTCGTGCCGGCGATCCGTCCGTCGCGCGGCGCGATCCGCATGGCCGTTTCTCCGGCATACGGGCGGAACCCGGCCGGCCAGCGGATCGTCGGCTCCGGCCAAAGCGCCACGTTGCCCGTCCCGGAGACGGTCGCGCTCATCGCGATCGGCTCGCCGACGCGCCCGTTCGGCGGATCGAGCGTCAGCTCGAGCGCCAGCCCCTGTCCGGCGACCGGCTGCTCCGCCGGCCGACGCCCTGCGGGCAGGGGCAGCACGGTGACGGGAACCGTGTCGCTGCGCAGCGAGTACCGCTCCTCCCGCTTGAAAAGCGAGAACCCGACGGGCACCGCGTACGCCACTGTGGCCGGCGGAATGACGATCCGCCCGGATGCGAGCGGGAACAGCGCCTGGTGGGCGACGAACAGATCCATCCAACCGCCTCGCACCTGGCGCGACGCCGCGACCTCGGTCGGTGCGGCGCCCGGGTACGACCACGCGCCCTCGGCCGTTTGGATCGACAGGATCGGCGGGTAGGTCAACCGGGCGCGCAGCTCGCGCGGAAACCACGCGGCGGCAATCACGTCGAGCTGCTGGCCCACGAGCACCGAATCCCCGGGGAGGATCAGGCTGAGCGCGACCCGGTCGTTGTGCGCCGGCGCGGGAGCGGCGTTGATCAGCCGGCGGGCGATCGGCGATACGGCCGTCGCGAGCCCTGTGACCGCGCTGTCCACCATCACAGTAAGGGGCGGGGTCGCGTTTTCGAGAGCGCCCTGCCGCACGCGTACCGGCCCGATCACGAGGGTGCCGGGACGTTGGGTCTTGAGACGCAGCTCGCGCGTCATGGTGCGGACCGGTCCCCCCACTCCTTCGAGGGCCACCTCCGTCACGTCACGGGAGCCGACGATGATGAAGCCCGAGAGACCGGGGAGGGCTACGGCGACCGGCTCCGCCGAGCGGGAGCGCGCTCGGATGGTGAGCGTCAGCTCTTCGCCCGCCGGCACACGCGCGCGATCAACCTGAGCCGTCACATCGGGCGGCGATGCGCTCTGCAAAGCGAACAGCAGCCACAGCGCGGGAGTCACCAGTCCTTCACACCCGGCTCCGCCGGGTGCCGCATCAGGCCTGTTCGATCACGGCGCGTCCGTAGCTCTTCGTGGCCGATGGAGCGCAACAGCTGCTCGGCCTGGGTCGGGCTCAGGCCGCCCTCGGCCCCACCCGCGTTTCGGGTACCCCCGCCCGATGGTCCGCTCCCCCCTCCGCCGCTGGGAGGCGCCTTGTTCTGACTGCCGCCGCGGTGCCTGACGGCGAGCTCGAGGTTCCACTTCGCCGGACGGTCGTGCGGCCGCAGCAGCAGGGCTTCGCGGTAGGCGCGCTCGGCGTCGGCCAGATGCCCGTCACGGCCCGCGCTGTCGTCATCGGCCTGGCGCAGCGCGAGCAAGCCGAGGTTGTACAGCGCGCGGAACCGGATGTCGGGGTCGAGCGATGCGGCGGCGTGCGCGAGGCTCGCCTGGGCGGTCTCGGCATCCGAGTCGGCTAGTGCCGCGGTGCCCGCGTTGTACCAGGCGGCGTCCTCTTTCCGCCGGGCGGCGAGCTCCGACAGGTACGCCACGCGCGCCCGGCGGAGGTCATGACGGTCCCACGCCTTCTCCGCGGAGCTCCGGGGGAGCCGCGGCTGCTGCGCCGCGCCCGCCGACGGGAGCGTCGCAACGCACACAAAGGCGATCCCGACGAGCGCGGCGGTGCGTCGTGAGGCGGCCTGCACGACCAGCAGCATCACGGCGAGCATCAGCGGCATCCAGGCCCGGGGCCGGCTCTGCTCGGTGCGCGTCTCACTCGCGCGCGCCCGCCGATACGAGGCCACGAGGTCACGCACGGCGCCGGCCTGGTCAGGGAGGTCGGCGGCGACGAGCGTCCCTTGCGCCGCGTCGGCCGCAGCGCCGAGCATATCATCCCGTCGCGTGGTCTCGATGACACGACCGTCTTCGTCCTTCTGGTAGGCGAGCAGGGTACCGTGGTCGTCCCGCACCGGAATGCGCGTCGCGGTACGCCCGCCCTCGGCCACGAGGATGAGGCGGATCCCGTCGGACTTGAGGCGCTGCGCTTGCCCGATGATCGGCGGCAGCGAGTCGTGCGCCTCGCCGTCGGTGAACACCACGAGCACGCGGTCGGCCAGGTCCGAGCTGGCCTGCAGCAGCTCCCCCCCTTGGCGCAGCGCCGGAGCGAGCCCGGTGCCTCCCTGCGAGGCCATGTCGGGATCGAGCGCGTCGAGGTAGAGCGTCAACGCGGACCCGTCGATCGAAAGCGGCGACAGGATGTAGCTCGAGCCCGCGAACGCGATGAGTCCGACGCGGTCCCCGTCCAGGTCCTGGACCAGCCGGCGCGCCTCGCGGACCGCGCGCCGCAGCCGGCTGGGCGTCGCGTCCTCCGCCAGCATCGAACGGGAGATGTCCACCGCGATCACCACCGAGAGGCCGCGCGTCTCGGCGACGATCCGCTCTTCGCCCCAGCGCGGGCCGGCGAGCGCGACGACGCCGAGAAAGGCGGCGACTGCGAGCGCGGTGGGCCCGAGCCGCCCAGCGGCGACAGCCTGGCGCACCGTCTCCTGCGACCAGAGCGCCGCCCGCCGGATCCGGGTGCGCCGCGCCCAAGCGGCGGCGAACCAGACGGCGCCGCCGATGAGCGGCGCGATCGCGAGCACGATCGGGGCGTCGAACGTCATCACGGCACTCGCACGGCGAATGTCCCCGCGAGCACGATCTCGAGGGCCAGCGCCACCAGCCCGATCGCGAGTGGCACACGATAGGCCTCGTCGAAACGGCGGTACACGACCTGCTCGACAGGGGTCTTCTCGAGGCGATTGATCTCCTCGAAAATATGGCGCAGCGATTGGCTATCGGTGGCCCGGTAGTAACGCCCTCCCGTGGTGGACGCGATCTCGGTCAAGAGCGGCTCGTCGATTTCGACCGGACGCATCTCGTAGCGTAACTGGCCGTCCGCCCCGTACTCCGTCGGCATGGGCGCCTGCCCGCGCGTGCCGATGCCGATGGTGTAGATCCTGATGCCGAAGGCCGCCGCCGCCTGCCCGGCGGTTCGGGGATCCACCGTGCCCTTGTTGTTGACGCCGTCGGTGAGAAGCACGAGCACCTTGCTCTTGCCCGGCGCGCGCCGCAGCCGGTTGGCCGCCGTGCCGATCGCCGTACCGATCGCGGTTCCGTCCTCGAGCATGCCCGGGTGCAGCTCACGCAACGCCTGCTCCAGCACCGCGTAGTCGGTCGTGATGGGCACCTGGGTGAGCGCCTGCCCCGCGAACGCGACGAGCCCGATGCGGTCTGACGTGCGTGCCCGGACGAACTCGATGGCGGTCTGCTTCGCGACGTCGATGCGATTCGCCGGCGCGAAGTCTTCGGCCTGCATGCTGCCCGAGATGTCCACCGCCAGCACGATGGAGATCCCCTCGCTGCGCGCTTCGCTGCGCGCGGCCCCGAGGCGGGGCCCGGCCGCGGCGATGATCCAGGCGCCGAGACAGGCGCTGCGCAGCGTGACCGGGAGACGCGCCACCCAGAGGCGCTCGGCCGCGCCGGCCGCGGGCCGGACGTCGCTCATCCGGGTGCCGGACAGGCGGGCCAGCCGCTTGGCGCGCAGCCACCACCACAGGGGCAACAGGGCGAGCGCGAGCAGCAGCAACGGACGGGCGAAACTCACGGGGTCAGATCTCGCGCCAGCCGGCGCGCCATGGCGGAGAGCGCGGCGACATCGGTGCCATGAGCGGAGGCGAACGCGACCCGGTCGAGCTGCTCGAGCAGGTCGCGCAGCTCCCGCAGCGGGGCGTTGGGACGCACACGCTCGACCGTCGTCAGGCACTCCTCCGTGTCGAGCGCGGCGTGCGCCTCGGGTACGGCGCGCTCCAGCGCGGCCCGCAGCCGCCAAATCGCCCGTGCGGCGACGGCTTTCGGCTCCCCGGCCGCAAGCCACCGAGTGTCGGGGATCTCACGTTCCACTGGAACTGGAGGTGGCGGTTCGAGGGCTCGGGGCGCCCGCCGCCGCGCGGCCACGCCCGCGGCGAGGAGCCCGGCGGCCAGCGCCAGTCCGGCGAGCGGCGGCACCGGGTCCCGGTGCGCGGCGCGCAGCGGCGCGAGCAACCCTTGCGGACTAGGGGCTCGCAGCGAATCCGGGATCACGCTCTTCACACTGACGCCGGTCGTGCCCCCGGCTGTCGAGTCTGCCCGCCCGTCGGGACCGAGCAGCCACACGGAGGGAAGCGCCAGTTTGTGAATGCCGGGCTTCCAGGCGACGACGGCATAGCGGACCACCCAGCCAGCGCCGCTCCGGCGCACCGCGGGATCGGCGAGCGGCTCGATCGCTTCCGTCGCGTCGAGCTTGCCGGGCCGGACCTGCCAGCCGTTGGGGACGGTGAGCGTCCGCTCAAGCCAGATGGTGTCGCCCACCGTGGGCGCGGCCGGGGTGGCCGACCACCCTCCGCCCTGCCCCGCCAGACGTCCCGCCGCCACGACGCCGAGCAAGACGAGTCGGACGGTCATCGTTTCAGGCGGCGGGCGCGCTCGGCGAAGGCGCGGCGCAACAGCACGCCGTACGGCACGCTGGTCTGAAGCGCCACGCGGTCCACGCCCGCCTGGGCGAGCTTGCGGGTGCGCTCCTGAAGGTGACGCTCCGCCGCGACCCTCACACGAGTCCGGGTCGCCCCGTGGCTGGTATCGAGCAAGACCCGCTGGCCGGTCTCGGCGTCCTCCATGTCCACCCAGCCTGCATCGGGGAGCTCCCGCTCGCGCGGGTCGTCGATCGTGATGGCGACCACGTCATGGCGGGCGGCGAGCTGCGCCAACGGGACCTCCCAGCCCTCGGCCCGGAAGTCCGACAGCACGGCCACGATCGCGTGGTGCTTCGGCAGCTTCGCCGCGTAGCTCAGCGCCTCTCCCAGGTTCGTGCCGCGTCCGCGGGGCGTGAATGCCACGAGGTCGCGAATCACCCGCAGCGCGTGGGGCCGGCCTTTCGCGGGTCGGACGATCAACTCGACTTTGTCGGCGAACATCAGCGCGCCCACCCGGTCGTTGTGGCGCGCCGCCGCCAGGGCCAGGACTGCAGCGACCTCCACCGCGAGGCCCGCCTTGGTGTAGGGGCGACCGAACTGGCATGAGCCCGACTGATCTACCACGAGCAGCAGGGTGTTTTCGCGCTCCTCGTGGTACGTCTTCACGAACGGGTGGCCCATTCGGGCCGACACGTTCCAGTCGATCGCCCGGAAGTCGTCTCCCTGCTGGTACTCGCGTACCTCCGCGAACTCGATGCCCTGTCCGCGGAACATCGACCGGTATTCGCCGGTGAAGAGAGAGCTGACCAGGGAGCGGGTGCGAAGCTCGATTCCTTTTACCTGACGCAGCACCTCGGGAGTGACGACCCGCCGGCGGGCGCGAAGCGGCGAGCTCTCACGACGTCGACGGTCCTTGCCTTCGTACTTCACGGCACGCCCACCGCCTCGAGGATCTTCCCGATTACGCGGTCCGAGTCCATGTCCTCGGCCTCCGCCTCGAAGGTGAGGAGTACCCGATGACGCAGCACGTCGAACGCCATGGCCTTCACGTCTTCCGGCACGACGTAGGAGCGGCCGCGCAGGTACGCGTGGGCGCGCGCCGCCTGCGCGAGGTAGATCGACGCGCGCGGACTCGCCCCGAAGGCGATGAGCGGCTTCAGCTCCGGGAGGCCGATCGCCTGTGGTTCGCGGGTCCCCCGAACCACGTCCACGATGTAATCCACCACCTTCTGATCCATGAACAGCTCCGCGATGGCGCTGCGCGCGGCCAGGATGTCGTCCGCCTCCGCCACGCGCGTCACTTCGATCGGCCGGCCCGACGCCATGCGCGCGACGATCTCCTTCTCGGCGTCGCGCGACGGGTAGCCCACGCGCACCTTGAGCATGAAGCGATCGAGCTGCGCTTCGGGAAGCGGATAGGTTCCCTCCTGCTCGATGGGGTTCTGGGTCGCGAGCACGAGAAACGGCTCGCCCAGAAAGAAGGTCTCCCCGCCGATCGTGACCTGCTTCTCCTGCATTGCCTCGAGCAGTGCCGCCTGCACCTTGGCGGGAGCGCGGTTGATTTCGTCCGCCAGCACCAGGTTCGCGAACAGCGGTCCCTTTTTCGGATAGAACTCCTGGGTCTTCTGGTCGAACACCATGGTCCCGATCACGTCGGCGGGCAGCAGATCCGGGGTGAACTGGATCCGCGAGAACGCGATGCGCAGGCATTCGGCCACCGTGCGCACGGCCAGGGTCTTGGCGAGCCCCGGCACGCCTTCCAGCAACACGTGCCCGCCCGTGAGCAGTCCGATGAGCAAGCGCTCGACCATCAGCTCCTGCGCCACGACCCGCTTCGCGACTTCCTGCGCGATCGTCTTGCTCAGCACCGCGTCGCCGGTCTTCGCCGTCCGAGTGGTCATTTCAGCCCCGCCTCCGCCGCTTTGCGCACCGCCGGCTCCTTGTCCTTGGTGTAGAGTTCCAACAGTCCCCGAGCTTCGGGGCGCGCGATGTGCTGCAAAGCCTCCACCGCCGCGGCCCGGACCGTCGTGCTCCGCCGGTGCATCATGCCCCCCGGCTCCGCGTACCGGGCGAGGATGTCCAGCGCCTCCCGCGCTCCGAGGCGGCCGATCGCCCGCAGCAACTCCGCCTGTACCCCTTCGTCGGGCTCCTGCTCCACCCGCCGAATCAGCACGGTGGAGGACGTCGGGTCGCCCCCTGCGGCGACCGCCCGCACCGCCGCCGCCCGCACCGCGACGCTCTCATCCTTCAGCGCCGGCATCGCCGGCCGTGCGATCTCACGCCCGCCCGCCTCGGCGAGCCCGAGCAGCGCCGCTTCTCGGACAAACGCCGATTGATGGCGCAACAACGGGATGAGCAGCGTCACCGCTTGAGGGCTCCCCGTCAGGCCCACGAACTCCGCCGCCGCCGCGACCACCTGAGCATCCTTGTCGGCGAGCTTGCCCTGCAGTGGCTCGAGCGCCCGATCCGCCGCCTTGCGCACGGCTCCCCGGTAGGGCGCACGCAGGTCCACCGGCGCCGCCAGGAACGCATCCAGCACGAGCCCCATGGAGAGCGACGCCAGCGCAGCCACGGCCGCCACCAATGCCTCCCGCTGCTCGGGCGGCACGCGCGGCTCCCCCAGCCGATGCACCAGGCGCTCCACCAGGCTGCGCTCCGAGAGCGCGAGCGCTGCCTGGTCGATCGCCTCAGTGAGCTTCGGATCCTGTGCCGTCGGCAGCAGGCGGTCGAGCGCCGCGATCGCTTCCGCCACGACGGCGACGTCGTGCAGCCCTAACAGCTGGGGAGCGACCGCGGCGAGCTTGTCGACCGCGGCGGACTGCTCCTCGGGCGTGGTGGCGCTTCCCAGGGCGGCCACGGCCCGCTTCACCTCCACATCTACCGGCAACACGTCGGGCCGGAATGCGGAACTGGCGCGTTTTCCGGCCATCAGGGTGTCCGCGGCCGACGCAGTCGATTGCTCCGTCGTGACGGCGGTCGCCGGACTCGGTGGCGCCGAGGCCTCGGGGGTCGCGAGCGCGGGCGACGCCGCCGCATCCGCGGCTGGCGTCGGCAAGCGCAACCGCTCCAGCCGCGCGGACGTGCGGCGTCCCAGGGTCAATGCGATTCGGCCCAGCGTCGCATCATCGGGGGGGACGGCGCCGGTCGCCACTTGAAACACCGCCAGCACGTGCTCCGGGACCATGCCGGGATTGAGAGTCACCGCCCGCACGCCACGCGCATACAGCAACCCGGCGAGCTCGGCGATCTGGGCGTTGCGGGGCAGCAGATGCTGTCCGTGCCAATGCAATCCGGTGACGCCCACCTTCCACTCCACGGTGCCCAGCGCGGCGAGCCCGGGAAGCGCCTCGCCGATCTGTCGCAACGATTCGACCACCGCCGGGTGCGTCGGCGGGTAGAGCCGCATCAACCGGAATGTCGTTCCGATGGCGCCGAGGGCGCGCTCGACTCCTGCGGTCTCCGCTGACATTGCTTAGCGCTTGATCCGCTCTCCCCGGTCTTCGAACCGGAATACCCAAGTGGCGAACCGCGCGGGCTCGATCGGGTCGTCCGCGCCGATGGCCATCCAATCCACGTCGCTCCCCGATTCGGCGGCGCGACCGGCCCGATCCGCATCTTGAGCCACCATCTGCTGGGCCCGCTTGATCCACACGCCGAACTGGTCCGGGCGCAGGTCCACCCAACCCCGGGGCGCGGCGGCGCGGGGATCGGCGCCGTCTCCGGGCACGACCACGAGGCTGCCGCGGTACAGACCCTCGCCGTCCGGCGTGAGGATCGGGATCCCCACCGACAGAATATGGCTCCGTACGCCCGAGTCGCGCTGTACGCGGGCGTATGCCTCCGCCGCCAGCTCTAGCGGCCGTGACTGGGCGAGGGCCCGAACGCTCGGGCGCAGCAGGCCGCACAGGTGCGATTCCCACAGGAGCTTGGTGAGCCGCGGGGGCCCAAGCATCTCGTAGGCGACCGCCCGGCTCTGGGTTTCTTGCTCGAGGGACCGGAGCCGCGCGAGGGCGGAGGCGCGCAGCATCCCCGCGCGGTAGGTCGGGCCGGCGGTGGCCGCGTCGAGCGCCGCCACGACGTCGCGGCCCGTGGGCCGCCCCTCGAGCTCCATGGCGACGTAGTCGGCGACCTCCTCCGGAGTGATGAACTCCATCTGGCCGAGCGCCGTGACTGTCTCGAACTCATCGGGGGCGAAGAGACCGTTCTCCCCCACGTCGATGAACACGCCTTCGAGCGGCTTGCCGAGATCGCACCAGGGAGCGGCGCCGGGGCCGAACGCCTGGGCTAGTTTGACCGGTTTCGGGCAGTCCACCAGCGGGATCAGCTTTCCTTTGCGGCGGATCGGCCCGAAGCCAATCTCTCGCCAGGCGATGGTGGCGGTGGGCTTGATCTCGATGGCCGCGGGAGCGCCGGGTGTGCGACCCAGCAGAAACAGCAGCAGTGATTGCGCACCCCCCACGGCCGACTTGGTGAGGAGGGGCCTGCTGGGACGCTCCTCGGAGTGCGTGTAGGGAATGTTGAACCCCATGCCCCCGGTGCCGCTCGTGCCGATCTTCACGTACGCTTTCGTCTCGGCACGCTTGAGCGACTCGACCAGGATCTGGACGTGCCGGATCAGCTGCGGCAACGTGAGCAGCAGCACGTGGCGCTCCACGGCCGCCTCGTCCACCTCGCCTCGACGCGCCAACGCGAGTAAGTCCTGTGCGCTGCGGAGGGCATCCTGGTACGCGAACGCCGTCGCGGTGTTGATGCTGTCCACGACGGCTTCGGGTTTGTACTTCAAAAGCAGCTGGTACAGAAAACTGCGCTGGAGGACGTCGTCGGTGAGCTCGCTCAGCAGGTCCTGGAGCAGCAGCCGGCGGTGCTCGGCGTTCGCCATGACCGACCCGCGCTCCAGCCGGGCGATGCCGGCGGGGAGGAACACGTTGCCCCATTCGACCTCGAGGGCCGCGCGCCCCCGGTAGGGCTCGAGCGCCCGCGCGGTCGCACGCACCTCCGCTTCGAACAGGGCGACGAGCACAATGCACCGCGGCGCGGCGCCCAGCAGCCGGCGCGCCACCGCGTGGCCCACCAGCCCGCTGCCGCCGAGGATCATCACCGTCCGGTCACGCAGGTCCATGCAGTCGCTCGATGGCCTCGACTTCGTTAGCGGCGAGCCGCCGGTATTTCCCCTCGGCGAGCCGCCCGAGCCGCACCGGCCCGTAGGAAACGCGGTGCAGCCACTCGACCTTGAGTCCCAGAGCCTCCGCCAGCCGGCGCACGATGCGCTGGCGGCCTTCCGCGAGCGTGATCTCGAGCTCGATGCTGCGCTCCGCAGGGCGCACCCGGAAGTCCACGACCTGCACCGGGCGACCGTCGATTGCCGGGGGGCGTGCGAGGGCGGCGCGAACCTCGGCGGCATCGAGTCCATGGACCCGCAGCCAGTACGTCCGGGGGACGGCGAACCGCGGGTGCATCAGCCGATGCGCGGCCGCGCCGTCCGTGGTGAAGAGCAGCAGCCCCGACGTCATGACATCCAATCGGCCGACGTATGTGAGCCCCGGTACGTTGGGGAGCAGACGGTACACGGTCTGTCGCCCCTCCGGGTCGCCGCGAGTCACCACGTAACCGACCGGCTTGTTGAGGGCGAGCCAAGTGACGGGCCCCGCGGCTTTCACGACGCGGCCGTCGACGGTCACGCGCTGCCGCGCCGGATCCACGCTCATGCCGATCGTGGCCACCGCGCCGTCCACGCGCACGCGACCGGCGCGGATCAGGTCCTCGGCCTTGCGGCGGGACGTCACGCCCGCACGCGCCAGGGCGCGTTGCAGGCGCATCAGCGTCATTCGGGCTCGGCGGGCGCGGGCGGCCGGAGCGACACCGACAGCTCTTCCAGCCGCGGCAGCTCGTCCAGGTCCTTGAGGCCGAGGATCTCCAGGAACTGCGGCGTGGTGCCGTACAGCAACGGCCGCCCCAGTCCTTCTCCCCGGGTCACGATCTCCACCAGGCCCCGCTCGCCCAGCTTCTCGATGACGGCGCCCGAATCCACGCCCCGGATCTCGTCCACCTCGAGGCGCCCCACCGGCTGCCGGTAGGCGATGATCGCCAGCGTCTCGAGAGCCGCCGGGCTCAAGCGCCGCGGACGCAGCGCGAATTGGGCGCGATCGATCGCCTCGGCGTACTCCCGCCGCGTCAGGAATTGCCAGCCCTGCGCAATCTCGATCAGCTCGACCCCGTGGTCGCCAGTCGCGAAAGTATCCCGGAGCTCCGCCAGCGCGCCGCGCACCGCCGCCGCGCCCGCCTGCGGATCGAGGGTCTCGAGCTCCTCGACCGTGAGCGGCCGCGCCGACGCGAACAGCGCCGCCTCAACGAGCTTCGCGAGGGGACTCACGACGGATCTGAATCGGGGCGAACGGCCCCTCCTGGTGAACGTGCAACGAGCCGCGCTTGGCGAGCTCCAGCAGGGCGATGAACGCGGACAGGACATCTACGATGGTGGGCCGCTGCCCCACGACGTCGCCCCAGCCGAACACCGCCCGCTCGGCGAGCAGCGCCTGGATGCGCTCGGTCGCGCCCTCCACGTCGAGCGGCCGCGGTACCACGCGGTGCAGCACCGGCTCCGGAATGAGCGCAATCACCCGCTCCGCCGCCGCCAGCAGATCGTTCAGGTCGATCACGAGCGGCGCGGGCGGTGAGGGGGGTGGCTCGGGCGAGAACCCACGCCCGAACTGCTCCGCCCGGCGCGCCGCCGCCGCCCCCAACCACTCGACCAGCTCGCGGATCTGCTGGTACTCGAGCAGCCGGCGCACCAGCTCGGCGCGTGGATCTTCCCACTCGTCGTCCCCCAAGCGCCGCGGCAGCAGCATCTGCGCCTTGATCCGGAGCAGCCGGGCGGCCATCTCGAGGTAGTCCGCCGCCTGGTTCAATCCCAACTCACCGATGACAGCGAGGAATTGATCGGCGATCTTCGCGATCGGCAGGTCGGTGATGTCGACCTCGTCCTCGCGGATCAGGTGCAGCAGCAGATCCAACGGGCCCGAGAACTGCTCGAGCTCGACGACGAAGCCGCTTCGCTCAGCTGCCGCCACGCTGGGGCTCGTCATGGAGGGAACGCTCCCGGCGAGACGCTGAACCGCCCGACCAGCGACAGCGCCCCATTCATCAGTTCCCGCGACGGCCAGAGATAGATGCCCCGCGCGGCCGGTACGAGTCGCACGAACAGCAAGAACGCGACGATCGGCAGGTATCCCATCGCATACAGCTGGCGATACTTGAGACTCGCCTCGGGCGACAGGAAGTACTTGAACACGTGGCTGCCGTCGAGCGGCGGGATGGGGAGCAGGTTGAAGAACGCCAGCCCGAGGTTCATCCACATGCCGTAGAACAGCATGCGTTGCAGAATTTCCCACGTCCCCAGCAGGGACGGCGCCGCGTTACCCAGGATGCCCACCACCGCAAACAGCACGCTCGCGGCCACAAACAACCCCAGATTGGTCACGATCCCGGCAAGCGACACGATGATGTCGCCCTTACGAAAATTCCGGTACTTACGCGGCGTGACGGGTACCGGCTTCGCGGCGCCGAAGGTGAAGGTCCCGTTCGAAGCGAACCACAAGAAAAGCGGGAACGCCAGGGTCATGAACGGGTCGATGTGCTTCAGGGGATTGAGGGTCAGCCGCCCGAGCATGTAGGCGGTGTCGTCACCCTGCCGGTAGGCAGCTTCGGCGTGGGCATATTCATGGGCCACAATCGAGAATAGCAGGACCGGGGCCCAGATGAGGATTTCGAACGAAATAGCTCGGGCTCGCGGGTCGGTGACGGCCTAAGATAACGATCCGGCGGGGGCCCGGTCAACGGCGTAGCGCCTTGACCGACCTGCACTTACCCTCTATCTTCCGCGCCTCACGAGGAGGCTTTCGAGTGCCGCGAATCAAGTCCGCGAAGAAGGCGATGCGCCAGGGACGCGCGCGCCAGCAGCGCAACCGCGCCCAGAGCTCCGCGCTCCGGACCGCGCTCAAGCGCGTCCGCACCGCTACGACGCCCCAGCAGGCAAGCGAGGCTTATCGCGTGGCCGCCCGGCTACTCGATCGCGCCGCCCGAAAGAATCTGATCCATCACAACAATGCCGCCCGGCACAAGTCTCGTCTGGCCGCGGTTGTTCGAAAACTCGCGAAATAAATAACGACGTCTAGTAAGGGCGTCGCGCAAAGACGTCCCGCAGAAACGCCCCGCACGAGCGTATGGTGTTGCGAGACGTTGTTGCTTGACGTCTTCGCGTGACGGTTCCTTTCTTCTTCTAGACCGCGTCGAGTTGACCGCCACACTGCCCGCAATACCACTCCGTCGGCAGGTTCATCGTGCCGCACTCCTTGCACCGGAGCGTCCGCGCGGCTTCCTCTTCGCCGGCCGCGGACGGGTCAGGGACGATCGGAGCGGGGACGGGGTTGGCGGCCCGCTGCGACGGCGGCACAGCGGCCCGGGGCGGATCGGACGGGATGACGGGTTGGAACTGGGCGCCGCTGGCGCGCCGAGCCGATGGAGCTGCCCCGGTGTCGTCCTCGGTGACGGACTTGATGAACTCGAGTTCGTCCACCTGGGCGGGCTTTGCCGGCGGCTCTAGGGGTATGAGGGGGAGATCTTGGAGTGTGGGAGCCGCCGGGCGCGCCGGCGGTGCCGCAGAGGGGGCAGCTGCCGGTCTCGGGGCCGGCCGGTTGCGGACCAGCGCGTCGAGCTCCTCGAGCTTCTGGATATCCGCCTCGACCGCCTGCAAGTCTTCGCGCACCGATACGAGCTCCGCGAGGACGTCCTGGTGCACTTGCTCCCACTGCGACTCCTCATACTCCCCCACCGAATGACGCAGCTCGGTCTCGGTCAGCTTCTCGGCGGCGATCGCTTCCTTTTTCTGCAGCTCGCCGCGCATGTACCGCTTTTCCTGGATCGCCAGCCGGGCGCTCTCCGCGTGGGCCTTGAGCTCCTCCATCACAGCCACCAGCCGGGCCTCGTAGTCCTCGCGCACGCGCGCCCGCACGTTCCCCGGCGTCGCGTCCGCCGAGCTGTTCAGGCGCGC
>Ga0137409_10001389_pt1 | contig 26185 bp, 28 predicted proteins | sample CZODoug1_16funga_FD_122059 | JGI IMG/M metagenome (GOLD analysis project Ga0137409, IMG submission 122059) | Vadose zone soil fungal communities from Angelo Coast Range Reserve, California, USA - CZODoug1_16fungal (Hybrid Assembly) | ecosystem: Environmental > Terrestrial > Soil > Vadose zone...
CGCCGACATCCCCCGCATCGTTCGCCTGATCGGCGCGCTCGCCGGAAGCGCGGAGGTCGCCGAAGCGCGTGCGCGGCAATTCGAAAATGAAATCGCGGATTTGCGCAAGCGCTACGCCGCGGAACGTCGCGTCGCGGTGTTTCTGGAGATCTGGCATACGCCCTTGCTCACCGTGAACGGCGGACACCTCATCAGCGATGCGATGCGACTCTGCGGCGGTCACAACGTTTTTGCCGCAGCAAAGACGCTCACGCCACTCGTTTCCCGAGAGCAGATCCTCGACGCCCGGCCCGAGGCGATCGTCACGGGCGGCTTCGGGAGCGAGTCGCTCCAGGCGTGGGAGGGTCTTGAATCGGTTCCCGCCGTTCGAAACCGCAGGATTTACGCGATCGACCCCGATTGGCTCCACGCGCAGGGACCCCACCTGCTCCAGGGCGTTCGCGCCCTGTGCGAGCGGCTCGAGCTCGCGCGGAACTAGGCAATGCACGTCGCCCTGGTGAGGCAGCGCTACAGCGCCCACGGGGGCGCGGAACGATTCATCGAACGCGCGCGCGGCGCGCTCGGCGCGCAAGGAGTCGCGGTGACCGTGCTGGCGCGCGAATGGACCGGCGACCCGGGCACGGTGGTTCGCTGCGATCCGTTTCACGTCGGTCGCGTATGGCGGGACTGGAGCTTCGCGCGGGCCGTATGCCGCGAAGTCGCCCGCCGGCCGTTTGATCTCGTGCAATCGCATGAGCGCATCGCGTGCTGCGACATCTACCGCGCCGGCGACGGGGTGCACGCGCAATGGCTGCACAACCGCCGCGCGGCGCTCGGGGCCCTCGGCCGCCTCGGCATCGCGCTCAATCCCTATCACCGCTACACGCTCGCTGCGGAACGGCGCTTGTTCGAAGGCCCGCGCCTGCGTGCCGTGATCTGCAATTCGCGCATGGTCAGGGACGAAATCCGCGCGCATTTCGGCACCCCGGAGGCGAAGCTCCACGTCATCTACAACGGCATCGATCTGGAGGCGTTTCATCCGCGGCTGCGCGAAGCGCATCGATCGGCGATGCGTCAAAAGCTCGGCATTCCGCAACACGCGCCCGTGCACCTTCACGTCGGCTCGGGATTCGAAAGGAAGGGCGTGTTTCGCCTGATCGAAGCGTTCGCCCGCGCCCGGCGGCCTGATGCGCATCTCGTCATCGTGGGCCGGGACAAGGCGCAGACGCGCGCGGAACGCCTGGCCGCGATGACGGGTGGAGTGCTGAAAAGCGCTTAGGGCTTACTGGGTGTCGATGGAGGAGGCTTCCTCGCTCAACTTCTTCTTGACCGGGCTAAACGCAAAGGCCAAGAGCAAAACTCCAACGCTCAGGATGATCACATTTGCACCGCGCATTCCTATAGCTTGCGCATCATTGTCAGGCTTAAACTTATTGAGGCCAGGTGCAAAATGGCTCTTTAAGGCAAGAACGTGAGATAGAGCCCGAACAAAAATCTGCCCCAACGAAATTGTGGCTTCTTTACTTCTTGACCACCCGCACGTTGCAACTGGTTCTTCCCCACCCAAACGAAATAAACCGCCATTGCAGAGAACGGAAGAAGACTGGCCAAGAGCCACCTACATTCCGGGTTGGCGACACTGCTCCAGCTAAAAGAAAACAGATTCCGTGCAGTTGTATAGCCAAACCACGATCCGACCAGCACTGAGACGATGCCCCAGAACATGTGGACTGATTCTCGAGCCAAAGCCACTAGCCTCCTCTACCAGAAAACTATACTTCTACGTGCACATTTCCCCGGTCACCAGCGTTCGCTGCAAACAAGCTCGAAGCAGAAAATCCAAACACTCCCGCGATCAGGTTGCGAGGAAACTCCGCGAGCGCGGTATTATATTGCCGCACGGCCTCGTTGTAATGCTGGCGGGCAAAAGCGATGCGGTTCTCCGTGGAGGTAAGCTGCTCCTGCAACAACAAAAAACTTTGCGAAGCCCTCAGCGTGGGATAACGCTCGACCACGGCAAACAAATTTCCCACTGCGCCGGTGAGTGCCGCGCCGAAAGCGACCAGGCGCGCCGCCGAGAACGACACTTCGCCCAGGCGCACCGCCGGCAGGCTGACGCCGAGGTTCTTGAAGTCGATGCCGAAGGCGAGCGTCGCCGCCGCCTGCAGGAAGAAAAGCACGCCGCCGGTGACCAGCAGCTGGTTGATCGGCTCGGCGGCGAGCACCGGGCGGATGACGTACTGGTGCAGCACCACGCCCAGCGCCGCGACGATCAGCACCGCCGCCGGCATCGCCGCGGCGAGCGGCCAGTGGTACTGCACGTGCAGGTAGTAGACCGCATACATGCCGCACATGATCAGCTCGGCGTAGCAGATCCAGACCACGTCGATGACGCCGAAGATCAGGTTCAGGCCGAGCGACAGCAGCGCCAGCAGGCCGCCGAGCAGCAGGCCGTTGAGGATCGCCTCCAGCAGGTAAACGTCGAAGAACTCCATCACAGGCCCAGGTACGCCTTTTGAATGTCTTTGGAGTTGAGCAGGTCTTCCGCTTTCCCGGATAAGACGATTTTTCCTGCTTCGAGAAGATAAGCCCGGCTCACCACCTTCAATACCTGCCGGATGTTCTGCTCGACGATCAGCACCGTGTAGCCCTCGGCGCAGATCTTCCGCACCAGCTCGAAGATCGACTGCACCACCACCGGTGCGAGCCCGGCGGAGGGCTCGTCGAGCAGCAGCAGCTTCGGCCCGGACATCAGCGCGCGGCCGATGGCGCACATCTGCTGCTCGCCGCCGGAGAGCGTCCCCGCTGGCTGCGCGCCGCGTTCTTTCAGGCGGGGAAACAATTCATAAACCAATGAAAGTCGTTCCTTGTATTTCTCGCGCGAGGTAAATGCACCCATGCGCAGGTTCTCTTCCACGGTCAGGCGCGGGAAAAGCCGCCGGTTCTCCGGCACGTGCGCGATGCCACGGGAAACCACATCGTGCGGCGCAACGCGGTTCAACAAATCATCGTTGAATTGAATTTTTCCGCTGGTCGGTTCGATCAACTTCGAAATCAAGCGAAGAAGCGTCGTCTTGCCAGCGCCGTTCGGGCCGATCACCGCCACCGATTCGCCGGCGCGCACCTCGAGGCTGACGCCGAACAGCGCCTGAAAGCCGCCATAGGCGGCTGAAATGTTCTCAAGCGAAAGCATCGGTTCCCAGGTACACCTCGATCACCTTCGGGTCGCGCGCCACCTCGGCCGGCTTGCCCTGCGCGATCACCACGCCGTGGTCGAGCACCACGCAGCGGTCCACCACGCGCATCAGCACGCCCATGATGTGCTCGACCCAGACGATGGTCAGGCCGCGCTCGGCGCGGATCGCCGAGAGCATGTCGGCGGCCTGCTCCATCTCGGCGTGGTCGAGGCCGCCGAGCGACTCGTCTGCGAGCAAGAGCTTCGGCTGCGTGGCGAGCGCGCGCGCGAGCTCGAGCTTCTTCAGGCCAGCGGCGCTCAGGCCTTCGACCTTTTCTTCGCTCAGCTTCACGAGCCTCAGGCAATCGGCGGCGAGCGCGAAGGCCTTCTCGCGGGAGATCCGAGAATTCGAGCCGTAGTAGGCCGCGAGGGCGACGTTCTCGAGCAGCGACAGCTTCCGGAACGGCCGCGGGATCTGGTAGGTGCGGCCGATGCCGGTGTGCGCCACGCGGTAGGACGGCAGGCCGGCGATCTCCTCGCCGCGAAAGCGCACCGAGCCCGCGTCGGGCTTGAGCGCGCCGGCGATGAGGTTGAAGGTGGTGCTCTTGCCCGAGCCGTTCGGGCCGATGAGGCCGAGCAGCTCGCCCTCGGCCACCTCGAACGAGACGCCGCCTACCGCAGTGAAGCCGCCAAAGCGCCTGGTAAGTTGTGAGACCTCGAGCAGCACCTACGGCGCGAACGCGTGGCCGCCGTTACATGCCTGAAAAGGCATGTCCTTTGGGAAACGGCAGCACCGGGTCGGCGCCGATCTCCTTCGGCCAGACGATGCGGCCCTTGCCGCCGATGAACTGGATCACAACCGGGAAGGCGCGCTCGTTCTGCCCGGCGAGCGGGTGGCCAGGCGGGTAGAACTTGACGCCGTAGCCCTGCATCGTGCCGCCTACCGGGATGTCGGTCTCGAGCGCGGCCTTGCGCATCGCTTCCGAGTCGAAGCCGCCGTACTTCTTGATCGCGCGCGGCAGCACGTCGTTCAGCAGGATCCAGGTGTTGTTGAAGCCCATCGAGACATGCGGCGGCAGCTCGCCCGGGCCCTTCACCGCCTGGTAGCGCTTCACCATCTCCTGCGTCATCGCCCACACGCCGGGCTTGAGCGTCTTCGGGTCGAGCAGCTGCGCCGCCGCCGGATCGATGGTGTGGAACCCCTCGACGTCGGCGCCGAAGGTCTGCGTCAGCTTGTCGATCTGGCTGTGGCCGGCGCCGTGGCCGATCACCGCCTTGAACTTCAGGCCCTGCTCCTTCGACTGGCGCAGGAAGAGCGTGATGTCCGGGTTGTAGCCGGTGTGCAGCAGCACGTCGGGCCGCGCACGCTTGAGTTTCGTCACCAGGCTGGAGAGGTCGGGCGCGGTCGCCGAGTAGCCTTCCTTCAGCACGATGTTGAGGCCGTTCTTCTTGCACTGCGCCTCGTTGCCGTTCGCCACGCCGACGCCGTAGGGGCCGTCCTCGTGGATGATGGCGACGCGCAGGTCCTTCGGCTCGGTGCCGAACTTCGACTTGGCGTAGTGGGTGATGTAGTCGCACGACCAGGCGCCGAACTGATCCGAGTGCGCCTGCGGGCGGAACACGTACTGCAGCTTCTTGTCCTTGAACACCGCGGTGGCGATGCAGACGTTGAGCCAGGTGAACTTCTTGCGCGAGTCGGCCTGCTGCACCATCGGCACGCACTGCGCGCTCGAGTACACGCCGCTGATGATGTCGACCTTCTCCTGCTCGATGAGGCGCGTCATCTCGTTGATCGCCACGTCGACCTTGGACTGCGCGTCGGCGAAGATCGGCACGATCTTGTAGCCGGCGACGCCGCCCTTCTCGTTGAAGTAGTCGATGATCGCCTTGGTGCCGACCTGCGCCGGCTCCGAGCCGCCGCCGGCGAACGGGCCGGAGACGTCGTAGATGAAGCCGATCTTGATTTCCTTCTGCTGCGCGAGCGCGGCGCTGGCGGCGAACGCCAATGCAGCGGCGACGACGAACGGGCGAAACCTCATGGGGGACTCCTCCTCTCGGGCGAGTCTATGCCATTTGTCCGCGGCCGCTCAAGTTACGATAGGAGTTCATGGATCGCCGAACAGTCCTTACCCTCGCCTTCGCGGCCGCGCTGCCCGGCACCGGGCGCGCCCAGTCCTGGCCTTCGCAGCCGGTGCGGGTCATGGTCGGCTTCCCGCCCGGCGGCACCACCGACGTCATCGGCCGCCTGGTCGCCAACGAGCTCTCCGAGCAGCTCGGAAGACCTTTCGTGGTCGAGAACCGCGGCGGCGCGAGCGGCACCATCGGCGCCGGCGTGGTCGCCAAGAGCACGCCCGACGGCCACAGCCTGATCCTGGTGCCGAGCACGCACGGCACCACGCGCGCGCTCTATGCCTCGCTGCCCTACGAGGAATCCGACTTCGCCCCCTGCGGCCTGGTCGCGAGCACTCCCTATGTGTTCGTCGTCCACCCCGACTTCCCGGCGAAGAGCTTCGGCGAGCTGATCGCGCTGCTGAAGAAGGATCCCGGCAAGTACAACTACGCCTCCACCAGCCCCGGCACCGCGCAGCATCTCGGCGGCGAGCTGGTGAAGAAGATGGCCGGCGTCGATATGGTGCACATCGCCTACAAGGGCACCGGCGCGGTGATGCCCGACCTGCTGAGCGGCCGGGTGCCCATGATGTTCGAGAACCTCGCGGTGATGACGCCGCACATCAAGAAGGGCTCGCTCCGCGCTCTCGCTGTCTCGTCTCTAAAAAGAACTCACTTGATGCCGGAGGTTCCGACCGTCGCCGAGACCGGCATGGGCCTCGAAGGCTTCGAGGTGCTGGGCTGGTTCGCGCTGCTGGCGCCGGCGAAAACCCCGCCGACGGTGATTCAGACCCTGAACGCGGAAATCAACAAGATGATCGCCAAGCCGGCGATCGTCGCGAAGTTCGCCGACCTCGGCGCCGAGCCGCTGAGCGGCAGCACCGAGCGCGCCGCCGCGTTCATCCGCGCCGAGCAGGAAAAGTGGGGCCGGATCATCCGCGAAGCGGGAATCAAGATCAGCTAGGCGCCGTGCGCCGCGCTCTCTGCGCCCTCCTCCTCGCGCTCGCGCCATGCATCGCGAGCGCGCAGGCCGTCGCCGCCGCGGACGCGAGCGCGGTGCGCAAGGTGATCGAGGCGCAGATCGACGCCTTTCGCAAGGACGATGCGGCGCGCGCCTTCTCCTACGCGACGAGCGGCATTCGCCTGACCTTCGGCAGCGCCGAGAACTTCATGGCGATGGTGCGCAGCGAATACCCCGTGGTCTACCGGCCGCGCACGGTCGGGCGGCGCCGCTTGACGTCGGCGTCGCTGCGCACCTAGCTTACGGCGGTGGGCTAGCGCCGTTTATCCGCCCATCCAGACAGTGCGACTCGCAGGGGGCGATTTGAGGGTAGCGAAGGTCCAGGCACCAAGGAAATTTCACCGCTGGCTTGTTCCGGCTCTCTTCGAGTGGGCAATCATCATCCTTCTCTTCGCCACCGGAATCTTTGCTAGTCACTGGCTGGCGTGGGCGCTGATCGTGTTTCTCCTAGGAAGCCGGCAGCACGCACTCGGTGTGCTGGGACACGATGCTGCGCACCACGCTGCGTCGGAGAACCGGGTGGTAAACGACGTGTCCGCCGAGATCCTGTGCTTCTGGCCGATCGGCTCAGGAATGCATGAATACCGTCGCTTTCATCTCGCTCATCACAAATGCTTCAACACCGCCTTGGACCCGGAGTTGCTCTTTAAGAACGATTGGAGCAGGAAGCAATGGGCGCTCCCGATGACGCGGGCGCGGATCGTTGGCTACTTCGCATTGGACCTCCTCGGTTTCGGGCTGCACGAAATAGCGAAGGCGTATTGGTTAATGGGCAAGTCGACCTTCTGGAGTTGGGTCGGACCGCTGCTGTGGTGGGGGGTTGTTGGCGGCCTTCTCTGGCACCAGGGGCTCGGCTATATCGCGGCAATCTGGTTCCTGGCGCTCGGCACTTCCTTCTGGGGCTTCTTTAGGCTGCGCACATGGACAGAGCACGTGGGCAGTGATTCCACTCATCGCGTGCGCGCCAACTGGTGGCAGCGGTTCCTGATCACTCCGTACTGCTCCTGGGCCCACTACGAGCACCACGCCTATCCCTCGGTGCCCTTCTGGCGCCGCCACGAACTGCGGCCCGCGGACGCGCAGACCGTCAGCATGGGTGAACTGTTCCGGTCTTTCGGCACGCGTGGTCCTGCCTACTCGCCGACTCGCGCCCGACCGCCGTAGGTAATGAGCTCGCTCCGCGATACCGAGAGCGTGTCGATGTTGCCGGCCCAGGCCGGCGCGGAGAAGGTGCGCCAGCCGCCGGTCACGAGCAGGTGCAGCGCACGGCTCACGATCTTCTTCGCCGTGCCGAGAGAAGTGCGCGCCGTGAACAGCTGATCGTTTGCCCAAAACATCAGCTCGCGCATCCGTTCGGGACTCACGTGCGGGTGGTTCCACACCAGGTTTGTCGTGTCGTATTTCGAATAGTCATAGGTGCGTATGCCATAAGTCGACTCGATATGCTGGAAGAGTCTTGTCTCTGGCTGCGGAGTGAGGATCTGGATCTGGGGAGCGTCGATGCGGAACTTGCGCAACTCGAGGATGTTGTCGCGGATCGAGCGCTCGGTGTCCTGTTCGAACCCGATGATGTAGAAGGTCTGCACGAGCATCTGGTCGCGGCGCATCCACTCGAGAAGCTCGCGGCTCTGCGACAGGTCGTTGCCCTTGCGGGCGCCGTCGAGCGAGTCCTGGTTCAGGCTCTCGAGACCGAGCGACGCACCGCACAGCCCGTGCGCCTTCCAGCGCTCATAGTTCTTGTGCAGCGTCTCGACGCGGGTCATGCAATTCCAGCGTAGCCCGTAGCGGTGAAGCAGGTCGATCGCGGCTTCGGTGTACTCCTCGAAGTAGCCAAAGTTCTCATCGAGCACGATAACCTGACCCACTCCCCTACTGCGGTACTCGCGCAGCACGGGCTCGAGAGTCGACAAATCGAGGGAATAAGGCTTGCGGTAGAACCTGGGTGTCTGACAAAAGGTGCAGGTCTTGTTGCAGCCCCGTGAGGTAAACAACACGCCCCAACTCTGCAGCCGGATACCGCGCCACGACACGTGCATATAAGTCGCAGGATGGACCAGCGCCGTCGGCTGCTTTCCAAGCTCCCCCGCGAGCGGCATCTCGCCCCACCCCAGGAAGGTCTTGTCGAAATGATGCGCGATGGTCTTCGTCATCGCACCGTAGTTGCCGGCCCACACCTCCCCGACGCCGCGCGCGCGCGCGGCCCGTGCCATTTCGATCGCGTCGTTCGTTTCGTTGATGTAGAACGAGATGCCGACGATATCCCAGCCCTTTTCGAGCTCGGCGAGAAACCTCTCGCGCGTCGGGTACTCGAGGATCGTGATTTCCGGATGGTTCGCCTTGAGAAAGCGAAGGCCGAAGTGCTCGGTCATCGGCGCGTTCACCGCGAAGGGATTGCGGCGTTTCTTCCAAATAGCCAGGTCGTAGCTGCGTTCCGGATTGAGCCATGCCGAAGCGATCAGCACTCGTTTCCGGACCCTCCCGGGCTGAGCGTGCGCTGCGATTCCAAGGCGGATCATCTACGGATCATCCGCGAGGTGACCATCAGGATCAACCAGCAACCAAAGTTTCGGACCATTTGATAAGAACGCGGCGCGGCGTTCCCCTCCCGGGCTACTCGGCGGGCTCCTCGAGGAAGTTCTGCACCTCGCGGATCAGGCGCATGCGGTGCTTCTCCACGCCCATCGAGTGCGAGCCCTCGGAGAGCACCATCACGCGCCGCTCCTTCGCATTGGTGAGGCGCTTGAAGAGCGCGAGGCCCTGCTCGGACGGCGTGATCACGTCCCACTCGCCCACCACCAGCAGCGTCGGCGCGGTGATCGCCGCGGCGTCGTACGTGGGCTTGCCCTTCGCCCAGAACTCGTTCAGGTCACGCAGAACGCCGTTCGGCGCGCGCAGCACCGGCGGGTTGCGCGAGGCGCCCTCCGGGTCGGTGGCGAGGTTCGCCTGCCACCATTTCTCGTACCAGTCGGTCGGGCTGATCTCGGCCACGCGGTCCTTCGGGATGCCGGCGGTGTTGAAGCCGCGCACCTGTTCGCGCGTGCCGGTGCGGTAGGCGCCCGAGTAGGGCGGCGCCTTGAGCGAGGGCTCGTGCCACACCGGCGCGTAGAGAACCAGCCTCTCCACCTTGCCGGGATTGAACGAGGCGTATTTCGCCATGAAGGTCGTGCCCATCGACCAGCCGACCAGGCTGATCTTCAGCACACCGCGCCGCTGGAGGATGAAATCGACCGCCGCCGCGATGTCGCGCACCGCGTCGTCGGCGCCGGCGAACGGCGGGCTGTCCGCCGGCGGCAGGCTCATCACCCCCGGCCGCGTCGAGCGGCCGTAGCCGCGGATGTCGACGATGTAGGCGTCGAAGCCGCGCTTCGCCGCGTGCTCCATCCACGAGCCGCCCGGCAGGTCGATGTCGAACATCGTCTCCGACGGGAACGTCGCGCCGTGCACGAACAGCACCACGCCCCGCGACGCGTACGCATCGCTTGCGAGGTGCTTGTTCCTGAGGTGCAGCCTGATTCCCGGGTCCTGCGACGGCACCGCGAACGTTTCAGTGACGACGCTGGAGCTCGGCAACAGCGCGCTGCAGCCGGCGAGCAGCCCCAACATGAGAACAGAAGCAATGCGAATCATGTTGCCCTCCTCTCGGCAATACGTGCGCCGTCGGCAAGCGCCTTCAGCTTAGCGAACGCTACCGTCTCGGGAATCTCGGTGTTGCCCGCGGTCGACGAGAAGCCGCAGTCGTTGCCGAACAGAACGTTCTGCGCGCCAACTGCCCCGATCCAGCGCTCCATGCGATCGGCGACCACCTGAGGATGCTCGATGGTCGCGTTGGAGTGCGTCACCGCGCCCGGAATCAGGCGCTTGCCGGCGGGCAGCTTGATCCTGGCGAGCACGCGCCACTCGTGGTCGTGGCGCGGATTGGCCGCCTCGAAGGAATAGAAGCCGGCGTTGATGGTGAAGAGGAGATCCAGCACGTCGTCGAGCTGCAGGTCGGAGACGCGCGGCCCGAAGTTGACGCCGTAGCAGGTGTGATAGCGGATGCGCTCGACCGGCAGCCCGCGCAACGCGTGGTTGAGGTGCGCGATGCGACCCTGCATCCACTTCCTATACTGCGCTACATCCACGTCCTTGAACGAGTCCCACTCGCTCACCATGCGCGGGTCGTCGACCTGCAGGTAGAAGCCGGCATCGAGGATCGCCCGGTATTCCTCGCGCATCGCCTCGCCGTACGCCGTGAAGTACTCCTCGTCGGTCTTGTAATGCTCGTTCGCCATGAAGGGCAGCGGCGACGCGGCCGGCATGAATCCCTCCTTCGCGCCGGCTTCGGCCATCGCGCGCTTGAGGTTGGCGATATCGCGCTCGAGGAACTTGCGCCCGACGTACTCCACCGGCGCCACGCACGCACGCGGCGCGACGCGGATCGTGTTGGCGAACGGGCTGTGCTCGAGGAAGCCGCGGTAGTAGTCGGGGAACTGGGTCGCGTCGCGTCCGTCCAGGTCCATCGGCCCGACCACGCGCCCCTTCACCTTGGGCTCGCGCGGCGCGAACCCGTCCATCCGCTCGGCAAGATACGCAAAGAAGGATGGCTTGCTCATCTCGCCGTCGGTGACGATGTCGATGCCGGCCTCGACCTGCTTGCGCACCACCTCGCCGACCGTGCGCGCCAGCAGCGCCTCGTCCATCGCCTTGCCGGTCGCGAAATGCTCGCGCACCGCCTGGAGGATCTGCGGCGGCCGCGGCAGACTGCCGGTATGCGTGGTGCGGATCGGGGTCATCGCCTCATATCGACCGCGATGCCCTGCGCCGCCGCGCTCGCGCTACCCAAAAACCCGCCATTCCAGTCGAGCCGGCTGAAGACGATTTCGGGCACCGGCCATTGCAGGAGATCAAGACGCGCGGGCCGCGGCGGCTTCACGGCGCGCAGATGGACGATCATCTCTTGGACCACGTTGCGGCGCTCCCTGATCATCCGGCGCAGCTCGTCGGCGGGCTTCTCCGCGAGCTCGCGCGGCAGCACCAGTTTCACGCTTTCGATCGCCCAGTCGCCGCGGTAGCCGTAGTCGGCGCGCGAATAGGCGGGCTGGCCGAAATAGACGAAGCTGCCTTCGAAATAGGGCCGCGTATGCGTCGGGTCCTCGACGGCGTCATCGCTCGACCCATAGGGCAGGCGCAGGATCATCCGCGCGTCCGGCTTCGCGACCCGGTGCAGCTCGGCCATGAGCGCCAGGGTGTCGCGCACATGCTCGAAGACGTGGCAACCGTAAATGCCGTCGACCGAATCGTCCGCGAGCGGCAATCGCTCTGCCCGGCAGCGATCGAGGTCGAAGCGGATATCGGCGCCGACGACCGCGTCATCGATATTGATATAGCCGGGCAGGAGATCGCGGCCCGAGCCGAGGTGAAGAACGCGCGGATGCCTGGCCGCTTCCTCGCGCGCGCGCTCGCCGAGCCCGGGCGGCAGCTCGGCGGCCGACCAGCACGTCACTTTTGGCGACGCCTCCCGGCTATAGACGAGGTCCTCGTCGCTCGGGCGCGCGCTGTCGAGGTACCAGCCTTCGTGGGCGGCGAGATAGGGCCAGCCGGTGCGCAGCGTCGGCAGTCCGAGGTCCAAGCCGCCGCGCGGGCGGTAGAGGGCGAAGGTCGTGTCGAGCTTGGCGAAGAAGAGGCCGCGCGCCGCCGGCTTCAGCCAGAAGTGGCGCTCCCAGCCGATCGCCTCGCGCTTGTGCCGATAGCTGTCGGGCAGATCGTCGAGGCGCAGGCCCAGCCCGACACGGGCGATCCTTGGCTCGCTGGCGAGCACCACCTGGAGGAACCTGATCGCGTCCGCCGGGCAGAAATCACAGGGGACCACGTCGGGATCGGTGTAGACGTATTCCGTCTCGATGCCGAGCTGCGACAGAAGCCCGCGTTCCCACAGGGCCTTGTGCCCGTAATTTCCATCGAGCCGGAGAACCGTGGCCAGGCGTGCCGCTTCGAGGGAGGTGAGGTAGTCGCGCAGCGGCTGGTAGCGCGAGGCATTGTCGATGATGACGATCTTCTCGTGCCTGGCCCGCATAAGCCACGCCATCAACCGGCGCAGCGAGCCGAGACGGTTGAAGCTGTTGATGATGACGGGCACCTGGCGATGGGGCAGCATCCGCAGCGGCGGAAGGTCCGGACCGGAAGCTTTCGTCACCGCCCTTCGAAGCGCGGGCGAAAAAAGGGCGGCCAGCCTGTTCATGCGGTCGTGCAGTGCTCGCGCACGGCGTCGCGGATCTGCGCCGGCCGCGGCAGGCTGCCGGTATGGGTGGTGCGGATCTTTTCCATCGCTCTATAGTAGAGCGTCCATGCGCCTTCCCGTCCTCCTTCTTTTCTTCTGCGCTGCAGCGCACGCGCAGTATCCCGACAAGCCTCTCCGACTCGTGGTCGGCTTCACCGCCGGCGGTCCCACCGACCTGCCCGCGCGCTTCATCGCCGACCGGCTCGGCGCCGCGCTCGGCCAGCGCGTGGTCGTCGAGAACCGCCCCGGCGCCGCCGGCCAGATCGCGACGCAGGACGTGCTCGCGAAGCCGCGCGACGGGTACCACCTGTTGTTGTGTACTCACTTCGAGGCGATCAACGCCGCGGTCTACAAGAGCGTCCCCTACAAGCTCGCCGACATCGCGCCGGTGAGCCAGGTCTCGCGCTACTACTACGGCGTGGTCGCCGCGAACGATGTCCCCGCCGTGGACTGGGAAGGGTTCGTCGCCTACGCCAAGGCGAATCCGGGCAAGCTAAACTACGGCATGATCGGCAAGGGCTCGGCGCAGCATATCCTCGCGCTCGAGCTCGGCAAGCTCACCGGCACCGAGATGGTCGGCGTGCCCTACAAGGGCGGCGCCGACGCGCTGAACGACGTGCTCGCCGGCCGGGTGCACATGTACGTCTCGCCGACGCTCGCCGTGCTGCCGCCCCACAGGGCGGGGCGCGTGCGTCTCCTCGCCGTCTCGAGCCCCGAGCGCCTCGCCGCCGCGCCGGAGATCCCGACACTCGTCGAGAAGGGCCTGCCGTTCGTGCGCTTCGGCTGGCTCGGCGTCTGCGTCGGTTCAGGCACGCCGCAGCCGATCATCTCGCTCCTCCATCGCAACATCGTCGCGGTGGTGCAGTCGGCGGAATATCGCGAGATGGCGGAAAAGGCGGGTTCGATCGCGCTCTCGAGCACGCCGGAGGAGCTGGCGAAAATCCTGGCCGAAACGTACGAGCAGACGGAGCGGATCAGCCGGGAATTCGGACTGCAGCTCTAGCAGTCCAGGTCGCGTCAGCGGCCGTGTCGCGTGCAGCCGGCGAGCTCGGCTTGCAGCCTGATCTCCTCCTCGCGCCGCAGGTTCTGCTCCGCGCCGTCGAGCGTGCGGCCCGCGTAGCGCCGCTCGAGATCCGCGGCGCGCGCGTTCGCCCGCTCCCGGCAGCTTCCCTCCGCCTCCGCGATCGGCTTCGGCGGCGCGCCGGATTTCTTCGCCTCGGCCTGGCAGCTTTGCGCCCGGCGCGCCGCCGCCCGCTCCTGCCCGGACGCAGCGCGGGCGGCGCGCTGCTTGGCCGCATCGCTGCCGACGGCCTGCCGCGCCTTCGCGTCCTTCTCGATACGCGTCAGCTCGGCGTTGTAGGCCTCCATGCAGGGATCGCCCACTTGAGCGGCCGCCGCCCCGGCAAGCGTCGCGAGGACCGCGAGAACGAGCAATCTCACGGCGCGCATCCTGCGGGCTGCACGTTACGCAGGTTCGAGAAGCCTAGCGCGTGCACACCGCCTCGACGTTGTTGCCGTCGGGGTCGATGAGGAACGCCGCGTAGTACTTCGGCCCGTAGTCGGTGCGCACGCCGGGCTTGCCGTTGTCTTTGGCGCCCGCCTTGATTCCTTCCTTGTGGAATTTCTCGACCGCCGCCCGGTCAGGCGCCCGCAGGGCAACATGCGCGCCACCGCCGCTCTTGTCCTTGTGCAGCCAGAGCGCCGGCTTGCCCTTCGGGCCGAATCCCGCGTAGCTGTCGCCGCTCGATCCAGCGACGTGGCCGAGCGGCGCGAGCATCGCCTTGTAGAGACTCGACGCCGCCTCGAGGTCCTTCACCCTCAATCCGATATGGTCGTACATGGTTTTTCCTCCGTGAAAAGGAGGACGTTAGGCCAGCGCAGCGAGGCGTTCTTGGAAAATCCTGCGTTTCCCTTTTGCCGTCAGGCGGAACTGCCTCGGCGACACGCCGGCGGCGCGCCGGAAGGTGCGCACGAAGTTCGAGAGGTCGGCGAAGCCGACGTCGAGCGCGACGTCCGTCACCGGGATCTCCTCCTGCGCCAGCAGCTTCGCCGCGCGCTTCAGGCGCGAGCGCACCAGGTACTGGTGCGGCGTCACGCCCAGCACGCGCGCAAACATTCTGAGGAAATGGAACGGCGACAGCCCCGCCTGCCTGGCCGCGCCTTCGAGGTCGACCGGCTCGGCACTCTTCGCTTCTATCCATAGCGCCGCCTCGATCGCCCGCCGGCGCTCCCTCGGAGTGGATTCCACACGCGTGGAATTGCCGCCGAGCCTCGCGAACTTCCCGGCGAGCATCATCCCCGCCTCGTCCACGCCGACGCTCGTGCGACCCTCGGCGGCCGCCTGCGCCAGCTCGCCGATCACCATCAGCTCCGGCACCGGCGGCACCCGCGCGAGGTCCCAAATACGGTTGTCCTTGCTCAATGCATCTGCCAATTCAGCCGAGAGCTTGATCGACAGGCACTCGTCGCCGCAGGCGTGGTGCTCGTGCGTCGCCGTGTACTCCTGGCCCGGCCGGCCGACCAGCACCGCGCCCGCGACGAGATCGTAGGCGCGGCCGAGCGTGCTGCAGCCGAAGCTTCCGCTGCGCACGTACGAGACCGAATGTCGCGCGTGCATCTCCGCGAACGGCCGGTCGCCCGGACCGCGGGTGCAACGGTAGTCGTAGATCGAGAGCGATGCGTTCTCGAAAAGAGTCGTGGCCGCCATGCCACGACTCTAGCGAGAATCGTGCTATGCCGGGCCGGAATGCGACTCGAGCGTTTTTTTCATGATGGGCATCGCCTTCTCCATCATCGCGCCCACCATCTTCGCCGCTTCGTGCGGCAGCACGTCCGCGATCCACACCACCCTGCAACGTCCGGGCCCGTCCTCGAACACCTGGATCGACGCGTTGTGGTGCTCCAGGCGCTCGCTCCTCGCCGACCACACCAGGCGCATCGCCTTATCGTCCACGTCGACGATCAGCTCCTTCGCGACCATGCCGTTGAAGAACGTGACGATTCTTGCCTCGCCTTCCATGCGGCAGTCAGTGAGGAAATCTGGGACGACGCGCTTGTGGACGTTGGCGACGTCTCGCATTGCGTCCCAAATACGAGCGGGAGTGGAATTGATGATCGTTTGCTTGAGGGTGCTTGCCATGACGTGAAGATAAACCTGGAGCACAGCGCGAACTTGGAGATTATTGCGCCCCGCCGCCCTTCCCGCCTTGATCGCTTCTACTTCGTAAGATCGATCGGCGCATTGCGCAGCGACACACTGGCCTTCTTCTCCTCCCTAAGCAATTCCCTCATAGGACTCGACAGGTAAGCTTTTGTCTTTAGTTCACTGTTATCGAGTCCACGATACTTCATGAGGAATTCCTGAATTTCTACTTTCGTCGATGCTGGGATATGACTGTCTGTGCTCCCGACACCAAACAAATCGTCGTGATCGGTTGGGACAACACGCAAGTTTGATTTCCCGACAAGAGATAGGAGTGCTTTCCGGAGCTTCTTAGGGTGTAAGTCTGTGCAGTACGGACCATCTTGTTGTCTTACAAAAAAACCGTCAGTCAGCTGCCTCCCATGTCTACGTACCTGATCCAGTTCAAGCAAGTAGAACAGTTTATGAAGCGCAAAGTAACTAATCCCCGGCAGAGAGCGGACTAGCTCTCGAGCAATTGTTCCAACAGCCAACTCGCCGCTCCTATGTCGAGTAACGATGTCCTTGCTCAAGTTGTTTATTTGAGACTGAAGAAATCGGTAGTCTTCCATCTGCTCAGTAAGCGACCGATGAATCATCGCCCGTTGCCCCGGGTGATAGAGCGGCACCAGCGTACGTCCATACCAGGGAATCGCTGATCCTACGGAAGTCCTAAGCGTTGCCCCGTGCGCCTCAATCGACTGAATGGCCTTGAGTGCAACCGCGCCTAGCGTGGCAATCACATCAGGGCGCACGAGGTCGATCTGCTGCCTTAGGTGAGAGGCGCAATTCACCACCTCGCTTTGAAGCGGCGTCGAGTTGTTCCCGGATTCGCTCTTAGGATTGCATAGAACTGCGTTGGTAACGAAGATATTGCGACGGCTTAGGCCCGCCGATAACAGTAGCTCTTCGAAGTTCTCTCCTGCTTTGTCTCCATGGAAAGGGATCTCGGAGTTATCAGCCCCCAGACGGCCGGGTGCCTCCCCGATAAACATGACTGGAGCGTCTATTGGCCCCGTCGCGCGGCTTAGCACCCGCGCGCTCCCGTGCATCCGGGGACACTTCTCGCACTTCTGAACAACAGCGCAAAGCCTATCGAACGCTTGGTACCGAACCTTGATTCCCGTCATCTTGCTATCAGCTTTTCCAAATCCCCTTTGGTAGCGTCATAGTAGGCCCGTGCAGAGTGACACGCCAGCTTTGCAGGCACCCGTCCAGTCTGGTCGCCGATGTAGCGCAAGAGCCTTGCGAGCGCAAGAAAATTTCCCAGTGCCTTGTTGAAGTAGTCATGATTCCGGTAGACGGCTACTAGTTCAGCGGAGCCCTTGTCCGGACAGAGAATTTCGCCATAGTGCCAGCATGGACCCCCTCGTGGCCGTATGGAATCGGTTTCAGGCGAAGACAAGTGAAACGTCACTGCCGCATGTGGATTGTTCTTCCATTCTTTCAAAGCGTGGATGGCGTTTTCTATCTGATTTTCCTCTTGCTCCCCGAACTGAACTAGTCTTAGGAAGTAGGTTCCCCAACCCTTCTTTCTTCCTCTGCGATGTGCCTTCTTGTATCGCTCATAGAAGGCTTGTCGGTTCTCAGAATTGTCGAGCGTCTTCTGAGGAAAAATCGTATTCATTACATCTCGAATGTCATCGCCCGTTGCCTTGACGACGGCGGGATCGAATCGACTGAGCCAGGCATCCTCGAAATAGAGAGGATCAGTGATGACGACAACGACGTTCGTAGCAGCGTGATTGTTGGCCAAGAGGTGAGCGCAGACTGCGAGCCAGGCTTCGACGCAGTTTGCTCGCTCGAAGACTACTGCCATCGCTGTAGGTCTTTCGGAACTGTGCGTCGATAGGTGATCGAGTGGCGCTTCATGTCTGCAATAACCCAACCGCTTCTCTCCTTCTTCAACCGCCTGAACACCTTGAAGCCCTCCAAGATCGCGAGTTGCCATTGCCAAAGCGGACACTGATCGACCTCGTAGCCCAAGCTAAATTGTCGAATGGCTTTGAGCAGCGAATAGTCTAAGTTCTTCGTAAGGCGAAAGTCTTTGTGGCCCGAACCATGGTTGAAAATCCACGTCGCTATTCCTTCTTCGATCAAGATGGCTCTGGCGCCGTCCTGGTTTTCGTCGGCGTCTAGATCACTCTTTCTCTTTACTCGAAATAGAGCTCTAGTGACCGGAGACCAGCCCAAGATCGCTGCGTACGCTAGGTGGAACACGTCGTGAAATCGATAGTCGTCCTTTTCGGTCTTGTTGTCGGTTAGCCGATCACCAATATTGAGGCCCCGGCACTGCTGAAAAACGTAGGTCTTCCCATTGATTTTCTTTTCCTCAAAATGCATAACTATGCGGCGAGGCAATTGCTCACCTTTCTTGAAATTCTTATCAAATGGATCGAGATAAATTCGGCGATGGCGCTTGGGCCAACGGGAGCCCGTCTTGGCTAAGTTGTTGTGCGCCACCAACGTCATGCTCACTCCCGCGCTACTCGCCGCTCGCACGAGCGCTCGAAGAACGCGCGCAAGATGCATGAGTATGTCCAGTCGGCTCAATGAGCGATGCCCATTGGTCGTGAAGTCGTCCATGAACTTCCCGACGACGGCACCTAAGCCAAAAAAATCCTCTTCGGATGAACGCGTGACCCGGTCGGCATAGCGTCGACGACCCCTCTGCAGGTTCCCAAACGTAAGCTCCGGTCGAGGCGCCAGTGAGAGCGTTTGGGGATTGCCCGCTCCAACTGGCAGCCGCGCGAGCGCCGATAGACGTACTCGCAGGCGCGACGCGGAGTTCGCCAGGTACCAGAGCACGTCGCCCATCTCCTCGACAACCGACGCGTAGTACGGCGAATATGTCGCCTTCTCTCGCTGCGTCCTTTTCAGCTGCGTAAGTAGGCTTCCCGTTTCTCCGAAAAGCCCGAGAACAGGCGCCTTTAGGCCTTCGAAGCCAACCCGTCGGTTTTGATCCGCCCAGCGCGCCTGACGCTGAAACGCATCTACGCGGAGCGAGCGCCGTTCCTCGGATTCATCGCAGTACAGCATGGAGTCCCTCCCCCAAGGGATACACCAATGTACCAGCGTACTAACCTGCGCGACGGATCTTAGAATTCGCGCCATCCGCGCAGGCGCGGGAAATCAAACCTTGTAAGGAATCCTTGATCAACAGCCCATATTGTTGGAGTTTGGGCGCGTATCGCTCACGTTCGCGATCGAGGAAATTGTTGCGGACTATCGCGTCAAACGCGTTTGGGAAACGTATTCGGTTTTACTCGTCATCCACAGTCTGGAAGGCCGAATCCCTGCACCAGACCAATTGACCACGGCGGACAAAAAAATGCGCGCCGCAACTTTGTCTTTCCCAGACGGAAGGGGACAAAGTGGGTCGCCTGAGGAGATCCATTTTAACCAGCCATCGCTGCTTTCCAGCTAGCGGGAGCTGAATGTGATCTCCGCATTTAGGGCATGACAAGTGAGCCCATTTCAAGTGTCCGCCGCGGACTTCTACATATAAAAAGTTCGACGCCAGCTCTTCGCCCAGAGGAGATTCGTCGACCGTAGCAGCAAGAAACTGTGGCCTGCGCGCGAACGGAATTCGGAAGATCAGTTCGACCAGGCCTAGAGGAATACCGCCCATTAGGTCTGATTGAGGAAAGGTGTCATGTCGCCCCGCCCATCAAATTTACGCTGGCCACAGAGCGCGCAATCCGAGTTTCTCTTGCCACCGGGTACCGTATCCGCATCCTTAACCCAATCGAACCGTCGAACCCGCTCAGCACAGTGTCCCTCAGGGCCGCGAAAACCTGTGAGACGGTGCAGAAGTTCATTCACAGCCACAGCGGCAATTTCGGTGGTGAAAGTCACAACGACAGGGCTAGGATCCCCTTCCCCCTCGATATAGCCTGCGCGACGGTGCTGCTCATAGAGCTGAGGATCACTCCGCCGCATGCCCTCCTCGAGCATGCGTTGCGAGCTAATAAGCTGCCGGCAGACCTGGCAAGGATAGCCAGGCTGGACTACCGTAACGCGGCCGTCGAAGCTGTCGTAGCCACCTTGTTCATTGGGATCGATCAGTACACCCAGATCGATGACTGGGATCAAATAAAAGTGCGCAAGCCGGTTTAATAGATTGCGCCCCAAGTGGTCGTCGGTACAGCCGAAAATGACGTCACAGGCGCGAAGCGCATCGCGACATTCCGGCGCATCGTCAAACCGTCGGATTCGAACCACGGATCGAGCGAGCCCGATTGCGGCAATGGCGTCACCAACCACGTCGACCTTGAAGCGCCCCGCGATAGCGTCAGCGCGCGTAGAGAAGTGAAGTCGGTTGAGATTCGTTTCGTCTACCCTATCGCCATCAACAAGCACCAACCTCGATACTCCGATCCTGGTCAGTAAGCTGGCTACAGCGGACCCAGTGCCTCCGCATCCAATAACGCCCACCCGCAACTGCGCTAGATCCTCTACGGTCCGCGAACCGAAAACACGTACTTGACGGTCGAACTCGACGGGAGCAATCCCCTTGCCACGTTCGGGATATCGCACGTGAAGCCGATCACCGACAACCCTCGTAAGTAATACAGGCTGCGGCTTAAGGTCAGGGCCGTAGGCGCGAACCAGAAACTCGCCGCTTCTATCCATGACTAAGGAAAAGTGCGGACGTTCCGTCTCCATGCGATTGAAGACGATCTGGAAAGACTCTTCATCAGCGGCATCATCGAAACGCGAAAAAAACACGCCGCCCGCAGGATGCGAGTGGGCAATGCAGATCGCATAGTCTCTAGCCATTGCTTCCTTGGCCAGATTGAACAAGGGCGTGGTGGACCAAGTCATCGATACGGGCGACCGCTCAGAGAATGCGGCCTCTGGCACCTCAACTACTTTTCGGACAAGCGCCCGCTCTTCGATCAAGCCCGTCCATGGATCGAGCTGTCGCGATCGGCCGCATAGAAGCAAGGCGCCATACTCGTTCTCGTCTCTAAAGAGCGCACCCCTTAGCTGCTGGTACTGCTCGTCCAGCATCGTGAAGGTGTGTCGCGTCACGCGATCTTGAACTCGGCCCGAATGTAGCTGAGATATGTCCGCAAGCCATCGATGCCTGCGCGCCATTCCTTGTCATCTAGATGGCGAGACCAGAATTGCCAAGTTTTTTGAAACATCCCCGTCTCTCCATTGGCAGCCTGGGGATCGCCCCCGTTTGGGCGCTTGAGCCGCGGATACGTGTAGAAACTGTCTAGTTTGGTTGTCGCGTAGCCCGCCGGCACCATCACGAGCAGGTCGCACGATTCACACACGAGCAACGAACCATCCGGTTGTCGCACCCTCAGATTGCCGGCAAACAGGAATGCCGGGAACAGCACGCCTCGACGGTCGGTTCCATCGGGCATCTTCTCCGTCAAGAGTTCGTACTTGATCCCCTTGTTCTCCAGGAACTCCTGGTCCTCTTCGGGAAGAAAGCTCATGAGCCGGGGTTCGTCTTCGGCTTACGGGTCTGGAACTTCTTGACGCCGTGCGGTTCAGCCTGCGAATCCAAGTCGACCGGTTGTTGCAGTCCGATTTCAGGATCTTCGCCACCCCCCGGTACCAATTGATTGACGATCCAGTCAGCGGGACTGCCCGCCAGGACGAGGATCTGGGCGCCCGTGATGTGCTGCTCCGGCCAATCCTTCGGCGTCTTGTTGACGATCAGCTTGAAGTCTTTCTTTTCGCTCATGCTCCTTGCTCCTTGATGTTGAAATACTCGGCGCTGCGTTAAAAAAAAATGCCTCGCGGTGTTCTATCGCGCTGACGCAGCTAGGAACAACGCGCCAATGCCGCCAGGAACAACGCGAACACCACCTGACCGCTCCTAGGAATGCCAGCGGTGAGCCACTCGGCGAAAGTCTCGCAATTCCAAGCGAGTAAATCGTACTGACGTGGGTTCCGTCGAACTTCCTCCAAGCGAGCTCGGACGACATGAGACAGAGGCCAAGGAATTTCCTTGACCACGTTTACCGGCCGACCCTCCGAGAAAACAACGAGTGTCGTGAGGCGCAAGCCATGCTCGGGCGAGTAGTCAGCCACCATGCCGTCGGGGAAGAGAACGCCCCAATGGGTTGCCAAGCCCCATTTAGGGCGGGTAATTACGCGCACTGAGATGGAGGGGACCATGTATCTTTGACCTGTGACCCTTTGCAATAGTTTCACACTATTTGTGAAATAATTTTACACCCTGTGGCGGCGACGCGCAAGCACGACAGCCAGGGACCTACTAGCAGGTTGAATTTATTAACCTTTTGTGGTATACCGCGTACACATGTTCTTTACGACATTGGAGGCAACCTAATGGCAGATCTGACGCCCTTTGGTAAGGCGGTGCGGAAGATCCGGATAGACAGAAGCGAAACGTTAGGGGATATGGCAGGTGCTCTAGGTATTTCTGCGGCGTTCCTGTCATCTGCAGAAACCGGCAAGAGAAACATTCCAGACGACCTGATCGACAGAATTGTTCGTCACTTCGGGCTAAAAGGTGCTGAAGCCCAAGAGCTACGGACGCTAGCCCTTGAGTCACGAAGCTCGGTGAAGCTGAAACCCACTGAAAAGAATAGGCATCTCGCTACTGCGTTCGCGAGGAAATTCGATGAACTCGATAAGGCGCAAATCGAGGAAATTCTGAAGGTTCTCAACAAAGCGAAATAGCGATGTCTTCGGACTCCTTCGTCGTTCCTCCGTTAAGCAGAAGAGCCATAAGGGACTACGCAGATCACGTTCGAGAGCAGCTCGCCATAAAAGAGCCCTACTTCCCGATCGTGGAAGTAGTCGAACTTGTGATGCCGAAGATCATCTCTGGCTTCTATTTGGATATCTGCGATGACCAAGAGATGACCGAAAGATTCGGGCGCGGCTGCCACGGCATGACGTTCCCGGATGAAAAAGTCATGCATATCCGAGAAGACATTTACCAACGCGCTCGACGCGGTGAAGGTCGTGACAGACTAACGTTCGCGCATGAACTGGCTCATTTACTTCTGCACCCTGGGCAGCGGTTCGCGCGCCGTGCTACACAAACGACCAAGACCTATATGCAAAGCGAGTGGCAAGCGAACTGTTTCGCTGGCGAGCTGCTTGTGTCCTACCGTCACATTGCTCAATGCGACTCGCCAAGCGTGGCTGCAACTCTCTTTAAAGTCTCGCTTACCGCGGCCGAGTTTCAGTGGGAATGTTTTGTGAGAGACGGACTCATCTCCTAGATCCCCCCAACGGCGTCGGTAGATGAAGTGATCAGCTGTGCGTCGTGACCTGCCGCCATCCCTTTAGCAGCGGAAAGTACAGGCCGGCGCTTGCGCCGTCGATAGCGGATACGTAGGCCTTGAGTTGCGGAGCGTAGCGTTCGCGCTCGCGATCGAGGAAGGCGTTGATGTTTGCTCCTTCGTGACGGCTGGTCTTGTAGTCCACAATCCAACGTGCTCCATCAGCGGTACGGAACAAACGGTCCACAACGTAGGTCTGCAACACAGCTTCCTCTCGAACGCGGATTCGCTGCTCACTACGCGCGTCCAGATGAGGACTGAGCACCCAGCGCCCGCGCTCGTCCGAAACGGAATTCTTGAGGGCTGTCGCTACCAGATCAACCGATAGCTTCAGATCCCGCGAAGGAACCCCGCGGCGCTCAAGCTCCTTAGCGAACCGCTTATTCAATGAGTCAACGTGCCGGGCGTCCCAGTCGCGAAGTTCATCGTCGGCGACCCGCTGAAGCCAGCGGTGCACCACCGTCCCAACATGCCGCGCCGTCTCTCCCGCCCAAGAAAACTCGATCTCCGCTTCCTCTCTTCCCTCCTCCGGCGCGCTCCACTTCACTGAGCTAGGCGCGCTCGGCACGGCGAAGTCAGCAGGGAGCCGCTGCAGCACATCGCGAATCGGCATGCGCTCGGGGTCGGCGATCGCATCGGCGGGCGCGGGGCCGAAGTGCTCGCGCGCTTGCCACCAGATTTTGCTGAGGAGGGAGCGCTTCGAGGGATCGCGCGCCGCGAGGTCTTCGGTGGGCTTCGCGCAGGCGAGAAGGTGCAGGCGCTGCTTGGCGCGGGTGGCGGCGACGTAGAAGAGGCGGCCGGACTCGATGTCGTCGGCGTCCTTGTCGAGCTCGCGCACATACTTGTATGTCGGGTCTTCGCCGGCGCCGGTCTCGTCGATGGGCGCGAGGAGAAGGCGCCCGTCGGCGAGGGACTTCCAGACGAGGAGCGGCTTCGGGCCGGAGCGAGGCAGCCGGTCGAGGCCGGGCACGATAACGGTGTCGAACTCGAGGCCCTTGGCGCGGTGGATGGTCATGATCTCGACCGCGTCCTCGGGGGCCTCGACATCGGGAAGCGCGTAGAGGCGGCCCTTGATCCGGTCCTCGAGGGCGGTGAGGTCGACCTCGCCCGCCTCTTCCAGGCGCTCGAGCTCGTCGAGGAAGATCTCGGCGTCCTCGAGGTCGGTGGCGCTGTCGACGCACGCGGGGCCGCCGAGCGCGAGCCACGCGCCCTCGACGCGCTCGCGCAAGGAGCCACGCAGGCGGTTCTGGACGAGCGGCTGCAGGACCTCGCGCACCCGGTCGACGCGCTTCTGGCCGTCGGCCGAGAGGTGGGTGACGTCGCGCATCCGGTCGAGGATGAGGTACTCGCGGCTGGTGAATTCGCTGCCGCCCTCTTCGGCGCGGCCGGTGGTGACGAGCAGCAGATCGGCGAGGGTGAGGCCGCACCAGGGCGCGCGCAGGACGGCGAGCCAGGCGATGCGATCGCCCAGGTGCAGGAGCGCGCGCGTCAGGGCGTAGAGGTCCTGCACCACCTGCTTCTCGCCGAGCTGCTCGATGTCGAGCGCCTTGAAGCGCACGCCCGCCTCCTTGAGCGCGGGGACGATCTCGTCGAGGTGGGCGCGGTTGCGGACCAGGATCGCCTTCTTGCCGGGCGAGGACTGGACGATGGAGACGACCTTGCGCGCTTCTTCCTCGCGGTCGTAGCCGCAGTGCCAGCTCACCGCGGTGCCATCGAGCTTCCGCTCGAAGGGCGTGGCGGGGAGGTATGGGACTGCCCCGGACGTTTGATCTTCGTTTTTTGGTAACACCAAGGGAAAAGAAGCGTTGAACCAGTCGACCAGGCCTTCCTGCGAGCGGCGGTTGGTGCTGAGCTCGATCGGCTCGAGGGAAACGGAACCGACCCCCTGATGTTTTGCACGCAGGAACAAGGAAACCTCCGCCTCGCGGAAGCGGTAGATGGACTGCATCGGGTCGCCGACGAGGAACAGCGTGCGGCCGTCTTTTCCCGGTTCCCATCCAGAAACCAGTTTTTCCAGCAAGGAAAACTGCGACTGGGAGGTGTCCTGGAACTCGTCGACCAGGATGTGCGAGATCTTCTGGTCGAGCGAGAGCAGGAGGTCGCTCGGATCGTCGACCGAGCCGAGCGCGGCGAGCGCGCCGTGCGCGAACTCGGTGAAGTCGGCCTGGCCGCGCTCGCCGAACAGCACCTTGAGCTGCGCGACGGCGGGCTTGAGCAGCGCGAGGATCGCTTCCAGCGCCTCCCATTGCCGGTCGTCGTACTGCGCCGGCGGCATGTTGTAGAGGGCGAAGAGCGCCTCGCGCAGGCCCGGGATGCTCACCAGCTCCTTCGGCGCTAGTGGGCGCTTGGTCCACTCGCCTTTTGTGGTCAGGTAGCCGCGCGCGAGCGCTTCGGTGGCGCGCGGGTAGAGCGCCTTCGCGCGCGCGAGGAGGCGGTTGCGCTCGGAAGCGAGCGTCGCCTCCAGATCGGCGCGGGTCGGCGCCTCGCCGGTCTTGCGCAGCCAGCGGTCGCGATCCTTCAGCCGGTCGGCGAGGAGCCGGGTCGCCTTGGGAATGTCGTTGTCGAGGTGCGCGAGCAGCTTCTCGCTGGCGGGATTGAACTCCTTGAAGACGCGCGCCGCCGCTTCGAGGTAGAGCTCGCTCGCGTCCTCGATGATCTCGGGCTGCGCGCCGAAGCGCGCCAGGACCGGCACCTGGCGGGTGAGCGCGGTGCAGAAGGCGTCGATGGTCTGGATCCGCAGGCGGTGCGCGATCTCGCCCGAGTTCGGCAGGCGCTCGAGCACGCGCTTGCGCATCTCCGCTGCGGCCTTCTTGGTAAAGGTGATCGCGAGGATTTCTTCCGGTTGTTTTACCGTAGAAAGCAATTTCAAAAAGCGACGAACCAGCAGCTCCGTTTTTCCGGAGCCCGCCGGCGCCTGCACGATGAAGGAGCGGCGCACATCGAGCGCGCGGTCTCGCAGAGCGGCGTCCCGCATCTCCTTCACCACTCCTCGATCTCCTCTTCGGCGAGCACGTTGATCTTCTCGTACACGCGGCAGAGCGTCTCCAGGCCGCAGTAGCGGCAGGTCATCAGGTCCTTCTTCGGGTCGACGCCCGCCTCGCCGTCCGCGAACGACTGGCCGAGGCGCTCGGCTTCCTTCTTCCAGTCGCGCAGCAGCGGCTGCCAACCGTCTTTCGCCTTC
>Ga0137409_10001391_pt1 | contig 26125 bp, 23 predicted proteins | sample CZODoug1_16funga_FD_122059 | JGI IMG/M metagenome (GOLD analysis project Ga0137409, IMG submission 122059) | Vadose zone soil fungal communities from Angelo Coast Range Reserve, California, USA - CZODoug1_16fungal (Hybrid Assembly) | ecosystem: Environmental > Terrestrial > Soil > Vadose zone...
AGGGTTGGGAGCCTGTGGTGTAAGGAGGCGGTAAGTAGTAGGCAGTAAGTAGTAGGCAGTAAGTAGTAGGCAGTAAGTAGTAGGCAGTAGGCAGTAAGTAGTAGGCAGAGCGGTTACAGGTTGCCAGTTCCCAGCTTGCCCGCCGACCTGTCCGCCGGAGCTTCAGCGGAGGCGGAAGGCTCGCGTAGGAGGGGTCGCCGGTTTGTCGGTGGATCCATGGCGGCAATAATCATTATTAACCAGAAACCACCGAGCTCAAAAACCAATGACTGATTTAACACGAAGGAGATTTATCAAGAAATCCACCTTGGCCAGTGCGGCCTTGGGTACCCTACCCTTCTCCTTTCTGTCAAGCCCCCTCAAGGACGAAATAAGGATCGGTATCATTGGCCTGGATACTTCGCATTCTCCTGCTTTTGCAAAACTGTTCAATGCGGAAAGGCCCGGACCCGGATTGAATGGCTTCCGCGTCGTGGCTGCCTACCCGCAGGGCAGCGCTGATATCAAATCCAGCGTTGACCGAATACCGGAATTGACAAAGGAAATACAGCAGTACGATGTCGAGGTCGTTGACTCCATAAAAAAATTACTTCACAAGGTGGATGTGGTACTTCTCGAAACAAACGATGGCCGTCCGCACCTGGAGCAGGCAAGACTGCGATCCTTCGACAACTCGAACTTGAAGGGTTTAGCGTCGTTGAGGAGGCGGCAACCGGACGCCACGCGAAGGATATGCGCGGTTGAATACCGCCCCGGTCGGGATGCAAAAGCGAGTTCCCCGCGTTGCCCGCAACCACCGGCGCGACCGCCGCAAAGCGGGGCGCGATGTCCAGATTCACCAGGCGGCCATACGACTCCGTTATCGGAGCTTCATACTCCCATCGCACGCCTGCGTTCAAAGTCAACGAACCGCTCATTCGCCAGTCGTCCGTGACGAAAGCATCGGAGACCGATTGGCGAAAGTATTTGTCCGCATTGCCAAAGGCAATCGAGCTTGTATCGGGCGTACCGAGAAGGAAGTCGGCAAAATCGGATCCGGCGGCCTCCCCTGTAAAGGCAAAGCTGCCGCGCGCATCCTGCTGGGACAGGACATTGAACTGCACTCGCCGATAGTCGGCTCCAAACGTAAGGTTGTGCCGCCCCCGATTCCAGAAGCTGCTGTATGAAATGCTGCTCGTCTGATTCCGATTGAATGAATATTGCGAGTCGGAAAGCGATGCAATGCCACCTGAGAAAGTGAGACTCGGCGGGCCCCAGTTCACGGCTTCCTGGTTGTTCCCTGAAATTCCGGCGTGGCCGGAAACATTCAGGCGATTCGCAAAGAATGGAGTCGTGCGCGTGGCAAGGCGGCTGAACTGGTACCTGAAGGTTGCGGAAAACCTTGGAACCGGGCGGTACGTCCAGCCAAAAGCAGCGTTGATACCGTGGCTTTCACTCGTGTCCAGAAAGTTGAACAGATTTGGATTGTCTGTACGCGTGCTCTGGTAATCGAAGTTTCCGGCAAACTGATTCTTTTGATTCACAACCTTGTTGAAGCGCGATTGCACACTATCCTGATGCGTGATGTCGATGATCGGTATCTGATAGTTGTAACCCGCGTTCCCGTCGAAGTTGGGAAGTGGATACAAGCCCAACAGGGCCCTGGCTTCAGGCGTGATGCGGCTTTGGGGAATCAGGTTCCCGGGAAATGACACACCAGTGACCGGATCGAAAATCTGAACGGGCTGCCCCAACGTGTTTCGTGCCGCGGACAAATCTCCGCTGCGCTCGAGAACGGTCGGCATGCGAGTAGTTTGCGTGGTGGCATTACGATTTTGTGTGCGCTGATATCCGAAGAAGAACGTGGGACCGTTCCGGATGAGGTGTGGAATCCTCAGTGGGCCGCCCAACGTCACCGAGCCAAGGAGGCGGCTATAGGACAGCCTGGGAGTGTCCTGCCCGGTCAAAGAATACGGACGTGCATTCAAGCCGGAATTGTCCACAATCACACCGACCCCGCCCGTGTACAACGGCCTGGTGCCCCTGCGATTGTTCCCGAACGCGGCAAGCTGGGCAAAAGGCGAGACGGCTCCGTTGTTGACGCTGCCATTGATGAGAAGTCCATCGGCGGCGCGCTGATTCAGATCTTCGGGACTGAGGTTTGCAAAGGCTCCAGACGCCGCGGTTTCGGGTCCCGGCGAGGGAGTGGAGGTGCTCGTTGCATTCACCTCCGCTCGCTGAAAACCCCGCCGAGATGGGGCCGGAGCGGCAGCCGGTGCTGGCGCCGCTCTCGTGAGGACTTCCGCGTGGATTTCCTCGAACGGAAGCATCTTTAATTCCCACTCCACACCGGCCGCGCCTGCAGCGATTGTGATGTCCTGCTGGATGGGCGCGAAGCCAGGCATCTCGACCTGGATCGTCCAGACTCCCTCCGGCAGTTCGGGAAAGGCGTAGATGCCCTGCGGGTCCGTGATCGCGACGAACTTCTGCCGGTCCTGCGTCGCCGTCACCGCCACGCCAGGAACCGGCAGACCGCCGAACTTGACGAGGCCATGGTGTTCTGCCGCGGCCGCGGCATCTTCCAGAACGGCAAGCACGAGAATCAACAAACCCGCTCTTCTCACTAATTCTCCGAGGGAGGCTGCACACTATCGATGACCAGAACTTCAACCTGCCCCTTAGTCGACTCCAATCTCAGCCCCAGTTGTTCCTGGAGGGCTGTGAAGATCGAGGGCCCGGAAGGATCGACTGGAGGAGGCGATGGTTCCGGCCCGCCCGGCACGACTGCGCCAAACGGTCCGAAGGTCTGCCCCACTTCCGGAGTCCACTGCAGCTGGATATCAAGTAGTCCCTTGAGGTCCGTCTTGTCGATGATGGGCCGGCCCAGTTGTTGTGACAAGGCATTTACGAGCGTCGACAACGGCACCGCCGAAGCGAACATGCTGCCTCTTCCCATTCCGAAGGCGCCTCGGGGTGGCGGACCGCCAGGGCCGCCTCGCAGACCGTCGAAACCACCGCGAGGGCCGGCGCCGGGTTCACCACGCGGGCCGGCACCGCGTTCACCAGGCTGGGGCGGGCCGGGCGGGGTTTGATCCGCGGACAATTTTATTTTGGGTCCGTCCTTTGCGGCCACGAGCGTATACGTCGGCAACTCTCTCGTCTCGCGGTGGAACTTCAGTTGAAAGCGGTCTTCCAACAGCGACTGAACCATGAGCGCCATTTGCTCCGGCGGAATCGGGCGGCCCCCGCCTTCCGGTTTCGCCAGGACATCGAAATGATCGGTGTCCATCCACTTCGGTCCACCCAGGATTTGGAAATCCTGTATGCGGTATGCAAATCGGATCAGGAGCCTCAGCGTCACGTTGTTCGCATTAAACGTGCCGCCGGGCGCGGCAATCCCGATGCGGTTTACTCCGGAGTTGTTCGGTTTGATCGATGCGACGTCAAATGAAGGCCGAGTGTTTGCTGCTTGCGAGAAGGCGTGCATTGCAATCGCGGCAATTGCCGCGATCGCCAACAGCATGCATGCGATGTAACGTCTCATAGTTTCCTCGATTCGTTTCGGTGAGATTTGCACTTTCTTCTGTAGACACCGCAGAAGCCGCTCCTGGTTCACGACTGATTCACGGTGTGCTCCGTATATAGCACACCGCGATAACACTAGCAGGCTGCGGAATCCAACTATCGAACCCTGCCAGACAAAATGAATCAGCGCGGCGCTGAGCGCCTCTGTGATCGCCGTCATTTGGTTCCTCCTTCAAATCGATCGAGCAGTTTTTCGATGGCTTCCAAATCTTCCGGCGACGATTTCTTTGTGGCCAGCGCGTGCATCACAAGTGATTTTACCGAGCCGCTATAGGCACGCTGAATCAAATCCTTCAGCAGCTGCCGCTGCGTTTGTTCCTGGGAGTAACGCGCCCGATAGATTTGTGGCCGGACCGTTTCGTCACGCTCGACAAGTCCCTTCTCGGTCATGATCTGCATCATCTTTAAAACGGTCGTGTAGCCGGTGGGCCGGGATTCATTCAGGATTTCCTGGATGTCGCGCACCGAACGCGGCCCGGCATCCCACAGGACTCGCAGAATCGTGAGTTCCAGCTTCGTCGGACGAACTTCTTTTTTAGCCATGCAACGAGTATTGACGAACGTTTTCGTCATTGTCAACGAAACCTTTCGTCATTCTCACGGTAACCGCGGTTCCCTTCTGCGTGATATATTCCAAAGTTTATCGGAGAAGGAGGATTGATGGCGGTAGCCACCATGGACAAGATCGTCTCGCTATCCAAGCGACGGGGGTTTCTCTTCCAGGGCAGCGAGTTGTACGGAGGTCTGCAGGGCACGTGGGACTACGGGCCGATGGGCGTCGAACTCAAGAACAACGTGAAGCGCGCCTGGTGGCGAGCCAACGTTTACGAGCGCGACGACATGGAGGGCCTCGACGCCGCCATCCTTATGAACAAACTCGTCCTCCGATACTCCGGTCACGAAGCCACGTTCTCCGATCTGCTCGTGGACTGCCGCAAATGCAAAAAACGGTTTCGTGCGGACCAGGTCGATCCGAACGAAAAGTGTCCAGAAGGCGGCCTGCATAATTTCACGGAGCCGCGTCCGTTCAACCTCATGTTCAAGACGACCGTGGGGCCAATCGAGGACGAAGACAATATTGCCTATCTGCGGCCCGAGACGGCGCAGGGCATTTTCGTCAACTTCAAGAATGTTCTCGACTCCACCAATCGCAAGCTTCCGTTCGGCATCGCGCAGATCGGGAAGGCGTACCGGAACGAGATCACTCCGAAGAATTTCATCTTTCGCGTACGCGAGTTCGAACAAATGGAGATCGAGTTCTTCGTGATGCCGGGAACCGATGAAGAATGGCACAACCGCTGGATCGCGGACCGCGTGGCGTGGTATCACGAGTACGGCATCAAGCCTGAGAATCTGAAGCAATACGTTCAGAAGCCCGAAGAGCTCGCGCACTATGCGAAGGCGACGACGGACCTTCTATACCGGTTCTTTCCCGAGCGAGAGGAAGAACCGAAGCAGTTTGACGAAGTCGAAGGCATCGCGAACCGCACGGATTACGACCTCACCTGCCACACCAAGGGCGGGAAGACCGGTTTCAAGGACGGCACTGCGCTGCAAAACGAGCACGCGGTCCTGAAGCAAACCTATTTCGACCAGCCGACAAACACGCACCTGACTCCATATGTCATCGAGCCTTCCGGTGGTGTGGACCGCATCACGCTCGCGTTTTTGATGGACGCCTACGAGGACCAGAAGCTGGAGGGCGGCAAGGAGCGCACCGTCCTGCATCTGCATCCGGACCTTGCTCCGGTTAAGGTCGCAGTGATTCCTCTGGCGCGCAACAAGCCGGACATCGTCGAAATGGCGAAACGCATCAAGCGAAGCCTGCAATCGACCGGAAGGCTGCGATCCCTGTTCGACGACAGCGGCAACATCGGAAAATGCTACGCGCGCCAGGACGAGATCGGTACGCCCTTCTGCGTCACCGTCGACCATCAGTCCCTTGAAGACCACCAGGTGACCGTCCGGCACCGCGATACCATGCTGCAGGACCGAATCGCCGTCGATGCGCTGGAACGCTATCTCGAGGAGCGGCTGCGACAATAGCCGCGAGACGGGCGCGGGCTAAAGCCCGCGACTACATTTGGGAACCATCGTGCCCCGCAATGTAGTCGCGGGCTTTAGCCCGCGCCCAGGATTCGGCCAATCATGAAATGAAGGGTGTGCGTTTGTACTTCTCTGCTTCGGCCTTGAGGTCGGGATCGCAGTCCAGGCCGAGCAGGAGATTGTATTGCTGGACGGCTTTGCTGCGTTCTTGCTTCGAATCGAAGATTTTTCCCATCCACAGGTAGGCGTTTGCCTTTTCGTTGGGCGTGGCGTCTTTACTCGCGACGACGTGCGAAAACTCCTCGACGGCTTTTTCGAACTGCTCCCGCTGGATGTAGCTGTCGGCCAGCCGGTAGTAAGCCCTGGCGATTCGGAGGCGTTCGTAGCCATCTTTCTTCGCCTGCACTTTCGCCAGGATCTGCTCGTACACTTGAATGGCGTTGTCCCAGTCCTTCATCTTGCCGTAGATAGAAGCCTTCGCGAGCTCGAAGAGGAAATTGCGGGGATACTTCGCATGAAGCTCGTTGATCAGCCGCAGCGAATCGTCGTACTTCTTCTCACGGTTATAGACCACCAGCAGCACCATCTTGGCATCCGTTGACCCGCTCTTACCTTTGGCGGCCGCGAGTTCGAGCTGCTGAATCCCCGCCTCTTTTCCGGCGCCGCGAACACCGAAGACACCGACGACAAAGCGGACGAAACCGGGAACGACTCCGACCACATAGTCATAAGTGCCGATCGTCAGGCGCGCATCATCGAAAGTCGGGTCGAGTTTCAGCACCTGCTGGTGGAGGCTTTTCGCTTCCTTGGCTTTGCTGTGCGCGCTGAGGTACGAACGCTTGACAGTCGCTTCGAAACTCGCGAGCGTCCCAAGCGAGATACCCTTGGCGTAGAGAGCGCGTACATCGTTTGGATTTTTCTTCAGCAGCGCGTCGGCCTTCGCGATTGCCGTGGCAATGGTATCGCGCAGCCGTTTCTCGTCTTGAGGATTGACCGCATCCCTGGAGTCTTTCGTTCCGAAGGACGAACCGCCGGAGAAGCTTTCGATGTTGAGCTTCTGCTGGTCGAGGGTGATCTTGAGCCAGATCGAAGAGGCGAGAGCGTTCCAGTAGTCGGGATTATCGGGGTATTCCCGGGTGAGAGTTTCGTATCCGCTCTGTGCAATGCTAAAGTCGAGGTTGTAAAGAGCGTTCGTCGATTCCCGATAGATCTGATTGGGATCGGCTTCCGCAGCCGCGTATTGGACCAGCAGCAGGCCGAGCACAACAGTTGCAACCAGGCGAAAGGCGCCTCTTCGCTTAGAGAACATGATTCCCTTTAGAGATAACATTCCGTCACGCTCAACACCAGTCATTACGATCGGCATCATCGCTGTAAACGTCCTTGCCTTCTTCTATGAGCTCACGCTGGGCCGCTCTCTGGAGCGTTTTATGGAGCACTATGGCGTGGTGCCCGCTCTCGTGTTTGCGTGGCCGCAAAGCGACCTGCCGTTTACTGCGATCGTCATTCCGTTCCTGACGTCCATGTTCCTCCACGCCGGCTGGCTGCACCTTATCGGAAACATGTGGTACCTCTGGATCTTCGGCGACAATGTCGAAGACCGGCTCGGTCATTTTCCGTTCCTCATATTCTATCTGCTGTCCGGCATCGGCGCGGGGATCGTCCATACGATTTTCAACGCCAGCACTTTTATTCCGAGCATTGGAGCCAGCGGCGCCATAGCCGGCGTCCTCGGCGCCTACATGGTGTCGTACCCGTTTGCCCGCGTGTTGACGCTTGTTCCTATCTTCATCTTCATCCAGGTCATCGAAATTCCCGCCCTGGTCGTCCTGGGCTTCTGGTTCATCATGCAATTCTTCTCCGGTACGGCAGCGCTAACGACGTCGACCAATGCCAGTTCGGGCGGCGTCGCCTGGTGGGCTCACGTCGGTGGCTTCGTGATCGGGATCATACTGGTCGGTCTGTTCCCTCGCAAAGACCGCCCCCGTTATGACTACTTCCGAGGTTAGACGCATCTTCAAGGCGTACGTGAAGAATCCGGTAGCTCCGGACCGGCTGGAGGTCCATGATCCAGGCTATCTCGTTGTTGCCGAAGGAAAAATCGAGAAATTGTCCCACGAAGATCCACGCAGCCAGTTTCCTTCCGCCGAATTCGTCGATCTTGGCGGGAAGGTGATCATGCCCGGCTTTATCGATACTCATGTGCACCTGCCTCAGCTGGCGATCGTCGGCACAGGCGGTGATTTGCTGACGTGGCTCAGCACCTATACGTATCCCGAGGAAGCACGATTCGCGGATCCGGAGTACGCCGCACGGATCTCAAAGCAGTTCTTCGACGAAATGATCGCCAACGGAACGACAACGGCCGCGATTTACTGTTCGGTCCACGAGGAAGCAACCGACATCGCGTTTTCGACGGCGCAAGCCGCGGGTGTGCGTGCATACATCGGGAAGGTGATGATGGATCGGAATTCACCGCCGGCGCTCCAGGAGTCTGCCGATGATTCGATCGCAGCCAGCCTCCGGCTCTTCGAAAAGTGGGACGGAGCGGAAGGCGGCCGTCTGCGTTACGTCTTTACTCCCCGGTTCGCGGGCTCCTGTTCCATGGATCTGATGAAACGCGCCGGCCAGCTTGCCGGGGAGCGCGGCGCGTTTGTTCAGTCGCACTTGAGCGAGAACGCGGGCGAGGTCGAGTGGGTGAGGAAGCTCTTTCCCGATTCTCCTTCCTACTCCGCGGTTTATGACTCGGCGCATCTGCTGAGTGAGCGATGCATCATGGCGCATTGCATTCATCTCTCTCCGGACGAGATTTCGCTGCTCGCCGCGCGGCGAACGAACGTGGCGTTTTGTCCCTACTCCAACCGCAACCTCCACAGCGGCACGATGCCCTACCGGAGGCTGCGTGATGCCGGCCTGAACATCTCGCTTGGATCCGACATCGCCGGCGGCCCGTCACTTTCCATGCTCCTTCAGATCAACGAAGCCATGAACGCCGTCGGCATTACGTTCGGTGAAGCACTGTACCTGGCCACACTCGGGGGCGCCATGACGCTCGGCATCTCGGACACCGTCGGAAATTTCATGCCCGGGAAGGACGCCGACTTTGTGGTGGTCCATGGCGAGTCCATCGAGGAGGTTTACGTTCACGGCCGGCGGGTGTATTTTTAGTACGCATGAAAAAGGCTCTCGGCGTTGCCCTTCTTTGTCTCCTGATCCAGCCCGCGTATGCCGCAGACAAGTGGCTGAGCGTGCGCTCGAAAAATTTCGTCGTGCTTGGAAATGCCAGCGAATCGGACATCCGTCGGGTGGGACGCTACCTCGAAGAGTTTCGATCGGCATTCGCGATGATGTTTCCCAGGGTGGATCAGACATCGTCTGTCCCAACCACCATCATCGTCTTCAAGAACGAGGAATCGTTCAGGCCGTACAAGCCCGTCAACCAGGGCCAACCAGCAAACACTGTGGCGTTTTTTCAGCCGGGCGAGGACATGAATTACATCGCCGTCTCGGAGGTGATGAATTCCCCGTCCGTGATCTTCCACGAGTTCGTGCATTTCCTCACGCGTGAGGGCTCGGGCGGGCTGCCCGTCTGGGCGCGCGAAGGACTGGCCGAATGCTACAGCACCTTCGAAATGACGAAAGGGAACGAATTCACGCTGGGCCGCGCGCCGGAAGGGCACATTGCCACTCTGACCGAAAAGGCATTCCTTCCGCTCAAAACGCTCTTCAGCGTGGACTACGCCTCTCCTTATTACAACGAACAATCCAAGCAGGGAATTTTCTATGCCGAGTCGTGGGCGCTCACGCACTACCTGATCCTTGGCGCGGACGGAAAGCGCCGCAGTCAGTTTGCGCAGTTCCTGACAGCGCTCGCCAAAGGAGAACCTGTCGACGACAGTTTCGCGGAGGCCTTTCAGACCGACTACGGCACGATTCAAGACGAGCTGCGTGATTATTTGCGCAAGCGAAACACCTGGCCCACGATGAAGGTGACTTCGCGAGAGAACATTCAAATCGACGTCCGCTCGATCCGGACAACGACGCTCTCCGAGGCCGAGTCCGATTACTATCTTGGTGACCTGCTTCTTCACATGAATCGGCTTGGTGATGCGGAAACGCATCTGAAGAACGCGTTGACCAAGGATCCCAACCTCGTCTCGGCACAGGCTTCGTTCGGCATACTGCAGGTTCGGCAGCGCAAATACGACGAAGCGGTAACAGCGCTCAAGAAGGCCGTCGAGGCGGACTCGAAGAATCACATCACCAATTATTACTATGCGTATGTTCTCGAGCGAGCCGAGACCGAAGGCACGTTGACCTCTCAATCCGACTTCGCGGCGCGCTATGAAACGATCCGGACGTACGCAAAGAAAGCCATCGAGCTGGCGCCGCGGTTTGCCGAAGCCTACGCGTTGCTGGCCCGCATCAACATGTATGCGGGTGAAAACCTCGACGAATCGGAAGCCATGCTCAAGAAAGCCATCACTGCCGCGCCCGGCCGTCACGACCTCCAGCTTTTGCTTGCCGAGACGTATTTGCGCGCAGACAAGACGGCGGACGCGCGCGGTGTGCTGTCCAGTCTGGACCGCATCGCCGTCGATCCGGACATCCGAAAGAAGACGACGGCATTGCTGGATCAGAGCGAGCCAAGACAGGCTGTGTTTACAGAGATTCTCCCGGGCGGCACAAACGACAAAGACCGGCCCGCGCCGGAAACCCCACTGCCGCCGGCACCGCCTCCCAAACAGCGCGAAACTGTGCTTGAAAATCTGACGCCCGTTGTACCCGCCGTCGAGGGCGAGAAGGTGACGGGGTTGCTTATCCTGCTGGACTGCGCGAACGGGTTGACGCTCCGGATTCGAAGCGACAAGGGCACCATCGATCTTCACTCGCCGCAGCCCGATAAAATCCAATTTCTCAGCTATACGGCGGACGTGACGGACAACATCAAGTGCGGCCCCCGCAATCCCGGCACGCCCGTCTCGGTCACGTATCGTCCTGGCGCTACGGGCGGTGGCGAACCCCTGGTCGTCGAATTTATCGAGAAGAAATAGTAATCCGCGGCTAGCTATTCTCGTCTCTAATCGAATTTGAACACGATACCAGTTGCCAATCGAAAACCGTTCCACGCGCCGCCTGGAACTCGCAGGACACTGTAATCCGCTTGAAGAATGCGGAATGCAACAGCATCGTTTAACTCGTAGTCGAATCCAAACCCGACGGCCGCCGCAAAGCCTCGACTCTTCACTTGCGATACCTGAGTGCCCTGTGTGACTTTGGAGTTACTCGTAGCGCGGATGTAGTTGCCGCCGAGAAGCGCCTGGGCGAATGGCGTGAGCTTCCGAAATGCCGGCAGCTTGAATCTTGGACCGGCGCGGAGGGCGTACAAGTGATGGTCGGTTGTTACCGGAACCGACTCCACGAACCCATCTTGCGAGGCGTAGTGGCCGCTGACATCGACGGCAATGCCAAACCAGTCATTGTAGTTTCCAACGACAGCAACATTCCAGCCGTTGAAGCCCGTATTCCCTGCCCGGGCAAAAGAATAGCCCATGAACAATTCCCCGCGGGGCGATTGCCCGAAACAAATGGGTATTAAGGTCAGAATCAAAAAAGAACCTGGAAGTAGGAATCGAGGTCTCAACATCGATGGCCTTGATGTTAAACGTCGAGCAGGACGAATCTGGTCCACTGGCGCTTCCGTCTGGCAAGCGGACTGCTAATCCTCCTCTGGAGGTTCTGGGTCTTTATGTACTTCCTGACGGCGATGTTGGCTATCGCCTTGACTTTAGGCGTCCCCGGACCGGGACAACAATTCAACGAGTGGAACAAAAAGTCCACCCTTAGCACCGATTGTCCGGTAGAGCTTCCCGGAATCGTGCTCGAGCCCGGGGTTTACATCGTCAAGCTCCTTGACACCAAAGAAAAACGCAGTCTGGTTCAGATCTGGAATTCCGACGAGACCCAGATCATCGCCACGGTCGTGGCAATTCCGGATCACCGCTCCCAGCCCGAACAGTACAACACGTTCACCTATCACGACATCAAGGCGGATGGCCCGAAGCCGCTGCAAGCCTGGTACTACCCGGGGGACCAGGAGGGATTGGAGTTCGTGTATCCGAAGAATCGCGCTATCGAGATTGCCAAAGAAAGTGCGGATCGGGTCATGGGTTCTACGACAAGGGAAGGTGTGATCGTTGCCGTCACACCCAATGGCAAAGAAATTGTCATCGATCAGCCGCACCTGACGCAGACGGCGCGGCGAAAACCGCAATGATTTACAGATTTCTGATCCTCGTCGGTCTCGTATGCCTGGGCCTGTGGGGATTTTTTACAGTCCAGGCACGTTGGGAGCAGGAAGCGCTGGAGGAGCAACTTTATCGCGCTATGCCCGCCTCGACTCCATCCGTTCCGAAACAAGTTCTCAAGGAAGGCGACCTCTTCGGGCGGCTGGAGGTCCCACGACTAAACATGTCGGTGATGGTTATGGAAGGCGTCGCCGCCAGAACCCTGCGGCTCGGCGCCGGCCACATTCCCGGAACCGCAATGGGTATCGCCGCGCACCGCGATAGTTTCTTCCGGCCACTGTCCGGGATTCAGAAGGACGACATCATCCGGTTCACGTCGCTGGATGGATCGAAGGAGTATCGAGTCGTCTCCACGACGATCGTGGGACCCAAAGACACTTATGTCCTGGAAACCGAGCCGAAGGATTCCATCACCCTCGTGACGTGCTATCCCTTCTACTACATTGGTCCGGCACCGAAGCGCTTCATCGTTCAGGCGACAAAACTCTGAACCCAACTGTAGCGGCGCTCTATGAGCGCCGGCTTTTCCGGGAATCAACGAAACACCGGCGGTCATAGACCGCCGCTACAGTTCGGTCCGCCCTTTTCGGCGCCTTTTTCCGCAACCTGCTAGCCACCTGATGCCTTTTGTGGCTACAATTACTATTTGTCGTTTGACCAATGTCCCGTTCGTCTAGCCCGGTCTAGGACACAGCCCTTTCAAGGCTGCAGCACGGGTTCGAATCCCGTACGGGACGCTTTTAGGCTCTCATCCATGCTACGGCGCCAGACCATCCATGGGCCGCCTATTCTCTTGAAGAAACGCTTCGGCCAGCATTTTCTGACGGATCGTTCGATCCTCACGAGGATTGTTCAATTCGCAAACATCCGGCCCGACGACACGATTGTCGAAATCGGTCCCGGAGCCGGAGCGCTCACCGCACAACTGGCAGCGGCTGCACATCGCGTGATCGCCATCGAAATCGACAAAGACCTGATTGCGGGGCTCCGCGCCGGGATGCCCGCCAATGTCGAAATTGTCGAAGGCGATGCGCTGCTGGTGGACTTTCCTCATGGACGGTTCCACCTGGTCGGAAACCTTCCCTACAACGTGGCAACGCCACTGTTCAAGAGATTCATCGAAAACCGCGGCCGCATCATCGACGCGACAGTAATGATTCAGAAGGAAGTAGCGGAACGGCTGATCGCAAAACCCGGCTCGGGCGACTACGGGCCGCTCTCCGTGCTGATCCAGTACTACGCAACGGTCAGCTATGGCTTCACCGTGCCGCCAGGCGCGTTCAAGCCCCGTCCCAAAGTGGACTCGGCCCTGATCCGCCTGGACTGGAAACCCAACGTGACGGAGGCGCATGAGTTCACGGACTTCGTCCAGCAGACGTTTTCTTCGAGACGGAAAAAGCTCGCGAACAATCTGCTCCATGCTTTTCCCGGCCTCGGGCGGCACGAAGTTCTTCATCGGATGGAGCAGGCCGGAATCCGGGTGAACGTACGGCCCGAAGAGCTTTCCGTAGACGAATTTCTCCGTGTGTATAATCAATTCAGGTAAAGATGCAGACCGACCAATCACTTGAAGTTGTCGCTCTTGGTGGACTCGGCGAATTCGGCATGCACATGATGGCATTCCGGTGCGAGGAGTCGATCATTGTGGTCGACGCCGGCATCATGTTTCCCGACGAAGAACTGTTGGGCATCGACATCATCGTTCCCGACATTAGTTACCTTCTCGAGAGGAAAAGCGAAGTCAAAGCCATCTTCCTCACACACGGCCACGAAGACCACATCGGCGCGCTTCCCTTCATTCTTCCTTACCTCAACGTTCCGGTCTACGGTTCGACCTTCACCATGGCCCTGGTCAAGGGCAAGCTCGAGCAGCACGGCGTGCTCGAGGAGGCGCATCTCCACACGGTCAAGGCCAAGGACAAGATCTCCGTCGGATGCTTCACGGTTGAGTTCTTCCAGGTCACGCACTCGATCGTGGACGCCTTTGCCCTGGCGATCAAAACTCCCGTTGGGAACGTCATCCACACCGGCGACTTCAAGATCGATCCAACACCGATGGACGGAAAGAAATTCGATCTCCACACGCTGGCGGCCTACGGCGATCAGGGCGTACTGGCCCTTTTCTCCGACAGCACGAATGCCGAACACGCCGGGTATACGCCGTCCGAGCGCTCCGTGAACGATCGCTTCGAGTCGATCTTCAGGACGTCGAAAGGCCGGATCATTCTTTCGTGTTTCACGTCCTCAATTCCGAGGCTTCAGCTCGTTGTCGACCAGGCAAAGCAGTACGGGCGCATCGTCAGTTTCCTGGGACGCCGTATGGTGGAGAACACGGACACAGCCGAGGAGTTGGGTTTTCTGAAGGTGCCCCAGGGACTCATCATCCGATCGAAGGAGATTCGCAATTATCCACGCGAGAAGGTCTGCGTCGTAGCGGGTGGGTGCCAGGGCGAGCCTATGTCCGCGCTGTCGCGGCTGGCGCTGGATGATCACAAGGACTTCAAGATCGATGCCGGCGACACGGTGGTGCTGTCTGCGCGGCACATTCCCGGCAACGAGCGGGCGATCGGACGAATGATGGATCACTTTTACCGGCGCCGCGCCGACATCTATTACGCGGATGGAAGCCAGCCTCCGGTCCACGTGAGCGGCCACGCCAGCGAAGAGGAACTGAAACTCGTGGTCTCACTGGTGAAGCCGCGGTATTTCATTCCGATTCATGGGACCTATCGGCAGCTTCAACGGCATGCGAAGCTCGTGGAGAAAACGACCGTCGTTCAGGAAAAGATCATCGTGGCGGAAACGGGCGACATTCTCCGGTTCGGACCCGCGGGCGCCGAGATTGTTGGGAAGGCGCCCGTAGGACGCGTCTTAATCGACGAAGGAAGCCTGGAAGAGGTCGGGGCGGTGGTGATCCGCGACCGAAAGCATATCTCGGAAGATGGCATCATTCTTTCCATCATCGCCATTAACAAGCAAAGCGGGATGATTGAAATACCACCGGAGATCGTTTTCCGCGGGGTGGCGTTTGCCGAAGAAGACCGGCTGTTGAAGGAAAGCAGGCAAATGTTATTCGATACCGTAAATAACGCTACCGCCGAGGAGCGCGGCGACTGGACGGTGATCAAGGAAAAGATTCGCAAGGACCTGAAGAAGTTCTTCTACAAGCAGACTGCGAAGCGGCCTTTTATACTTCCGGTGATTCTGGAGATCTAAATGCGGGGAATACACGCCGCGGATTTCACGGATTACACGGATTCAATCCGCGTAATCCGTGAAATCCGCGGCCGATTATCATGAACATCATTCAAGCGATTGTCTTCGGCGCAGTTCAGGGTGTGACAGAGTTCCTTCCGGTTTCCAGCACAGCTCATCTCATTCTGCTTCCCTGGTTCATGGGATGGCCGGATCCCGGCCTCTCGTTTGATGTGGCGTTGCACCTGGGCACCCTCGTCGCGCTGCTCATCTATTTCCGAAAAGACTGGATCGCACTGATCGCGTCGGCCCTTGAACTCGTTCGCGGACGCACCTCGGATCCGAATGCGCGCATGGCGCTCTTCATCGTGGTTGCGACGATTCCCGGCGCTCTTGCCGGCGTGCTCTTCGAACACGCGGTGGAAACAGCATTGCGGTCACCGAAGTTGATCGCGCTCACGCTGGCGGGGCTTGGCCTGGTGCTTGTCTTCGCTGAATGGGTGGGCCGGCACAAAAAGAATCTCGAACAAATTTCCTGGTCCGATGCGATAACGGTCGGCCTGGCTCAGGCGCTCGCTCTGATCCCCGGCGTGTCGCGATCGGGTTCGACCATCACGGCCGGCCTCTTCGTCGGCATGAAACGTGAAGCGGCCGCGCGATTTTCCTTCTATCTTTCGGCTCCGATCATCGCGGGAGCGGTCGCCAAGAAGATGCTGGACATCTTAAAAGTGGGAGTGACGATAGATCAAATGAGCCCATTCATTGTCGGCATAGTCACTGCAGGTATTGTCGGCTACCTGTCCATTGCGTTCCTTCTTCGCTACCTCCAGACGCACAGCACATATTTGTTCGTGTACTACCGGATTGCGCTCGCTCTCACCGTGTATCTCGCAATCTGGTACGGATTCCGCTAAAATCATCGACAATGGCCCAACGAAGTTGGACGGCATACCTGGTACCGACAGCACATCGCCGGGTCAACGAATTTGTCGGACTGCTGCTGCTGACAATCGCAATTCTTCTGGGACTGAGTCTCGTTTCCTTCAACCCTGACGATCCTTCATTCAACATCAGCCGAAACCCGCTGTTTGCGGAAAAACCCACGAACTTCATCGGAGTGGTGGGCGCGTATGTGGCCGATCTTGTCTTTCAGGCGTGGGGTTCGTCGGCCTTTCTTATCCCGATCTTTCTTGGTGTGTACGCCTTCTACTGGCTGGCATCATGGCCGGTGGCGAGTTTCGGCGTTCGTCTTTCCGGAATGATCCTGATGATCGGCACACTATCCGCGTCGCTTTCCCTGTCGTCGTTTCGGATTCGCGATCACATTCCGGCGGGCGGTCTGTTCGGAAACATCCTGGCGGACACTTTGAAGAACCTGCTGAATCCCGCAGGCACCGCCATCATCCTGATGTCGACATTTCTGATATCGCTCCTGCTGGCGACGACGTTTTCGTTCGCGTGGGCAGTAGCGATTCTGAAGCCGCGCTTCCGTTTTGTCGGGACGCTTGCCGAACAGTGGGCGGACTGGCAAGCCGGCCGCGCTCGTGAAAAGGCCGCGCGAGCCGAAACGAAAAAGGAAAAGACACTCAAGAAACAAACCATCGTGACGGACAAGGCGGCGCCCGTTGTGCGTGCGGAAACTGCGGTCGCCGGTGTAGGCGCCGGCTTTAGCCGGCGCGGGCCGGTCGCGACAACCGGGCCGGCTGAAGCCGGCCCCTACACAATCTCTAAACGCAAATCCGCCGCCGTTCAACCGGCGTCCACGGAGTTTCCGTCCACTGCCCTGCTCCACTCCCCTGCCGCGGCCATCGCCATCGACGAAGACGAGCTCCGTTCGCGTGCCCGTCTCATCGAGAAAAAGGCGCGCGAGTTCGAAGTCGAAGGCAATGTTCAACAGATCCATCCCGGACCCGTCGTCACGACGTTTGAATTCAAACCCGAAGCCGGGATCAAGTATTCAAGGATCACGAGCCTGGGCGATGACCTTTGCCTCGCGCTCGAGGCGGAATCGGTCCGCATCGATCGTATACCGGGCAAATCCACCGTCGGAATCGAAGTACCTAATAACGAGCGCGCCACGATCGTGCTGCGCGAAATTCTGGAGGCTTCCGAGTACCATCTTTCCACGTACCGGCTGCCGCTCGCCCTGGGCAAGGACCATACCGGCAAGATTGTCATTTCAGATCTTCAAAAGATGCCTCATCTCCTCGCCGCCGGCGCCACGGGCACGGGAAAGAGCGTTTCGATAAACGCGATGATTCTTTCGCTGATTTTCCGCGCGCGGCCGGACCAGGTAAAGATGATCCTCATCGATCCGAAGCGTCTCGAGCTTGGTCTTTATCAGGACGTCCCGCATCTTCTGGTACCGGTTGTCACGGAACCCAAGATCGCGCAGAACGCGCTGAAGTGGGCGGTCGTCGAGATGGAGTCACGCTACAAGAAGCTCGCCAGGCGCGGCGTCAGGAATCTCGAAGCCTATAACGAACAGGTGAAGCAGCTTCCAATCCCGGGCCTCAATGGCCAACCTGAGGAAGAGGAAGACCGGGAGCCGCTGCCCTATATCGTGATCGTCATTGACGAACTGGCGGACCTGATGATGACCGCTCCCCGCGAGGTCGAAGAGTCCATCACGCGATTGGCACAGATGGCGCGCGCGGTGGGCATTCACCTGATCCTCGCGACGCAGCGGCCATCCGTGGATGTAATCACCGGATTGATCAAAGCGAACTTCCCTGCCCGGATTTCGTTCCGTGTTGCTTCGAAGGTGGACTCGCGCACGATTCTGGATTCCAACGGCGCCGAGACGCTGCTCGGCCGTGGAGACATGCTCTTCCTGCCGCCGGGGTCGGCGCGTTTGATGCGCGTGCATGGACCGCTGATCACCGAGGAAGAGGTGATACAGGTCGTGGATTTCCTGAAGAAGCAGGGCAAGCCGACCTACAACGAACGGATTCTGGAATCGCCGGAGGAACGAGCCGACCTGGGCGAACCCGACGGCAACCTGGACCCCTTGTACGAGGACGCGGTGAAAATCGTCATCGACATGGGCAAGGCCTCAACCTCGGCCCTGCAACGGCGCCTCCGAATTGGATACGGCCGTGCCGCCAGCCTCCTCGATGCCATGGAACGCGATGGCATCATCGGGCCGCCCGATGGCAGCAAGCCCCGGGCCGTTCTCATTAATAGGGAAGATTATCTAAGCGAGCCATAGACTGTAGCGGCGGTCTGTGACCGCCGGTATTTCGTTGATTCGAGGAAAACCGGCGCTCATAGAACGCCGCTACAGAGGATTCTTATGGGTTTCAAAACAGACGCGATTCACGCCGGCCAGGAACCGGATCCAACCACCGGTGCCGTGACCATTCCCATCTACCAAACTTCCACTTACGTCCAGGAAGCGCTCGGCAAACACAAGGGCTTCGAATATGCCCGCACGCAGAATCCCACGCGGATGGCGCTTGAAAAGAACATGGCTGTCCTGGAGCGGGGCGTCGCCGCATATGCCTTCGCGTCCGGGATGGCCGCAGAGACCGCGATCACCCACCTCCTGCTGAAGCATGGAGATCACGCCATCTGCTCGGATAACGTTTATGGCGGAACCTTCCGGCTCTTCGACAAGATCGTGCGTCACTACGGCGTCGACTTCTCATACGTGAGCACTTCAAACCTCGCGGACGTGAAGGCCGCCATGCGCCCGGACACGCGAATGCTCTTCATTGAATCACCGACGAATCCAATCATGGCCATTACGGACATCCGCCGGGCTTCCGAAATCGCGCATCGCACCGACTGCCGCGTGGTAGTGGACAACACGTTCATGTCGCCTTACTTCCAGCGGCCGATTGAGCTGGGCGCGGACATCGTGGTTCACTCGGCAACCAAGTACCTCAATGGCCACAGCGACAGCGTTGGAGGCGTCGTTGTTCTAAAGCGGAAGGACGATGCGGAACGGCTCCAGTTCATCCAGAACGCGGCGGGGGCGATCCTCTCGCCCTTCGATTCGTGGCTGGTGCTGCGCGGAATCAAGACGCTTCCAGCACGGATGGACGCGCACAATGCGAACGGCATGGAGATTGCGAAGTATCTCTCGAAGAAGAAGCAGGTGAAGAAAGTGTACTATCCGGGCTTGCCGAAGCATCCGGGCCATGGACTGGCGAAGAAGCAGATGTCTGGCTTTGGGGGAATGATCGCCTTTGAACTTGGCAGTCTCGCGCGAGCGAAGGCATTTCTCGGGCGAGTAAAGCTCTGCTCGCTTGCCGAGAGCCTGGGCGGGGTCGAGACTCTAATCTCGCATCCGGCCACAATGACTCACGCTTCCGTCCCTGCAAAAGAGCGTGCGCGCCTGGGAATCACGGATGGCCTGGTTCGGATCTCGGTGGGGATTGAAGACGTAGGGGATCTCATTGCGGATCTCGAGAATGCCTTCAGGGGATAGCCGCGAATTACGCCATTTTCGCGAATGCCCGTTCGCGTCATTGGCGTAATTCGCGGCTACCCTCCCACGCTCGCATCGATCCAGTCGATATACTTCTCGTATGCCTCGTCGATAGTGACGCCGGCGATCTCAGGCAACGAGTAACTGTGCAGCCCCTTGATCCGCGTCTCGAGCTGAGCGAACCGTCCCCGCGTGGTCTTGATCAGCAGCAACACCTCGTCGGACCACGTCAGCTGCCGCTCCCAGACATAGCAGGATCGAACGCCCGGCAGGACGTTCACGCAGGCAGCGAGTTTTTCGGTGACCACGGTCTGGGCAATCTGCTCTGCCTGCTCTTTCGACTCGCATGTGACAAAGACGATAAGTTTGTCCATCATCTTGTTGGTATGATCTCCTTATGACCAGAATCAAGTTCGGAACATCCGGATGGCGCGCGATCATCGCTGACGAATTCACGTTTGCCAACGTCCGCCTTGCAACCGAGGCCATCGGCCGCTACGTCAAGCGCCGGAACCCATCCCCCACGCTCCTTGTCGGCTACGATACGCGGTTTGCGTCCGAAAACTTCGGCCGTGAAGCGGCGCGCGTGCTCTCTTCTCAGAATATTCGCGCGCGCCTGTGTTCTCAAGCAGTACCGACTCCCGCTGTCGCCTTTACGATCATGAACGAGAAGCTCGACGGCGGGATCAATATCACCGCGAGTCATAATCCCGGCGAGTACAACGGCTTGAAGTTCTCGACCTCGGACGGCGCACCGGCTCTGCCGGAAGTGACCACCGAGATCGAAAACGAAATCGTGCAGCTTCAGAACGCGAACTGGGAGTTCACTGCCAAACCGAATGATTCGCTCATCCAAAGCGTCGAGATCGGCCCCGCCTACCTTCGCGACCTGGCGACGAAAATCGACGCGAAGAAAATCCGGGAAGCCAATCTCAGCATGGCTTACGACGCGCTGCACGGATCCGGCGCCGGCTACCTCGACGGATTTCTCCGGCAGGAGAACATTCCCGCGATGGTCCTCCACACCAACCGCGACGTCTATTTCGGCGGCCATCATCCCGAGCCCGCCGACGAGCAGCTCGGCGAAATGAAGATTTTGATGCAGAAGAACTGGCTGAAGCTCGGCATGGCCACCGATGGCGATGCGGATCGATTCGGCATCCTGGACGAAGGCGGCGAATTCCTTTATCCGAACGAGTTGATCGCGATGCTCGTCGACTACCTGGTCGAGAGCCGCGGCCCTCGCGGCTGGCGTGGCGGCGTTGCAAGAACCGTTGCGACAACCCATCTCATCGATCGCGTCGCGAAGTACCACAATCTGGAACTGCTCGAGACGCCGGTCGGCTTCAAGTACATCGGCGAATACATTAAGGAAGGACGCATCATTCTTGGCGGCGAGGAGAGCGCGGGCCTTTCGATTCGTGGTCACGTTCCGGAAAAGGACGGTATTCTCGCATGCCTGCTCATTGCGGAAATGCGTGCGAGCCGCGGCAAGTCATTGAAGAATCAGCTAAATGATCTTTTTTCGAAAGTCGGCGCTGTGTATAATCAACGATTGAACGTGAAGCTCGATCCGGCGATCAGCGCGCGGGTCAAACAGAAGATCGCTTCCGACGTTCGCGAGTTTCACGGCCGGCGAGTCGTTAAAGAGAATCGGGTTGACGGTTTAAAGCTCTTATTCGACGATGGAAGCTGGGTTTTGATGCGACCTTCCGGCACGGAGCCGGTTGTACGGTTCTACGCGGAGTCGACATCCAGAGAGGATCTGGAAAAGCTGCTCGAATACGGGAGACAGTGGATCACCGAAGCTTGATGCAAGGCCTCATCGTTCGAATCGCTCTTGGCGTCTTTGGCCTCCTCACGTTCGCCATGCTTTTGCTCGCCGTCTTCAACGACAAGGGCGCGCTTCAAGTGCACGTCCAATCGACAAAACTCACCGCCATCGAAACTGAAATCGGCCAGATCGAGACCGAAAACAAACGGCTCACCGATGAGATCCAGGCTCTCCGCAGCGATCCCACAACGATTGAAAAGCTCGCCCGCGAAGAATTGAAACTTGTGAAGCCGGGCGAAGTGGTTTTGGTAACGCCCGGACAGTAAGCGATGAACGCGGGCTAAAGCCCACGACTACATTGCAGTCAACTGGATCCTTAATGTAGTCGCGGGCTTTAGCCCGCGTTCTCATTCTTTCTAATTTGACTTCTCGCACAACCTGCCCAGAGTAAGAAGCGCACGGTCCACGACATCACTCCACATCTGCCCGCAGCTGATACGGATGTGATTCTTGAACTGGCCGCTCGGGGAAAAAATCTGGCCTGGAACGATGCTGATGTTCTGCGCCAGCGCCGCCCGATAGAGTTTCAGCGCGTCGATGTTCTTCGGCAGTTCCACCCACAACACGAACCCTCCCGCAGGCCGTGAGATCTTTGTTCCCTCGGGAAAGTACTTCGCAATGGCCTGGCTGACAAGCTGTACCTGGCTGACAAACGCCGTGCGCAACCCGCGCAGGTGCCGGTCGTAACCACCGGACTCGATGAATTCGGCAATGGCCAATTGAGGAAGCGAAGGCGAGGCAATCGTGTTGATGAACTTGAGACGCGAGACCGCATCAAGATACCTGCCCGGATGAATCCAGCCGACGCGAAACCCCGGGCTGAGGATTTTCGAAAACGACGAGCACAGGAGAACGAGGCCTTCTGTATCGAACGTTTTCGCGGTCTTCGGGCGAATTCCGTTGAATGTCAGATCACCGTAGACATCGTCCTCGATCAGCGGCAGATTGTGCTGCTTGAGCAGCGTGACGAGGCTCTTCTTGTATTCGTCGCTGAGAACGTAGCCGAGCGGATTATGCGAATTCGTCATGCTGATGCATGCGCGCACGCGATGTTTTCGGATAGCCGTGGCCAGCCCATCGAGGTCCATCCCGCCTTTGGGATAAGTTGGAATCTCGATCGCCTTCATTCCCAGGGATTCGATAATCTGGAGCATCGCGAAATACGTCGGACTCTCCATGGCAATCACGTCGCCCGGGCGGGCCACTGCACGCAATCCCAGGTTCAGGGCTTCCATGCCTCCGCACGTGATAACCAGCTCGCTCGGAGAGAAGCTGCACCCATATCCGATGGAGCGGCGCGCAATTTGCCGGCGCAAAGCCTCGATCCCGTTCGGGATGTAGCGCGTGCTGTGCTCCGGATTCTGCCGGGTGATCTTCTGGATAATCCGGTTCATTTTCCGATTCGGATAAAGCGCGGGAGTAGCGCAGGCAGCGCCAAACGGCACTTTGGCGGGATCGCCGACGGCTCGCACCACTTCGTCCAGAAGTTCACCGACTCCAACTTCGGTGGGCACACTTCGCGACGGTTGAAACTCCGGCTCGGGCACGAGCTCGGCGTACGGGATCCTCACGTAAAAACCGGACTGCGGCCGCGGTTCGATCCAGCCTTGATTCTCCAGCCAGAAGTACGCCTGCAACACTGTCGAGACACTCACGCGCTGCTGGCGGCGCATGCCGCGAATCGACGGAACCTTGTCGCCGACGCGAAGCGCGCCCTTGCGGATTTGTCCTTCGATCTGACGCGCGACCTTCAAATACAGCGGTACGCTGGCATCACGGACTCTTGTCATAGGGCTCCCAATTTACGCCACCAGGCATCCTCCGAACAGACTCAGAACTGCACCGATTTCACCGGTACAGTTTCGGACTGTACCGGTTACATGATAGCGAATCTGGATCTGTTCGCCGAACCGGGCCGATCTTACGATGGCGGCATGCTTACAAGCTTTCTGATGATGACCTTGCTCACACAGCTCGTCGGCATTGAAGGTCAGGTTCGCATCGCCGGCAATCGCGGGCCTGTACGCTTCGCGCGGGTCGAGCTCCTGCGTTCGACGATCCCCGTCGATCAGCAGTACACAAACTTCGATGGGCGGTTTCGTTTTGGATTTCTTCCGCCCGGACAATACACGGTCGTTGTGGAGTATCAGGGATACGACCGCGCGGCTCAGGATGTGGATGTGATGACGCAGTCCGAGCTGGTAATGATCGAGTTGCGTGCGCCGCGGACGTCTTCCCAGCGGCTGGCGCCCACTGTATCCGTCGACGAATACCTCACCCCGAAGAACGTACAAAAGGAGCTCGATCGCGCGCGAAAAGAAATGAAGCGCAAGCGCTGGGTCAAAGCCGAAGAATTCACCAGGCGTGCGATCGAAATGGCTCCGGATGATGGGGATTCTTATCACGTGCTCGCTGTCGTCCTTTTCGAAGAAGGACGATTTGATGACGCGGAAGCCATGGCCCTCAAAGCCAACGAGCGGCCGCATCGCATTGCAGATGTGCATTTGCTCCTGGCGAAGCTCTATCTGCGCAAGGGGAATTCAGCCGCTTTGAGGGGGCAACTCGAAAGCTATTTGAGGGAAGCTCCCAACGGGCCGATTAGCGATCGCATACGGCAGGCGCTTAACCCCCGAACAGACCAACCAGTTCCCCGTAGGTGAGGATATGCCCTTTCATCGCGTCCATCACGCCGGCCTTGTTGTTTGCTTCCGGCTGAATCCGGTCCACATCCAGGGCATATACGCGGAAGACGTACTCGTGTTGTCCCAGCGGCGGGCATGGCGGCGCATATTCGGTTGATCCGCTGATGTTCATCCCGACAGCGATCCTTTTCTGGTCCAGGATCGGTTTCGTTGCGCGGGTCTGGATCTCGCTGAGAGTTGCAGGGATGTTGTATAGAACCCAGTGCACCACCGGAAACAATCGGAGCCTCGGCGAAGGCGCGTCCCAGTCCATCGCAATGAGAACGTAGGAACGGGCTTCCGGCGCGCCTGACCACTTGATGTTCGGTGAGTAGCCTGTGCCGAAGCAGGTAAACTGAGTGGGTATGGCTTCCTTGTTCGGGAAGTTGTCGCTTTGGACCAGAAGCGATTTTGGCAGGCTCTCGTGATACCGCTCTTCATTGGCTCTGGCATTGGCGGTCGATGCGACCAGACCCACGACGGCGAGGATGATCAGCAGCGGAGCAATCCATAACAGGTGCTTGAGGATCCTCATGCCCACACCGGATCGCCGGGCTTTGCGGAGCCCGCGAGCCACGCCTTCCCTTCCCCGTAAATCTTTTCCACCGAAGCGCCTTTCAAGCCCGGCAGACCTTTTCTGACAGGGAAACCGATCTTCGATTGGAGATAGGCAAGATGACGATAGCCTTCCGGAAAGCTCGCCAGCAATTCGGCATCGAGCTTGAGCGTAGCGGAGGGATCAACCGGATCCATCCGGTCTTTCTCATAAATCGGCTGGCGCCGGCGAATGACCCATAGGCCCTGGTACTTTTCGATGAAGTCGTACATGCGGCCCGTGCACAGGACGTCCACGAGAACTCCCTCCACCGTGGCGCGCTGGCTGATGGTCATCTTGGTTTGCGCGATCGCGCGCTCGCCGGCGATATCGACGGAAAAGCCGCCGTAGAAATGCAGGATGTTGACGCCTTTGTTGAAACCTTCCTTGCTGACTTCAATAAATTTCTCCGCCGGGCCCTGAAACCAGGTGGCGTTCATCCATCCTTCCGGATGCCAGACGGTTTTGAAGCGCTCCCAATCTCCGGCATCGCGCCACAAAACCCAGTTTTCCACCGTCTCCCGAATCGCCAGTTTTTCGGCCATCAATGCATCCATTACTTACCTCCGGACACGGGACGTTATCGCCTTCCATCCGGTTTGTAAAGCTCGGTGGGAAAGGATAAGATCTTCGAGAAAGGGGCAACGCGCCATGCGTCGAACCGGCTTGCCTTACCAAAAAATCGGCTTCTTCCTGTTCTTCGCGTCGATCTCGCTGTTCTGCATCTACCACCGATCCATCCATTAATGCTACTTCTCCGCGAACAGTTGTTCCATCAGCAAAAGCCCATTCTACGCCCCCTTCATATATTGCATTATTGGGACATTCGGGTTCACACGCTCCGCAGTTTATACATTCGTCTGTTATTTTAATTGCCATAACTGATATTTTATAACTGGTTAAATACTTTTGCCGTAAAATTAAGAAGTAGCAATGAATATTAATGAGCGTGTTGATTTATTAATGCAATTAGGTGAATATTTTGTGACCAATGATGAATCACTTCAATCTGCAAAGCAAAAAGCGAAAGCAGGTAATGCATGGTTTAGTATAGATTTTATTGACCTTGCCCTGGATAACATCGCTAAAAATTTCTTACAAAAAAACCTGCTGGAAGAATGGATCCAAAAATATGACCTGAAAGAAGAACTACCTGCTGTAAAAAAAATTGGTATTGTAATGGCCGGCAATATCCCGCTCGTTGGTTTCCATGATTTTTTATGTGTTTTCATCAGCGGGCATAAAGCCGTTGTAAAACCCTCCTCAAAAGATGAAGTATTAATTCAACATATCGGGCAAAAATTTTTTGAATGGAATAAGGCAACAAAAGATCATATAATTTTTGCTGACAACCTGAAGAACTGCGATGCCTACATTGCCACAGGCAGCAACAACAGCAGCCGCTATTTTGAATATTATTTTTCAAAATACCCGAACATCATCCGCCGCAACCGCACTTCTGTTGCA